>Ga0197143_1000404_pt1 | contig 48934 bp, 43 predicted proteins | sample GBS70_MetaG_FD_148603 | JGI IMG/M metagenome (GOLD analysis project Ga0197143, IMG submission 148603) | Sediment microbial communities from Great Boiling Springs, Gerlach, Nevada, United States - GBS 70_MetaG | ecosystem: Environmental > Aquatic > Thermal springs > Hot (42-90C) > Sediment... | reverse complement strand
GGGAGGGGTTCCTGCCACAGCCACTCCGCCCGGATCCGGAACCCCGGCACCGCCTCCGAAACCACCCAACCCTCGTGGATCTCCTCCGATTCATACCCCCGCCCCCGCCGCTCCACGACCACCACCTGCCCCTCCACATCCACCAGCCACAGCTCCCCCACCCCCGCCTCCCGATACAACCGCCGCTTCTCCCCCAAATCATAGTCCCGCGTCGACTCCGAAAGCACCTCCACCACGAGGTCCGGAGGCCCTTCCACTTCCTTCGGGCCGATCCGTTGTTCGTCTCGCACCACCATCACATCCGGGGCGAGCCGCCGCTCCTTCCACCGGAACACCGCGTTGCCTCCCAGCACCCGGCCCATCCGGTGGGCATCCGCATAGAGCTTCAAGAGGGTGGCAAGGAAGAGCTGGCGTTCCTCATGCCGAACGCTCGCCGGCGAGTGCACGATCATCACTCCATCGAGGTATTCCGCCTTGAGATCCTCGTCGGCCAGGGCCTCGAACTCTGCCTCGCTCACCCCATACAGGCGAAGCAGGTAGGGGTGGAAGGGCTGAATATCTACCCGGATGCGGGTGGGAATGGCGACGGCCATTGCGGGAGCCTCCCCTCACCCTGCCAGCCAGCCGCGGTTGAACTCCTCGATGGCGCGCCGCAGCTTCTCCTCGGTCTCCTTGGTGATCTCCTTACGTTCCGCGATATCACGGCCGACCTCGGGATAATTGGTGGCCATGAAACGCAAGAACTCCTTCTCCCACTGACGCACCCTCTCCACCGGGATGGCGTCCAGGTAGCCGTTGGTTCCGGCGAAGATGACCATCACCTGCTCCTCCAGGGGCATCGGCTCATACTGGGGTTGCTTGAGGATCTCCGTCAGCCGCTTGCCCCGCTCGATGATCGCCAGGGTGGTCTTATCGAGATCCGATCCGAACTGAACGAAGGCGGCCAGCTCCCGGAACTGGGCCATCTCCAGGCGCAGGCGCCCGGCCACCTGCTTCATGGCCCTTGTCTGGGCCGCGCCCCCCACCCGGGAGACCGAGATCCCTACGTTGATGGCCGGGCGGATGCCGGCGTTGAAGAGGTCGGTCTCCAAATAGATCTGGCCGTCGGTGATGGAGATCACGTTGGTGGGGATGTAGGCCGAGACGTCTCCCAGTTGAGTCTCCACGATGGGCAGCGCCGTGAGGCTCCCGCCGGAGCCCTTCACCTTAAGGATTTTGAGGTTCTCCTTATCGGGGCGAGCCTCCAGGGCCTTCAGGGCCTCCTTGTAGCCCAGAGGACCGGTGTAGACTTTCCCGTCGACGCCCTCCCGAGCATCCTCGGGAGCATCCTTCGGCACGATGATGTATTTGTTGGCCAGCCGGGCGGCGCGCTCGAGAAGCCGGGAGTGGAGGTAGAAGATGTCGCCCGGGTAGGCCTCTCGGCCGGGCGGGCGCCGGAGCAGCAGGGAGACCTGGCGGTAGGCCCAGGCGTGCTTGGTGAGATCGTCGTAGACGATGAGGGCGTCGTTGACCAGCTGGCCATCGACGATCACCCCGTTCTCCATCACCTCCTCCCCCATGGCGCATCCCGCGTAGGGGGCGATGTATTGCAGGGCAGCGGGGTCGGAGGCGGTGGCCGCCACCACGATGGTGTAATCCATCGCGCCGTAGCGCTCGAGGATATCGACCAGACGGGCCACCTGGGCGCGCTTCTGACCGATGGCCACGTAGATGCAGACCATCCCCTTGCCCTTCTGGTTGATGATGGTATCCACAGCGATGGCGGTCTTCCCCGTCTGGCGGTCGCCGATGATCAGCTCCCGCTGGCCGCGCCCGATGGGGATCATCGCGTCGATGGCCTTGATGCCTGTCTGCACCGGGGTGTCCACGTCCTGGCGCTTGGTCACACCGGGGGCGATGCGCTCGATGGGGCGGTAGCGATCCGTGACGATAGGCCCTTTCCCGTCCAGGGGTCGGCCCAGGGGGTCCACCACGCGACCCAGGAGGGCCTGGCCGACCGGCACCGAGGCGATGCGGCCGGTGCCCCGGACCTTCATCCCCTGGCGGATGCCGCTGAAATCTCCCAGGATGATGACGCCGACGTTATCGCGTTCCAGGTTGAAGGCGATGCCCATCACGCCGTTCTCGAACTCCACCAGCTCGCTGGCCATCACGTTGCGGAGGCCCGAGCACCGGGCGATGCCATCCCCGGCCTCGAGGACCTCGCCGATCTCAGCGACCTCCACCTCCGGGGTGTATGTCTCAATGCGCTGCTGTAAAGAGGCGATCAGCTCCTGCCAGGCGTCCGTCCGATCCGCCATCGTCCACCTCACGTCCAGTGGGATATCGGAACCCCGCTTCGACTCCGTTGTGAAAGGCGTCACGGAGATAATTATAACTCAGACAGCTTCCCTTCATGACCTCAGACGGGCCACCGTCTCCGCGTCCAGGCGTTGCACCAGGGCTGTGACCAGCGCGATGGCTTGTTCGACATCGTCCCGATGGACAATGCCCCCATGGCTATGGATATGCCGAGCGGGGACGCCGAGGACCAGCGTGGGAACCCCTCCTTTATGCAGATGAATGACGCCGCCGTCCGTGGCGCCTCCCTCGATCACAGAGAACTGAATGGGGATCCCCATGGCGCGGGCGGTTTCCACCGCCAGATCCCGTAGACGGAGGTTCGGGATCATGCGAGCATCGTAGACGACGATGGTGGGGCCACCGCCCAGCTTCACCGTAGACTCCTCGGGCTTGATGCCCGGAACATCCCCAGCGATGTCCGATTCCAGGATCAAGGCCACCTCAGGGTTCACCTTCTCCACACTCGTGGCCGCCCCCCGCAGGCCCACTTCCTCCTGGACCGTTGCCACACCGTAGACGGTGTTGGGGTGCCCCTCTCGGGCCAGGCGGCGCATGACCTCCACCAGCACCGCGCAGCCCACCCGGTCATCGAAAGCCTTAGCGAGATACGCCTTGCCACTGGCCAGCACCTGGAACGGCGCCAGGGGCACGATGGGGTCGCCGATACGCACCCCGGCCTCCTCCACCTCTTTCGCCGAGGTAGCACCGATGTCGATATACATATCCTTTTTCTCGACCACCTTCTTGCGCTCATCCGGCGGAAGCAAATGAGGTGGCTTAGCGCCGATCACGCCGATCACATCTCCTTTATGTGTCTTGATGACAACACGCTGACCCAGGAGCACCTGATCGAACCATCCACCCAGGGGGGTGAAGCGGATGAAGCCTTCGGGGGTGATGTGCTTGACCATGAAGCCGATCTCGTCCATGTGGGCTGCCAGCATCACTCGAGGCCCGCCTTCGCCGCGCCGGCAGATCAGGCTGCCGATGTTGTCCTGCTCGATCTCCCCCAGGCCCTCCAGGAGACGACGCATCACCTCGCGGACCTCCGCTTCATAACCCGGAACGCCGTGGGCCTCGGTCAAGACCTTCAGCAACCCCGCCAGATCATCGCTCATCGTCTGCCTCCTGATCCATCGAAATCGAAATGTAATGTGAGGAACAAGCGCTTACAGGACGGAAAGGCTCTGCGGGACCGATAGCTGCTCGTGATCCCAGCGGCCGCCCATGGTCATCAGGCCATAGCGCTCCGGATGCCGGCCGCGCACCACCCGGAAGACATAAGCCCGATCGTGATAATCGAAGATCTCGCTGTCCCGCTCATCTGTGGCAGCCACCGAGATCAAATAGGTGCCCTCCAGGAGCGGAAGAGTGGGGATCGTATAGATGATCTCCCCCTCTCCCTCTACCCAAGGGATCTCGAAACCGGAGAAGGCTGTGTTGGGGCCGCAGATGTGAACCCCATCCTGTCGATGGATGGCCAGGCCGAAGACCGGTCGCTCGATCCGCTTCTCCGCGCGATAACGCAGATGGATGCGCATGGTCTCCCCAGTCTCGAAGTGATAACGCTCCCGGCCCTCGCCATCGGTCAGGTAGACCCGCTGGATCCGCACGCGCCCGCTCCCCCTGCGCGCGGGCCCTTCCTGCCGATTGTGATCCCGAAGAGCCTGGTCCTCCCGCTCGCGGACCTGATCCAGATAGGCCTGGACCACACTGGATGGCATCCCCTCCATCCGGATCCGACCGTGATCGAACCAGAGGGCGCGGTGACACAGCCGCTGCACCGCTTCCAGATCGTGGGAGACCAGCAGGATGGTCACTCCGGCCTGCTGGAGGGCCATCAGATGATCCACGCATTTGCGCTGGAAAGCCGCGTCGCCCACCGCCAGCACCTCGTCCACCAGCAGGATCTCGGGATCCAGGTAGACGGAGACGGCGAAAGCCAGACGGACATACATCCCGGAGGAGTAGTGCTTGACGGGGACATCGATGTAGTCCTCCAGCTCGGCGAAGGCGACGATGGCCTCCAGGCGGCGGGCCATCTCCCGGCGGGGGATGCCCAGGAAGGCGCCGTTCAGGAAGACATTCTCCCGGCCCGTGAGCTCCGGGTGGAAACCCACCCCCAGTTCCAACAGGGCGGCTACCCGTCCCCGCACCTCCACCCGGCCGGACGTGGGCTTCAGGACCCGAGCAACCAGCTTGAGCACGGTGCTCTTGCCCGCCCCGTTGGGCCCGATCAGTCCCACGGTTTCACCGGGCTTCACCTCGAAGGAGACATCCCGCAGCGCCCAGAAAACCTCCGCCGGAGGTCGCCGCCAGAGCCGCCACCCTTCGACGAACAACTCATGAAAGGAGCGAGGGCGCTGGCGATGGGCATGGAACCGTTTGGAGACCCGGTCGAAACGGATCATCGCGCCATCCCTACGCTTCACGCGCGGACACCGAGCCGGCTGGCCACGATCTCCGCGATCTCCTCCGGATGGCGGGCGACGGGGATGCCCACGCTCTCCAGCTTGGCGATCTTTTCTGCGGCAGAGCCGGTTCCCCCTTCGATGATCGCTCCCGCGTGGCCCATGCGCTTGCCCGGAGGCGCCGTGCGCCCGGCGATGAAGGCCGTCACCGGCTTGCTCATCTTCGTGGCGATGAAATCCGCCGCCCGCTCCTCCTCCGTGCCGCCGATCTCGCCGATCAGCACAACATGCTCCGTTTGCGGATCTTCCTCAAACATCGCCAGGACTTCCACGAAATTGGTTCCGGGGATGGGATCGCCGCCGATCCCCACACAGGTGCTCTGGCCGATGCCCCGCTGGCTCAGGGCCGCGATCACCTCATAGGTCAGGGTCCCCGAGCGCGAGACGATGCCCACCGGGCCCGGGCGGGTGATGTGGCCGGGGATGATCCCCACCTTGCATTCCCCCGGGGTGATCAGGCCGGGTCCGTTGGGCCCGATCAGCCGCACACCCTTGCGATCCAGATAGGCCCGGACTCGGATCATGTCTTGGACCGGGATTCCCTCTGTGATGCAGACGATCAGGGGGACGCCCGCGTCGGCCGCTTCCAGGATGGCGTCGGGGGCGAAGCGGGCAGGGACGAAGATCACCGAGCAGTTGGCCCCAGTGGCCTCTACGGCCTCCTTCACGGTGTCGAACACCGGCACCCCCAGGATCCACTGCCCGCCCTTGCCCGGGGTGACCCCGGCCACCACCTGCGTGCCGTATTCCAGCATCTGCTGGGTGTGGAACTGGCCTTCACGGCCCGTGATCCCCTGCACCACCACGCGCGTGTCGCGATGGACCAGGATGCTCATCGCCGCTCTCCTCCTCGAAGGAATGACCGCCGCTCATTCCTGTTCGTCGGATCCCGGGTTTTCTTCCCGCCGCCAGAGACACCAGCCCTCCTGAAAGGCGATCCAGACCAAAGAGCCGGGCTGTCCGGATAGGGCGCGCGCCTCTTCCTCTGTGTAGACGAATATCTCGAGAGGCAAATCTGAGCGCAGAGGGATATACCGTAGCGCACGATCCTCGAAACGCCCCTCCGCCTCACGCACGATCAACAACAGATCCACATCGCTTCCCGGCCACTCCTCCCCTCGCGCGTAGGATCCAAACAGCCAGACCTCGCGGACCTCCCGCGCCGGCTCAATGACCTCCTTCAACCAGCGCGCCAGGCCGCTCTGAATCCTCTGGCGATCAGCCTTCCAGATTCGCACGGACATAGCTCAGGATCTCCTCGGCGAGCTGAAGGGCCTCCAGCGCCTCACGGCGAGTATAGAGTTCAAAGGGCGCCCCGGCCGGATGGGCGTTCGGATATCGGGGGCCGATGTAATATTTATCCAGAATGCGCGCCGCCTCGAGCAGGCTTTCAGGGATCTCCTCGCCGAGCTGCCCTAACAACAACCGCACGGAATGTCCCCAGGCGATCTGGTTTCGTTTCATATAAAGGGCTTTCAAGGCTTTCTCCGCAGCCTGCTGGGCTGCGAAGCAGGCCCAAGCATAATCCTCTAGCCGCAGGCTCTCTCGAGCATGCTGAAGATCCGCCTGAGCCTGTCGCCACCAGTCCCGCCATCGGTTCATTGCCGTTGCTCCGGCCCGGAGATCGCGGAGGATCCATGCCCATCGCCGGCCAGGCGCACGGCTTGCTGGGCGGCCTCCACGAGAGTGGTGGCGGTATACAAGGCGACCCCCTGGGCCTGTTGCAGGATCGCCCGGCCTTCGGCCTCGTTGGTGCCCACCAGCCGGACGACCACGGGCACACGAGGATGGACCATCTCGAAGGCGGCCAACATCCCTCGTGCCACCTCATCGCAACGGGTGATGCCACCGAAGATGTTGATCAAGACCGCTTTCACGTTGGGGTCGGAGAGGATCAAGCGCATGGCCGCTGCCACGCGCTCCGCGCTCGCCCCGCCCCCGATGTCCAGGAAGTTCGCCGGGCGCCCTCCATAGAGCTGGATGATGTCCATGGTCGCCATCGCCAGGCCGGCCCCGTTGACCATGCACCCGATGTTGCCATCCAGCTGCACGTAGCTGATCCCGTATTTGCGGGCCTCCCGCTCCGTCGGCGTCTCCTCGTCCTCATCGCGCATGGCCGCCAGATCCGGATGACGGAACAGGGCGTTGTCGTCGATGATCACCTTCCCGTCCAGGGCCAACAGCGCCGGGCCGGGCACCACAGCCAGGGGATTGATCTCCGCCAGGGTCGCATCGTTCTCCTCGAAACAGCGATACAGGCCAAGGGCGATCTGGGTGAAGGAAGCCCAGAGGGAACGATCCAGCCCGATCCCTGCCGCCAGGGTCCGGGCCTGATATTCCCGCAGGCCGAGCTCCGGTTCAATGATCACCCGAACGATCTTCTCCGGCGTGGTCCGGGCGACCTCCTCGATGTCCACACCGCCTGCCGAGGAGGCCATGGCCACGACCCGCCGGCGCGCCCGGTCGATGGTGAGCCCCAGGTAGAGCTCCGCCTGGATCTCCGCCGCCTCATCCACCAGGACCCGGCGCACAGGCAGGCCTTTGAGGGTCATGCTGAGGATTTGCTCGGCGATCTGCTCCGCCTCCTCCGGGGTACGCGCCAGGCGAATCCCCCCCGCCTTGCCGCGCCCGCCCACCAGGACCTGGGCCTTGACGACCACCGGCTTCCCCAGCTCCTTGGCGATGGCCCGGGCTTCCTCCGGGCTGGTCGCCACCTTCCCCCGGGGGATCGGGATCCCATACCGCGCGAAGAGCTGTTTGGACTGGAACTCATGTAGCTTCATTGTTCCTCCCTCTGCGTTGAACTGGAGATCTCTGGGTGCAGACGCTCCAAGAACCCCCGAAACGCCTGAAGGTCGTGGGAGACATCTTCAAAGCACTTCGGGAGACCGCGCGCCAGCTCCCTCAGGCGGGCTCGATCGAACACAAAGGCATAGACGTTTCGAACCACATGGCGGAACCGACGGTATTCATCGAGACAATCCCGCGTGCTACGCCGGAGCACTGCCGGTCGGAGGGAGGGGATCTCCACGCTTGCCTGACGCAAGAGCTCCTCATGCCCGTGGGGACCCTCCGGCACTGCCTGATCCACCACCCGGGCGATCTCATAGAGGATACGTTCCACGCCGGAATAGAACCCATGGAGATTGAGGGCAATGGCATCCCAATAGGCCTCTTCCTCCGAGCGAAGCGCCTGCTCCAGGAAGCGGGTCGCGCGTTCCACCACCCGCCGCAGATCCTCCAGATCCCCTTCGATTCGACCGATCAGCAACCGCACCTCAGGCCTCACAGGTCCACCCCCTCTTCTTCGATGCGGCGGAGCAGCCGGGGCGCGTCCCGAAGCGCTTCCAGAGGAACGAGATCCACGCGGAAATCCGGGGCCAACTCCGCCAGGGCGGCCTCCGCTTCGCCCAGACGCTCGGGGGGAACACCCTCCACCGCCAGATCGATATCGGAGCGCTCCCGGAACCACGGGGTGGGGAGCGAGCCGAAGGCCCGCACCCGACGGGCACCGAAGCGTTCCTTTAATAAGCGGGCGGCGGCGCGGGCCACCGCCCAGGCCCGCTCCTGACGCCGGGCCCGCCGGGCTTCCTCCTCCGCCCAGCGCCGTCGCCAGGCCTCACGATACGCCTCCAGTTCCTCCGGGGTGAGATCCGCCGCCGTCTTCGGCATCCCCAACGCTCTGGAAAAGAGATCCGAACCCGATTATAGCACGTGCCCTCCTTCACGAACGATATGGGCGCGCCTTTACGGGACCTGGAAGGCCATCACCCGGTGGCCTCCGGAGTCCACTACCCACACCCGCCCGTCGGGCCCGATGGCGATCCCCTGCGGGAGAAGGAACGAAGCGGCGTCGTCCCCATACTGGCCGAAGGCGAGAAGAGGCTGCCCCTGGGCATCGAAGACCAGAACCCGGAAGCCGGTGGGGTCGGTGACGAAGATCCGACCGCGGGCGTCCACCGCGACATCAGGCTTGGTAGTGGGGGACTGATCCAGCCACCCCATGATTTCCCATGACCGGACGGGCTTTCCTTCCGGTGTCAGGATCTGGATCCTCCGGTTCCACGTGTCGGCGATCACCAGATTGCCGTCCGGCAGGATGGCGATGCCCACCGGCTCGTCCAGCCGCCCGGGCTCGACGCCGGGCCCACCCCAGGCTGTTAGGAAGCGCCCCTCACGGTCGAAAACCTGGACGCGCTTGTTGCCGGTGTCTGTGACGTAGAGGCGATCGCCATAGACCTGAAGGCCCCGGGGCCCGAAGAAGGTGCCGGGCTGGTCCTGCGGATCCTCCACCCGAGCGAAGCCGCCCCATGCGCGGAGGAAGCGGCCGTCGGCAGTGAACTGCTGGACCCGATGGTTCCACAGGTCCGCCACATAAACCGTGCCATCGGGCCCCACGGCGATCCCCCAGGGCTCGTTGAACTGCCCGGCGCCCAGCGGCATCGGCCCCGGGCCGTCGGGATCGATACACCCCGGGGCCCCACTCTCATAAAGGGCGCAGAAGGAACCCCATGTCCGCAGGAGCCGGCCGTCCGGGGAGAAGACCTGCACCCGGTGGTTGCGTCCATCGGTCACATAAAGGGTCCCGTCCGGCCCAACGGCGATGCCGTGGGGCTCCTGAAAGCGCCCGGGCTCACTTCCGGGGCCTCCAAGGATCTGAACGGCGGTCAGGCTCCGGCTCACAGGGGCGTAAGGATCCGGTGGCGGCGTGGGCGCGGCGAGCGCCTGCTGGGGGCGCAGGGGCCAGGCCTTCGCCGCCACATCCTTCCGGATGAAGAGCTTGAAATCGTGGGCCAGCGGCCAGGCCTCGAGGGTGTGGGTTTTCCCGGTGATCTGATCGTAGCGGGTGTAGTCCCGGCTCCAGAAGATGTCCCAGAGAGCCGCCCGCCGCGCCGGATCCAAAAGCCAGCGCTGGAGGCGCTCCCAGGTCAGCTCCCGGTAATCCTCCATCGGCCACCAGATCAGATGATATTGATAAGACTCGTGGGTGTTGCGGAGGGCGTTCTCCACCTTATACCAGTTGGCGCTGCCCACCAGGATCACCGGGGCCTCCAGGTCCTCGCGCCGCGGGTTCTCTCCGAAATAGCGCTGCTTCCAGTCCCGCAGATACCAAGTGAAGGGCCAGGAGCTGTCGTTGTCGTAAGCCACCGTCACCGCGTCCCGCCCGAGGGCGCGGGCGATCTCCTCGATGCGGCGCATGGCGATCTTCACACCGGGGGCGCCGTGGGCGTAGACCCCGTGCTCCAGGGCCAAGTCGTAGTTGATGAAGTTGAAGCGCCAGGCCACGTGAAGGGTGGCGAAGAGGAGAACGGCCAGGAGGGCGAGGGCGAAGGACTGAAAGAGACCGGCAAGGCCGAGACGCGGGCGCAGGTAGACCCAGACTCCCACAACGGCTCCTATGCTGATCAGGGCTGCAATGATCTGGTTGGCCGCCCGGAGCGATTCCAGGGTCGGGGCCTGCATGGCCAGGCGGGCCTGAGGCCAGGCGGTCAGAAGACCTTGGAGGGCAGCTCCAAAGGGGAGGATCAGCAACGCGGCGATGGCCCCACCGCCCCGCCACCACCGGCCCCAATCCAAAGCCCCCAGGGTGTCGTTCAGGAAGATCGCCGAGAGCAGGATCATGGGGACCGCGAGGTGGACCGTGAGCCAGGGCATTTTCTCTCCGGCCAGCGTGTAAGCGACCCACGAGAGGATCACCCAGAGCCCCAGGAACCCTCGGAAGGCAGCGTCCAGAGGGGTGGGGAATGATGCCCCCGCAAGCCATCGCCCGGCGTAATAACCAAGGGCCAGCAGGGAGAGCAGGATCGGCATGAACTCATACATCGGGGCGATGACGAAGTAATAAAAGAGCGGCTGGCTTCCCCGCTGGACGCACTGTTGCGCCATCCAGTAGCCCAGGGAGCCGATGTAGCCGGTGGCGATCCCGGCGCCGTTGGTAAAGAAAGTCGTGAACAGCGGGAGAGTGATCCCGAAGAAGATCCCCATGAGGATCGGCCAGCGCCCCGGATCCCAGGCCATCCCGAGGGCGGTGCTCAGGACCCCGAAGAGCAAGAAGAGGACAAGGACTCGAATCATCTCCCCGGTGATCCCGCTGAAAGAGCCGCTTTCGAAGATCGACACGGGGACGAAGACGCGGTCGAAGAGGAGCTGCGAAACAGGGTTCAGCCAGATCAGAGCGGCAGGGGAGAGCATCCACAGGCTCAGACCCCCGATGACGATCATCAGATTGAAGGTCGGCTGCTCTTGCAGGCGGGCGCGTCCCCATTCCGCCAGCCGCCACCCCAGGACCCCTATCCCGGCTAGAGCGGTCAACCCGCCAGCCAGAGCCAGCCGCTGGCCCCATTCGGAGATGGACTCCGGCTGACAGAGGAAGGCCATGGGGATCTTCGTCGCGTTTTGCTCCAGCCCCCACAGCGCCAGCCCACCCCCGAGGAGAAGCAGCGCAGTCCCCCCTCCCAGTATCAGGCGGTCCTCCCCGGACCAGCGGGGATCCCGGAGGACAGCCGTGGTCCAGGCGAGGAAGAGCAGCAGGCCGAAGATGGCCAGGTAAATGAAGGCCGCCTCCATGGTGGTGTAGAAGAGGGCGATGATCGCCGCCAGGCCGTAGAGCCAGCGGTCCTGTCGGGTTTCCACATAAGCGAAGATCATCCAGACGGTGAGGACCGCCCACAGGGCCATCAGGCCCTCGTCGCGGATGTAGCGGCTGTGATACATCACCATGGGGGAGATCAGAAAGAAGAGGGAGGCGGCGAGGCTGCCCCAGCGGCCCAGCCAGCGGCGCATGAAGAGGGGCAGCATCACCAGGACGATCCCGGCCAGGGCCACGGGAAGGCGTCCGGTGAAATCGTCCGCCCCGAACAGAAGATAAGCGAGGGCGTCGAGATGGAACTTGAGGGGACCGTGCATAAGGGGAGTATGTTGAAAACCTTTGCCTTTAAAGAGCTCATAGGCGTAGTAGACGTGGAGGCTTTCGTCGTGGCTCATCACCCGCTCCCCCAGGCGCCAGAGGCGGGTGAAGACGGCGGCGGCCAGCAGCATCGCCCAGGCGAAGCGCTCCGCCGGTGTCAGATCCTCCCAGAGGGCCTGCCATCGGGATCGTGCAGGAACCCGGATCGTTGCCTCCATCGCTCCGCTCCGGCGAAGATGCCGGAGGCGGATTATAGCACACGCAAGGGCTTTTCGCGCCGGGCGCTGTATGGGCTGCCGCTTGAGAATCGGCCGCTATAAACCGAAGTCGAGGCTCAAGCCCCTCCTATGAGAGGTGACAGCCTGCGGAAGCGGCTTCAGCCGCGACTTCTACTGCGCCCGCGCCCAGAGGATCCAATACCGCGTGATCAGGCCCTCCGCTCCGCGGAGATCCATCACCGCCGGGAAGACGCGCCCCACCCAGCGCACCGGATCCAGACCCGGAGCCATCCCCTCCGGAGCGATCCAGAAATCCGCTTCGTCAGGATCCCGAAGGGTTTCCACCCAATGCAGGCGGAACTCCCGCAACGTCCACTCCCAGAAAGGCGCTTCCTCATCCGGGGCCACGATCCCCACTCGCAGCGCACCGTGCCCCCCGGGGCGCCATCGGGCCTCCTCCCGCAGTGTCTCCACCAAATCCCGCAAGGCCGGGGCGGCCATCTCCGCTTCGGACAGACCGGGTACCGGATCAGCACGACGGATCAGCGCAGCGCTCGTCGCCAGCTGGGCCAGGCCCGCTGTGAGGAGAACCGCTCCCAGGATCCCAACCCAGGCCGGGCTCCACAACTGAGCCCTCCCCCGCGGGCTTTCTTCCTCGGGATGCATCAGGCCCTCGACCAGGAAGAGGGCGAGGATCAGGACCCCGATCACGCCTCCTATGCTGAGCCAACGCATCCATGGATCCGGGGCCTCGACGTGCAGCACCATCCAAACCGTTCCGATCGCGATCCCCCCGATCCCGAAGCCGACGCTGGACACATCCGCCCGCAGGGCCGGCGCGAGGGCCTCCCATCCCCGCTGAACCGCCAGCCCGGCCAGCAACGTCCATGGCAGGAGCACCACGGCGTGCTCCGTGAAAGGAGCGCTGAACCGAGCAAGGCGCACCGCCGTCGCCAGCGCCGCGCTGACCCCCACCGCGATCCCCCGCCGATCCCCCATCCGTATGCTGAAAAAGGCGCCCGCCAGCCCAAGGAGCAGGAGGGGCGCTTCCAGGCGGACCAGGGCGGCCAGGGAGGCCCACCAGAGGGCGAGGCCCTCCGGGGAGAAGCCCCTCCACCAGGCCGGGAGCATCTCGATGGCCTCTCGGACGCCGCTCCCCCGAATCCCTCCCCAAGTCCCAACAAAAAGAACGGTGGTGCCCAAAAGCCCCAAGGCCTTCCAGCGGGGAAAAGCGGGATCCGGAGGTTCCAGGGCGAGCGCGGGGAGAAGGGTTAGCACGCCGGTCCAGAAGGCCGGCCCTGCCGTCATCCCGATTCCCAGAGCCACGGCCGGACCGATCCAGCGGGCTGAACGGGAGATCCCCCCGAAGGCCAGGGCGGCGGCCAGCGTCGCAGCGGCGATGGCGTTGCCATCCGGGAAGCGAGCGGCCATCACGGCGGTGGGGGAAACGGCCCAAAGGATCGCCGCCCCGATCGCCGCTGCGCGTCCGACAGGGTATAGAAGGCCCCACAGGGCCAGGACCGTGAGGGCGCCGGCCAGGGCGCTCCCGGCGCGCATCCAGCCTTCATCGGGTCCAAAGAGGGCGAAGACCATCGTGTTCCATCCGGCGAGCAACGGACTGCCTCCAGAGGGCAACTCCCCGCCTCGCCAGGCCGCCCACGCTTGCGCTGCTTCCCTGGGCGACGCCGGCCGCGCCCCCAGGTCCCAGGCCCGCAGGGCCAGGGCCAGCCCGAAAAGCCCGAGGAGGATCCACCGGTCCTCGCTACGGCGCAACGGGTCCTTCATTCCCGCCTCCGGTAGATCACCGTCTCCCCATGGCGGAAAACCGGGTCCATCAGCAACTCGAACTTCCGCAAGACAGAAGGCGAAAACAACCTGCGCTCCGTCTGACCGACGATCACGTAGACGACGCGATATTTCTCCAGGAGCGCTCGGGTCTCTTCAAGGTCCGGGGATCGCCAGAGGATCCGGAGATCGGGCTCTCGACGGGCGATCTCGGCGTAGGATCCTCGCCACTGATGCTCGTGGCCACCCCAGCCCAGCACGGTGGGCAACCCGGTGTGCGCGGCGAAGCGCCCGATCTCCGGCTGGAACGAGATCCCTTCCCAGCCCGGCGCCTCCAGGATCACCGGCGTGCCCGGCACGTGGGCGTTCAGCCACTCGATCGCCGCCAGGTCATCCGGGGCCGATTGCGCGAGGTGAGCATAGCCGTCCAGCGTCGGCGGTCGGGAGAAGAACTCCGCTTTGACCGGGATCATCAGGATCGGATAGAGGGCGGCCAGGGCGATCATGCTGGCGAACCCGATCGCGAGGGCCGGGCCTGCGCGACCCCCTCGCTCCCAGAGCGCTCCCATCACCCAGGCCAGGGCCAGGCTCCACAGAACCCACACCTGATAGTAGAGCTTGAACACCGTGTTCATCCGGGTTCCGAAGAAATCCCGGATGTAAACGAACTCCACCGCCCAGGCCAGGGCGGCCCCAAAGACGATCAGCAGGGGGATGAAATCCTCGCCCTCCCGGTTCGCCCGCCGCCAGAGTTGTGCCGCCCCGATCGCCATCCCGGCCAAGAGCATCGGGACCCATGGCCCGCTCCCCGGCAACGATCGGCCGTCCACCGTCACCGTCCCATCCCACAAGCGCCCCCAGACCCACGGCTCCAGAGCGTTCAGGTCCACAGGAAGCGGAAGGTTCTGACGGGCCACGATCTCGCGCAACACGAAATACAGGCCGACCCACAGCGCCACCGGGATCCCCCCGAGGCCCAGCGCGCCGCTCAGCACGCCGGCGGCCCAGCGCCGAAGGCTTCCCTGCCTTTCCCGGGCTGCGCGCCACGCCTGCGCGAGCAGCCCGGCCACGATCCCAGCGACCTGGAAGCCGAACATAACCATAAACTGAGGCAGCCGCGTGCCGTTATGGAAGTTGGGAAGCAAACCGCCCGCCTGGGATCGAAAGCCGAGGTAGAAAGGGAAATAGAAAGCCCATCCCAGCACGAGGATCCCGATCCCCAGGCCCGCGATCTCCCGAAGCCAGGCAGAGGGGGAGCGCCCGGCGCGCCACGCCCCAAGCCCCCAGGCCGCAAGCCCCAGCCCGGTGTAGATCGGGAAATCCCAGGTGTTCAGGAAGGCCAGCCCGCCGAACGCCACCGGCAGGATCCAGAAAGGCGGCCCGTGGGTCTCCAGAAAGCCCAGCAAGGACTTGACCGGCCGGTCCGGCTGGAGGCCGGGGAACCTTTCCCCAGCCCGGAAAAGGGCCAGGGCAAGGGCAACGGCCATGAGGTTGAAGGGCAACGCCAGCACATGGGGATGGAGATCCCCAAGCAGGAAGCTGAACTGCGGGAATTCGTCGATGACCTCCTGGTGCTCGCCCTCCGGCGTGTAATCCCGCACCACCCGGGAGGCCCGCCACCAGACCCAGGGCCGCTCCAGGGGGGGCCAGCACGCCGGCCATGGACGAGCAGGAGGTGACGTGTTCAGCTCCGGGATGTCCAGCCAGGCCCAGAACCCGGGGTCCCGGATCCAGCCGCACGAATGGGCCAGATCCAGGATCGCCTCCCCGTTCCCCGCCAGGCCCACCCAGAAGGCCGCGAGGAGGGCAACCGCCCCCGCCATCCGCGGTCGGCCCGGCCGATAGAGTGCCCACAAGTTCCACCCCACGCCGGCGGCCGCCAGCAGCGTCAGGGCGAACCAGGAGGAGACCCCGAGGTTGAACGTGATGCGGGCCGGCAGGCCGGAGAGCTCGGTGAGAAGCCCCAGAAGGATGTAGCCGAAGTAGTAATAGCTGATGGCGAAGCCTGAGAGCCAGGGATCATGAGGAGGGAAACGCTCTGCCCGCACCACAGCGTTGAGAAAGGCCAGCTCCATCGGCTTCTCAGTGTAGGTGATCTCGGGATTGTAAGCCCGGAAGAGGGTCCAGCCGGCGAAGGCGAGGGCGAAAAGGAGTTCATAGAAGAGAACCTGACCCAGGCGCGTGCGAAGCCATCCCCACGGGGATTCTCCGGCGCGCCCGGCCAGCCAGAGGCCCAGGGCGAGGATCAGCCCCCCGACAGTCAGAGCGCCTCCAGCGGAGGGCGGCAGCAGCCCCAAGCTGCCGCCCCACCACCAGAGGAAGCCCATCAGCAGCAACCCCAGAGGCCGCGCGAAAGCCAGCCCGCGGTCCGGCAAGGGACGGAAAACAAGGAACGTGAGCGGCCAAGCCGCGAGGGCGATCAGGGTGAGCAGGAACCACCAGAGGAGCGCGGAGAACATAGCACGCGCCGGATCGGGCCCAGCCCGCACTCAACCCCCAGCGGGAGGCTCCGGGGGAACGTCTTCCGGATAGGTGTAGATCTCCATCCCCATCTGCCGGGCCAGATCGCGGGCCCGCGGATCCACCATAGGGGAGATAAGGATGCGCCGGGCGACCGGCAGGCCGGTGCGGCGGGCGTAGAACTCGGTTTTCCGCTGGAAGGCCGCCACATCACCCCGGCTGACCGAGGAGCGGATCTCAATCAGGATAGCCTTCCCGTCCCGGATCACCACATCGATCTCCACCTGGTCGGGGCGTCCGAAGACGTAGCCCTCCGGATCCATGGCGAGAAAGCGATCCACCTGCCAGCCCGCCTCCTGCAACAACGCGGCCATCCCATCTCGGAAGGCGGCCTCGCTGTGGAGGCCCCAACGAGCCCCGATGGCCCCAATCGTCGCTCCCAAGCGGCGGATCTCCTGGGAATGCCGATCCACAGCCGCCAGAAGCCGTTCAATCACCTGGGCATGGCGCTCCACCTTTTCCATCAGCTGTCGAATGACCTGCGAATGCTCCTCCAAACGCCGCGAATGCTCCTCCACCCGCTCCATCAGCTGTCGAATGACCTGCGAATGCTCCTCCAAACGCCGCGAATGCTCCTCCAGACGCCGGGAATGCTCCTCCACCCGCTCCATCAGCTGTCGGATGATCTGCGAGTGCTCCTCTAAACGCCGCGAATGCTCCTCCGAACGAGCCACCAACACCCGGATCGCGTCCGAGTTCGCTCGGCTGGTCTCGATCAACTGCTGGACCGCTTGCGTCAGCCCAGTCAACATCTGTCGATCGGTCTCTCGTTGCTTTTCTGCCTCTTGACGGAAGCCCCGGAGCTCTGATAGCACCTCTTCCCACGGTCGCAGGACCTCGATGAGCGCCTCCCGGAGGACCTGACGGATCTCCGGGTCCTCCCGCAGCCACTGCGGCAAGGCCTGCCGCACCGCCTCCTTCAGGTTCTCCACGGCCATCCGCTCTCCCTCCCAGATGGAGGACTCCCTCGCCTATTCTACATCGGAGTTCGAAGGGACGTGTTAAGCGAAAAGACGAAGAAGCCGGGACCACGCGTGGTCCCGGCTCCATCCGGATCGCGCGAAGCGGATCCTCAGCCGATGAGCGCCGCCCGCAGCCCTTCCATTCGGGCTCGCACGCTGCCGTCCACCACTCGATCGCCCACCCGAAGGATCAAGCCCCCCAGGATAGTGGGATCCACGCGGAAGACGATCTCTCCGAGGGAATCCAAGCGGGCGGCGAGCTCCTGACGGATACGTGCCTTCTCTTCCTCCTGGAGGGGGAGAGCGCTGATCACCTCCACACGCTCCCCCTTCAGACCCCGGAGCTCGTCTAAGGCTTTAGGGGGGATCGCGGCAAAGAACTCCTGGATCAGGCGTCGGTGTCGGGATTCATCCAAAGCGTCCCCCACCACGCGATGGGCCGCCGCCAGGGCCAGGGCGGCGATCTGGTTGCGCAGCTCCCCCAGAACGCGATCCCGCTCCCGTTCGGCCTCCTCCCGGGCCACCTCAAGGATGCGCTGAGCTTCCGCCCGCGCTTCGGAGAGGATCTGGGCGCGCTGCTGCTCCGCCTGGCGCACGGCCTCGGCGACAATCCGCTGGCGCTCGGCCAGGGCCTCCTCCAGGATGCGCTGGCGCTCGGCCTGCATGCTCGCCCGCAGCTGTTCCGCCGCTTTAGCATCCTCCAGTCCCTTCTCGATCAGCGCCCGTCGCTCCTCCAGGGCCTTGAGCACCCGGGGGAAGACAAAACGGGACAACAGAAACCAGATCACCAGGAAGTTGAGGATCTGAGCGATCAGATAGATCGGGTTGATCCCAAGGGCCTCCAACGCCAGCCTCCCGGATCTCGAGGTTCAGGTGCTCGACTACGCGACGAACTTCAGGAGCAGCGCCACGACCAGCGCGTAGATGGCAATGGCCTCAGCGAACGCAATGGCCAAAATCATATTGAGCTGGATCTGCGGGGTCGCTTCGGGGTTACGCCCGATCGCCTGCAAAGCCCCGCTGGCCAGAAGCCCAATGCCGATCCCGGGGCCCAACGCCCCCAGGCCGATCGCCAGACCGGCTCCCAGCACGCTCAACGCCTGTGGCGAAAGGATCTCCTGCGCCAGAATCAACCCCAACATCTTAGATCCTCCTTATGAGAGATTTTTGGTTTGCGACAATCCGGAACGCGCCGGCACCGAACAGGCCGGCTCCGGATCCTTCGCTTCGCTCAGTGATGACTCTCCGAATGCTCCTCCCCATGCCCGGCTGTCGCCAGGGCGATAAAGACCAGGGTGAGCATCATGAAGATGAAGGCCTGGATCAACCCCACGAAGATCTCCAGGCCGTAGAAGACCGCCGGGATCAGAAGGGGGAGCAGGAAGATCATGATCCCCAGCAACACATGGCCGGCGAAGATGTTCCCAAACAATCGGAAGGAGAAGGAGACAATCTTGGCCACCTCGCTGATCAGCTCCAGAAGACTCACGAAGAACTCGATGATCCCCATGAAGCCACGGCGGAGTGCCTTCACGTTGAAGAACTTCCAGAAATAGCCCGGTCCCAGGGCCCGCACTCCCCACACCTGCACCATGAAGACCGCCACGAGGGCAAGCCCGATCGTAAAGTTCAGATCGGTGCTCAAGGCCCGGAGATAGGGAACCAGGACGAAGCCGGCCCCGTGGGCTTCCCCGGCTTTCGCGCTTCCCTCCCCGTGCCCTTCACCCTCCCCATGCGCACCCGCCTTCGGACCGGAGGCCTCCGCAGGAGCCGCCGCCGGCTCCGCTGTCAGCAAGGTGATCGGACCCCAATGGAGAACTGCATAGCCTGGCTCCGGGCCGTGGGCAGGCTCTACCTTCCCGATGGAATCGAAGCCGGGGATTAAGCCCAGCCAGTTCGCCGCCAGCACCATCAGGAAGATCGAAGCCACCAGGGGGAAGACATGGCGCGCCCGAGGGCCCAGGACCACCTTGGCCAGGTTCTCATACAGGGCCTCCACGAGGAACTCGAAGAGGTTGACCAGGATCCCCAGGCCGCGCACCGGTGGCGGGAGCGGACCTGCCCGCCGGGCTGCCAGGAAACCCAGCCCCAGGACCACCAGGTCCACCAGAACCATGGCCACCATGGTGTTGGTGAGCGGGGCGCCGAAGAACAGAGGGCCAGTCAGCGGCTCCGGCTTCACCAGGATCACCGGGAGCACGGTCTTGATCGGCTTGCCCGCCACGGAGAGCCCCTGCCCCAGGGTGCCGAAAAACAACGAGGTCCCCAGCACGAAGCCCAGGATCAGGGGGACCACCACCAGCCTCTGGAAATAACGGATCACCCGGGTATCCCGCAGCCCCCACAGGGCCAGGGCGATCACAAAAGCATCCACCACCAGAAACCCGATCAGCCCGCCCGCCGAGGGGAAGGAGATCGCGCCCAGCCCGCCGATGAGCGCCCGCAGGCTTCCCAACAACCAGAAGGAAGCCTGTCCTCCCACCCCGCACGAGAGCAAGGCGATCAGCCCCAGCAACGCATAAGGACCCATCCGTCGGATCAACTTCCCCATTGCGGCGCCTCACCCTCCCGGATTGGTTGATCGATTCATCGGCCTGGAGCCTCGCCGGGCTTTATCCAGCCGCCTTCCCAGGATCGTCCGGCTCATCTTCCTGCCGGAGCCCGGCGGGGCCGGGGCCTCGCCTCCCGGGTTGCATTCCCTCCATCCGGAATCGGGAGGCTGCGGTCATCGCCGTGCGGACCATCACCACCAAGCCCAGAGTCGCGCCGGCGATCATGCAAGCCGCCGTCAGCACCGGCCGGGTCCCCAGCCGCAGATCCAGCCACAGCCCACACAGCATCGCCCCCACCACAAACACCACGGGGATGAACCCGATCTGGGAGAGCGCCCCCGCCAGCGCTAAGTTCCAGGCCCGGATCCACCATCGTCCAGGGGATTTCATCGAAACTGCTTGTCTGAAGGTTTCTCGGCTCCGGCTTCGCGCCTGTTGAGCCACACGACCATAATGATACCGGTCTGCCCGTATGTCGACAAGACCCCTCCCCGAAAATTCGCACTCGCCGGCCGGTTTTAATCCGGCTCAGAGGGCTTGGGCGGCCATTTGCGCCAGCTGGTAAAGCGGGTAGACCAGCACCGTGAGCAACAGCACTCCTGCCACAGTGAACCACAAAGTGAAACGGGCCGGGCGGGAGATCCAAACGGGTTTCCCTTCCTCGGGCGATCGGTCCACATACATCGCCCGAGCCACCATGATGTAGTAATAAAACGCCACCATGGCGTTCAGCACCCCGGCGATGGCCAGCCAGAGCAATCCGCTCTCGATGGCCGCGGCGAACACGAACAGCTTAGCGAAGAAGCCAACCAGCGGAGGGATTCCCCCCAGGGAGAGGAGGGCAGCCAGCATCGCCAGGGCCAGGCCGGGGGAACGTCGGGACAGCCCCGCCAGGTCCCGGATCTCCTCGCTTCCCGTCACGTTGGTCATGATCACCGCAACGGCGAAGGCAGCGATGTTGGTCAGGGTATAGATCCCCAGGTAGAAGATCGAGGCGGCGATCCCCAGGGGGCTGGCCGCTGCCACCCCGATCAGGATGTAACCGGCCTGGGCGATGCTCGAGTAGGCCAGCAACCGCTTGAGGTTGCGCTGGGGGATCGCCAGGAGGTTCCCCACGGTCATGGTGACGAAGGCCAAGGCCGAGATCAGGGCGACCCAATTCCCCTGCACCGTGGGGAAGGCCTCGATCATCGCCCGGATGAGCACGGCGAACCCAGCCGCCTTGGAAGCCACCGAGATGAAGGCGGTGATCGGGGTCGGCGCCCCCTCATAGACATCCGGGGTCCAGAAATGGAAGGGCACGGCGGAGACCTTGAAGCCGAATCCTACCAGCACCAGCAGGAGGGCCGCCATCACCGCCGGAGAAGGCAGCGCGCCCAGGGCCTGGGCGATGCGGGCGTAGGCGATCTCCCCGGTGAAGCCATACAGAAGGGCCAGGCCATACAGCATGATCGTGGAGCTGAAGACCCCGAACAGGAAATACTTCAGCCCCGCCTCCGCGGAACGCGGGGTGTCCCGCAGATATCCCGCCAGCAGATACAGGGCGATCCCCACCGTCTCCAGGGCCAGATACAACGTCACCAAGTTGACCGCTGCCCCCATCAGGCCCATCCCCAGGATCGAGAGGAGCAGGAGGGTGTAATACTCGCCGCTCTGGCGCAGGGGGCGGAAATCCATAGAGATCGCCACCGTGAGGATCCCTGCGAGCAGGAAGATGAGGCGGAACAACATCGCCGCAAGATCCGCTCGCACGGATCCACCGAACGCTTCATAGGGGGCCGCCATCCCTCCGGCCAGCTGCGCCGCCTGGACCGCTGTCACCCCCAGGGCCACGGCCAGCCCCCCGATGGCCCAGTAGCCCAGCTCCCGCTTGCGTCCCTCCGGCAGCCAGGCGTCCGCGGCCATGGTCACGACCGCCGCGATCACCAGCACGATCTCCGGCAGGACCGACCAGAGATGCGCCCACCAGGACAGCTCGCTCATCCACGCCTCCTCTGGATCAGTGGATCTCAACGAAGGGAGGCCAGCATCGCCCCGTGCAGCAGCGCCGCGATCGGCTCCACGCCCGTCTGGATCAGGTCGGTCATCACCCGCGGGAACACCCCGATCAGGACGAACCAGACCGCCAGCGTGACGATGGCCACCTTATCCAGGACGGTCACGTCCCCCACATGGGGGTAGCGCTCCCGGTTCAACTCCCCAAAGAACGTGGCCTGGAGCGCCCGCAGGATATAGGCCGCCGAGAGGGCAATGCTGGGCGCGGCGAGGATCGCCACCCAAGGATACCACCAGGCGGTGTCCCGGGCCGCCCAGATCCCTGCGAAGACCTGAAACTCCGCGATGAACCCAGAGAAGCCCGGCATCCCCATCGCCACCAGGCCGCCCAGGACGAAGCCGAGGGTCGCCATCGGCATCGCCCGGGCGAACCCACCCAAGTGGGCCAGATAACGCGTGTGCGCCCGATCGTAAACCATTCCCACCACGGCGAAGAGGATGGCAGCCATCACCCCGTGGGAGAACATCTGCAGCACCGCCCCTGTCAGCCCGGTGACGTTCATCGCCGCGAACCCGATGGTCACAAAGGCCATATGCCCGATGCTGGAGAAGGCAATCACATATTTGAGATCCTCCTGCACCAGGGAGATAGCCGCCGAATAGAGGGCGGCGACCACCGCCAGGAAGACCACAACCGGCAGCCAGTAGACCGCCCCGCCCGGCAGCAACTCGATCCCCACCCGCAGGGCGCTGTAGGCCCCCACCTTCATCACCACCCCGGCCAGGAACATCGAGCCCGCCGTAGGGGCCGCCGAGTGTCCATCCGGCACCCAGTTATGGAACGGCCACAGGCCGGCAGTGACTGCGAAGCCCAGGAAGACGGGGAGGAACCAGAGGTAATCAAAGCGCACCGTCTGGCCGAAGACCTCCACCGGCCGCGCGAAGGCCCCTCGAGCCGCCAGCTCGCGCAACACATCCATATCGAACGTGCGCACCGGGGACACAAAATACAGGGCCAGGGCGCCCACCAGGGCGATAATGGACCCCACCAGCGTGTAAAGCACCAGCTTCATCGCCGCGTATTCCTTGCGGGTGGAGCCCCAGATGGCAATCAGGAAGTATTTGGGGAAGATGGCGATCTCATAGAAGAAGAACAGCAACACCAAGTTGCGGGCCACGAAGACCCCCATGATGCCGCTGGCCAGAAGCAACATAAAGGCGAACAGCTCGTGGGGGCGGTCCTCGATGTTCCACGAGACCAGCACGCCGGTGAAGAGGACCAGGGCGGAGAGCAACACCAGCGGCAGACTGACGCCATCCACCCCTACATAGTAATGAATCCCCAGCTGAGGCAACCAGGAGATCCGCTCCACGAACTGATAGCCGCCGGCCGAGCGGTCATAGGCGACGAAGGCCCACAGGGCCAGCAGCAACGTGAAGCCGGAGACCGTGGCCGCAAAGACCCGCGCCGCCTCCTTCTGATGGCGCGGGATGAGCAATAGGAGGAGCGCCCCCACCAGGGGCGTGAAGACAATGAAGCTGAGAATAGGAAGCGTCACCGCCGGGATCGTCATCCTTCACGCTCCATGAACGAGAGTAAATCATTTAAATCCGCAAAAGGAGTTCGGTAACGAGCGCAAACAACCATACAACGTAGAATATCATTTGCCTCAGATACGGACAGAAACCCTCGACGGACAAGACTTGCTAAGATCCCCAAGGTTCCTGATATTTGCACTTTCATCTGTGTAGCATGGAGTCTCGCAGCTCGATCATCTGTTAACAACATCCACCCCCTTACAGCCGCAATCGCGATAGATACTGCTTCCCCGAAATGCAGCTTGTTGGGAAGTTTTGCGAGCAGTTCGACCTCTCTGGGATCTTCTAAAAAGACAATTTTAAGCCAGCCATCTGGATGAAGCGGATAAGTGACCTTTTCGACGGATCTCAGAAATTCATAACCGTCTTCCACGCCCTTTCGGATTTCTTCGAAAACTGGATATGCGATATATATCTCATTCCACAATAACGGGAGAAGGTCCAGACGCTGCGCGGCGGCGAAATTTGATAAGACTGTTGTATCAACTATTGCCGACATTCAGGAAGTCCTCCAACGCTCGGATCTCGGCCAAGGCTTCCGTGCGATCTGCAGGTCCTAAGCGCAGGGGTACGCCGTAGCGCTCTAGGATTTCCTTCATGCTCTCCACGCTTACCCTGGCGATCGCAGCCGCTTGAGCCAAGGTCAGCTCGGGATCCGTTCGATAGCGATGCACCGCCAAGGCCACCCGTAGGTGTGGGCGATCCTGAAGCAGAAGGCGCAACGCCTCCTCCATCACCTCCTCTTCGCTCTTATATAGGCCTGCTTCTACCAAGTCACGGATCCGGATCTCCATAAAGCGCCTCCTTCATCCGAACAGCCCACGCAGGGCTGCGTCCAGGGTGGGCACGATCCAGGCCGGCCACAGGCCGGTGAGCAACATGAAGGCCATCAGCGGCGCCACGGCGAGCAGTTCCCGCCCGCCCATGTCCGGCAACCGGGCCCACTGAGGGTTCAGCGGTCCATGCAACACCTTCTGAATGGCCTTCGTAATGAACGCGCCTGTGATGAGTAACCCAAGCATGGAGATGGCCGTGAGGGCGGTGAACACTGGCCAGGCCCCCTGCACCACCATATACTCCGCCACGAAGCCCGCCAGGCCCGGCAGCCCCACCGAGGCCATTGCGCAGTAGATCAGCACCCCACCGTAGCGGGGCATCCGCGCCCATAGCCCGCCATAAGCCTCCAGATCCCGGGTGTGCGTGCGATCGTACACCACTCCCACCAGGGCGAACATCGCCGCTGAGGAGAGGCCGTGGGCGAACAGCTGCAGCGCCGCCCCGTTCACCGCCATCAACGCATGATCCCGCACCGCCGGGTTGCCCAGGGCATAGCCGGCCACGGCGATCCCCAGCACCACGAAGCCCATGTGGTTCACCGAAGAATACGCCACCAGCCGCTTAAAGTCCCGCTGGCCCAGCGCCGCGTAAGAGCCCAGGACGATGGCCGCGGTGGCCAGGAGGGCCAGGGCAACGGCGAACCGGGCGGATTCGGCTGGAAACAACGGGAAGACGATGCGCAGGAAGCCATAGGCCCCCAGCTTCAGAAGGATCCCCGCCAGGATCATCGAGCCCGCCGTGGGCGCCTCGGTATGGGCGTCCGGCAACCAGGTGTGGAAGGGCCAGACCGGCACCTTAATGGCGAAAGCGATCACGAAGGCCCAGAACACAATGGCCTTCACCACCTCCATCGGAACCCCTGCCAGGGTCCCCTGGAGGGCCGGCCAGCGCCGGCTGATCTCCAGCAAATCGAAAGTCCCACCCTGCGTTCCCCCCAGGGCCGCCCAGATCAGCTGGATCCCCAGCAGAAGGCCCAGGGATCCCGCCATCGTGTAGAGGATGAACTTCAGGGCCGCGTAATGCCGCCGCTCCGGCGCCCCCCAGTTGTTGATCAGGAAATACATGGGCACCAGGCCCAGCTCCCAGAACAAGAAGAAGAGCACCAGATCCAGGCTGACGAACACCCCCAAGATCCCCGTCTCCAGGGCCAGGAAGAGGGCGAAATACGTCCGGGGATCCTGAGTGATGTTAAAGGAGACCAGGACCCCCAGGGGCGTGAGCAGCGCCGTCAGGAAGATCAGCATCACGCTCAGGCCGTCCACCCCGAGGAAGTAGCTGGCGTTCACCTGGGGGAACCAGACCGCCCGCTCCACGAACTGGAAGCCCGGGCGGCTCCGGTCGAAGTTCAACCACAGCCAGATGGAGAGGGCCAGCGGGATCAGGCTGAAGGCCAGCGCCAAGCCGCGCTGCAGCCGGACGCTGTCCCGCGGCGTCAGCGCGATGAACCCCGCCCCCAGCAACGGGATGAACGTGATCAAAGTGAGGATCGGGATCGGCTGCCCGAAGAGCGTCATCGCCGGCTTCCCCCTTCCGCCTTCAGGATCACAGGCACGACTTCAGAACCCTCGCAGCATGGGCGCCACCGTGTACAGCACGATGAAGCCCAGAACCCCCAGCACCACCACCAGCAGATAGTTCTGGACCAGGCCGGTCTGCAGGGCCCGCAGCTCCCGGCCGGCGGCCTTCACCGCCTCCCCGATCCCATCGCCGATGCCGTTGACCACGACCCGATCGAAGAGGCGCAAGGCGCCCCCCATCGACCAGACCGCATCGGCGACGCCGTGGAGGAACCCATCGATCACCACCCGATCCACAAAGAACGCCACGGCCCGCTCGGCCAGCCACAGGGTCGGCCGGACGAAGACATGATGATAGAGATCGTCGATATACCAGCGGTTCCGAAGGAAGGTGTAGACCGGCCCCAGGCGAACCAGAGGATCCGGCTCGCCTGCCGCCAGGGGCCGACGGGCGTAGACCAGCCCGCCCAGAGCCAGCCCACTCAGCGCGATGAGAGAAGAGAGCACGACCGGGACGGCGTTGAAGGGCGGGGCCTTGGGGTGCTCGAGGAGGGTGCCGCCCACGAACTCATGGAACCAGTTCCGCCCGAACAGCGCGCCCAGGACCGGGAACCCCTCCGGCACCCCCACGTAGCCTCCCAAGACCGCGAAGAGAGCGAGGATGATCAACGGCATGGTCATGGAAGCCGGGCTCTCTGCCGCGTGAGCGGCGGCTGGGGACCGAGGCTCCCCGAGGAAGGTCAGGGCGATCTGGCGCATCGTGTAGAAGCCGGTGAGGACGGCAGCCGCCGCCAGCAACAGGAAGACCAGCAGCGGCAGGAGCTCCCCTTTCTCGAAAGCCCCGTGGAAGGCCTCTCCCAGGATCTCATCCTTGCTCCAGAAACCGGCCGTGATCAGCGGGAAGCCCGCCAGGGCCAGCCCGCCGGCCAGGAAGGTCCAGAAGGTCACCGGCATCCGCCGGGCCAGCCCACCCATCTGCAGCATATCGTTGGGATCGAAGGGGTCCTCATGGCCATGGCCGTGGCCGGCGTGATGGTGCCCATGCTCCATCGCATGGATGACCGAGCCGGAGCCCAGGAAGAGCAGCGCCTTGAAGAAGGCGTGGGTGATCAGATGGAAGGCCGCGGCCACGTAGGCCCCGATCCCCACCGCAGCCAGCATGTAGCCCAGCTGGGAGATGGTCGAATAAGCCAGCACCCGCTTGATGTCGTTCTGCGCCACGCCCATCGTGGCCGCCATGAAGGCCGTGAAGGCGCCGATCAGGGCCACAACCCAGAAGGCGGTCTCCCCGCCCAGGCCGTGCTGACCCGCCTGAAGCAACGGGAACATCCGGATGGTGGTGTAGACGCCGGCCGAGACCATGGTCGCGGCGTGGATCATCGCGCTGACCGGCGTGGGACCCTCCATCGCGTCCGGCAACCACACGTGCAGCGGGAACTGGGCGCTCTTGCCCACCGTGCCGGCGAACAGCAGCAGCGAGGCCAGGGCTGCCACCGAGAGGCCCGCTACATAAGAGGGCGTCTCCGCCAGCGTCTTCAGCGTCTCGGGATTGCGTAGGATGTCGTGGAAGTTCAGGGTGCCTGTCTGAGCGTAGAGGTAGGCGATGCCCAGGAGCATCAGCACATCGCCCACCCGGGTGGTCATGAAGGCCTTCACGGCGGCGCGGTAGGCCGAGGGCTTGCGATACCAGAAACCGATGAGGGCGTAGGAGCAGAAGCCCATCACCTCCCAGCCGATGAACAGCATCAAGAGGTTATCCGCCACCACCAGCAGCAACATCGCCGCCTCGAACAAAGAGAGCAGCGCGAAGAAGCGACTGTAGTGGGGATCCCCCGCCATGTAGCCCACGCTATAGATGAAGATCATCAACGAGACCAGGGGGACCATGAAGAGCATCACCGCCCCCAGGGGATCCACCAGCACCCCGAACTCCAAGGGTCGCGCCCCCACCGGCAACCAGGGGATGCGGGCGGCGATGGGGTGCTCCCCCAGGTGCTCGATCCGGAGGGCGCTCCAGAACACCACCTGGGAGAGGACGAAAGAGATCGCCACCGAGCCGATGGCCAGGGTGTGGCTGAGGCGCTTCCAGCGGTTCGCAAAGAGTGAAATCAGGCCGAAGGCGATGAACGGCGGCCACGGGATCAGGGCCGTCAACAACGCCAGGATCGTCCCCTGGTTCTCCATTCTCCTCCACCTCGAGAGATTAGCCCCTGAGGAGGTCGATGTTCTCCACGTCGACCGTCTCGCGGTTCCGGTAGATGCTGATGATCAGCGCCAGGCCGGCGGCCGCCTCCGCCGCCGCCACCACCAGCACGAAGAGGGCAAAGGCCTGCCCCACCATTCGATCCGGATGCAGGTAGCGCCAGAAGGAGACCAGACTGAGGTTCACCGCGTTGAGCATGAGCTCGATGGCCATCAGGATCGCGATGGCGTTGCGCCGCGCCAGGACCCCATACACGCCGATGCAGAACAGCGCCGCCGCCACCAGCAGATACCAGGTCAAAGGGATCATCGGGAAGCCCTCCACCGCGCGAAGATCAGGCCCGGCTCCGGGATCTCAACGCTTCTCCCGGGCGATGAAGATCGCCCCGATCAGCGCCGCCAGGATCATCACCGATGCCAGCTCAAAGGGCAGGGCGAACTGGTTCGGGTCCACCAGGGAGCGTCCCAGGGCCTCGATGGCGTCCGCCGGCACCCCGGGGGCGGCCGTCGGCCATGGGAACCCGGCCAGCACCGGGGCCAGCAGGACGAAAAAGAGCCCGGCGATCACCGCAGCGGCCAGGCTCTGGTTGTTCAACGGCGGGCCGGGGTTCCGGGCCATCCCCCGGGTGAGCATGACGGCGAAGATGATCAGGATGGAGATGGCCCCGATGTAGATCAAGACCTGCACCCCGGCCAGGAACTCCGCCTCCAGCAGGATGAAGAGGCCCGCCACCCCCACCAGCGAGAGGATTAAATAGAGCACGGCGTGGAACAGATGCCGGCTGAGGACGGTCATCAGCCCCGCCCCCAGGGTCAGGGCCGCGAACATGATGAAAACTGCCTGGATCAACGTCATCGTCCACCACGCTCCCGGAAGGTCTCCTCGGGCGAAGGAAACAAGTCTAGTGAGGTTCCTGTACTTCCCTTGCCGTTCAATGCGCCGCCACAGCGGCCTCAACGGCTTCCGCCTCCGCCTCGGCTGCCAGCGCCGCCATCCGGGCCCGGCGCCCCAGATACCCCGGCAGGGCCAGCGCTCCGATCAGCATCGCCATGTTGAACAGGAGGAGCCCAGCCGCCCACATCCCGCTGCTCACCCCTGCCGCCCGCAGGCCCTTATCTATCAGCGCCACCCCGATCAGATTCAGGATCATCAGGGGCGTCAGGAACTTCCAGTTCAGGTTCAGCATCTGATCGATCCGAATCCGGGGAAGCGTGGCCCGCAGCCAGAAGAAGAGGAAGATCCCTACGCTCATCTTGATGAGCATCCACAGATAGGGTGGGAGCCACGGCCCCCGCCAGCCACCCAAAAAGAGGACAGCGAAGAGGGCGGAGACCACCAGGGCGTGGACGAACTCACCCAGGAAGACCAAGGCGAACTTCATGCCGCTGTATTCGATGTGGAAGCCGGCCACGATCTCCGACTCGGCCTCCAGCAGATCGAACGGCGTGCGGCCTACTTCTGCCACGCCCGAGAGGAGGAAGGCCAGCGCCGCCACGGGGAGCACAAAGAGATACGGCACATCCTGGGCCTGCACGATCCCCACCGTGGACATGGTCCCCGCGATCATGACCACGACGACCACACTGAGCACCGCGGGGATCTCATAGCTGATCAGCTGGGCCACCGCCCGGAAGGCGCCCAGCAGCGCGTATTTGTTGTTGCTGCCCCAGCCGGCCATCAGCACCCCCACCAGGGCCCCCGACCCCACCGCCAGGACATAGAGGACCCCGATGGAGAGATCCGCCCCGATGGCCCCCGGGCCGAAGGGGATCACCACCAGCGGCGCCAGCGCACATGTGGCGATGATCAGGGGCGCCAGGTTGTAAACCCAGCGATCCGCCCCCGCCGGCATGGTGTCCTCTTTCGTCAGCAGCTTGATCCCATCGGCCACCGGCTGCAGGATCCCATACGGGCCCGCCACGTTCGGCCCCAGTCGGTCCTGGAAGCGGGCCACGATCTTCCGCTCCACATAGGTGAGGATGGCAAACCCGATGAGGCCGAAGTTGGCCAACAGGAAGGCCTTGATCAGGCCTACCACCAAAAACACGGCCTCCTCCGAGAGGCCCAGGCTCCGCAGGAACCCGTACAGCCACATCCCCAGATAGGGCAACAAGTTATAGATGAAATCGTAAATCTGCCCCATGCGAACCTCACACGGGAAGGTTCAAGCGTCCAGGGAGATCGCAACCCTCACACCCACTCCAGCGCGCCCTTTCGCCAAGCATAGAGCAAGCCGCCCAGCAGCAGGAGCAGGAAGAGGGCCATCTCGATCACGGCATACAGACCCAGCTGGTTGTAAGCCACGGCCCACGGGAAGAGGAACACCGCCTCCACATCGAAGAGCACGAAGATGAGGGCGAAGATGTAATACTGGGCACGGAACTGCACCCAGGTATCCCCGACCGTCTGCACGCCGCATTCATAGGCCTCAAGTTTGAGGGGGTTTGGCTTCTTGGGCCGCAACGCCCACCAGAGGAGCAGAGTGGCTCCCAGAAGGACCAGGGAGAGCAAGAGATACAACGCGACGACCGCATAGGCCGACAGCACGTCCCCTCCCCCTTGTTGCAGATATCACAAAAAACGCAAGCCTATTATAGCATCAGGAGAGGGCACTGACAAGGCCACGCACGCTTCCCCGGATATCCTAAGCCGGATCAAGGCCTGGACAACTGGGGCCGCCCACAACAGACGGATGATCCATCCATCAGGACGCCAGCGGCGATCTCTCCGTGACCGCCACGCTTATCCGGACAGCCTGCCTTAGCGGGAAGGCATCCCCCTGGCGAAGGAGAGAGAATAAGATAACCGAAGCTCTCACGCTTGTGGGAAGATCGATGGAGATCTGGATCCTAGATCCTTGGGGGACAGAGGAGCGGCGGGCCTGGGCGGAGGGGTGGACTCGGCACAGCCGGCACCAAATCCGCCGGCTCGCCCTCCCCGCGGATCCGCTCCCACCCGACCCCGTCCGCGGGCGGGAGCGAGCCTTGGCCCTCGCCCGCCGCATCCGCCGCGCCCTCACCGGATCCGCCACCCCGGATCCAACCCGCCTGCCCGCCGGCCGGCCCCACCTCCTCCTGGCCCTGGACGGCATGGATGTCGCCGTCTTCCGGGAAGCGACCGCCGATCTTCTGGAGGGGATCCCCGTCTGGATCTACTGGCACGACAGCGCCCTCGGGCGGCGGCGCTTATCGGATCCCAACCGCGCGGCCCTGGAGGCGTCGTCCGCCCGCGCCGCGGACCGCCTGCTCTTCAACGCCGAGGGGCACCGCCAGCGCTTCCTAACTGCTCTACAGGCCATCGACCCAGCTGCGGCCGCCATGGGGGCAGCCCGCTCGGCCACCCTCCCACCCGGCTTCTCCTTCCCTACCTCATCTCCCCGGCTAACGGCCCCCGAGGCCATGGGATGGTTCCTCTGGATCTTTCGAGGCGATCTGGAGGCCCTCGATCGCCTCCTGGACGCCATGGGGCTGGCGGCGGCGAAAGGGATCGACTTCCGCCTGATCGCGCTGAGTGAAGATCCGCCCCGAGCGGCCCGCGCCCTCGAGCGGCTCCCCCGCCCCCTGAAGGCCCGCCTGTTTGGGATCCTCCATCCGGAGGACCCTGAGGCCAGCCGCTGGGCCGCCCGAAGCCACGCCCTCCTGGAAACAGACCCGGAGACCCGCTCCCCCATCTGGACTATGACCTTCGCCGCCCGAGGGATCCCTCCCTGGGTTCCCGAGGGGTCCGTGCTGGCGGAGCTGTTGCCCGGATTGTCCGCGTGGCGAGACGGGAGGGAACTGGCGGAATGGATCGAGATGGAACGAGGGGGCGCCGCGTCGGCCTCCTCCCGCATCCCTACTCGAGGATTCACCTTTTGGCTGGAAGCCCTTCGGCCCTATGCGTGGCCTGCCCTCGCCGCCCGCTATGATGCGTCCATGGCCGGCGGAGAAGCGGAGGGCGCGCCTTGAGCGCCCGGCCTGCGTTCCGCCCACCACGCGCGGAGGGCGATCCACAACCGGGCCACCGGGCCCAGGGCAGCGCGGCGGGTGAACACATCGTAGCCGTTGCGCTCGATCGCCCCGAGGATCCCCTGATACAGCTCGGCGGCGGCGCGGATGGCCACCCGCCCCTCCGGGGAGAGCCAGCGCAGGCCGGGGAGCGCGGCGGCGTAGAGGCGCCGCGCCCGCGTGATCTGGAAGCGCATGAAGGCCCGCCATCGGGCATCCACCCGCCCCTCCGCAATCTGCGCCTCTGAGATCCCGAAGGCCCGCAGCTCCTCCCGGGGCAGATACAGCCGGCCCGCTCGCCAATCCTCCCCCACATCCCGCAGGATGTTCGTGAGCTGCAGGGCCACTCCCAACCGGACGGCGTAAAGGAGGGCTGAGCGATCCGTGTAGCCGATGATGAACATGCTCATCAGCCCCACCGTCGAGGCCACCCCGTAACAGTAAGCCGCCAGCTCCGCAAAGGTCTCGTAGGGACGCAAGTCCAGATCCCGGGCAACCCCATCCAGAAACTGCTCCACATAGCCGCGGGGGATGCGGTAGCGCCTTCGGGCATCGGCCCAGGCTACCAGCACCGGCTCGTCCGCCGGAGGCTGAGGGGAGAGGGCAAGAGCCCGCCACCGCGCCAGGGCCACCGCAGGATCGGTCCGCGGTGCATCGACCAAATCATCTGTTACCCGACAGAAGGCATAAAGGGCCCGCACCGCCCGTCGCTTCTCCGCCGGCAACAGGGACGAGGCCAAGGCGAAAGACCGGCTGTAACGCCGGATGATCCCCTCGCAGACCGCATACGCCCGATCCACATCCCCCACCCTCGGAGAAGACTCCAGAGCCTCCGAGCGGGCCGCCTCATACGCCCACCCCACAAGAGGACGCTCCCACTCCGCCCAGGTCTCCTCCCGCATCGACCCCTCCCTCACCCCGAATGTCAAGGTCAAGGATAGCGACTTGTCCATGTTTTGTCAATATTTTGCCTACAAATCCTTGACAAAATATGTGTGCCGTGGTAAGGTGGAGTGGGGTGCACCGGGGGAGCGGATCCCACTGGTTCCCGGGCGGGTCCCCCCGGTCAGCTGGGGGGACCCGTCTCCGGGGAAATCCATTGGTCAAGGAGCGTGCCGATGAGGACATTGGAGGTTGTAGTGATCGGAGCAGGGGTGGGGGGGATCGCCCTTGCTGCCCGGCTGGCGCGACAGGGGGCGCGCGTGACCGTGTTCGAGAAGAACGAAGGGCCGGGAGGCCGCTGCGACCGCTGGGTGTGGGAGGGCCATCGCTTCGACACCGGGCCCACGCTGCTGTTGATGCCCGAGATCTTCGCCGAAACTTACGCTGAGCTCGGCGAGCGGCTGGAAGACCATCTCGCGCTGCGGCGGGTGGATCCCACTTACCTCGTGCATTTCGAAGATGGGACCGTCCTGCAGATGACGGCGGATCTGCCGACGATGCGGGATCAGCTGGAGGCCCTGGAGCCGGGCAGCTTCACGGCCTTCCTGCGCTATCTCGCGGATGGGCACCGCTTCTACGAAGTCGCCCGGCGGGAGTTCATCGGGCGCAATTTTCGCCACTGGTGGGAATACTTCAGCCCTGCCCGCCTGCCCCTCCTCCTGCAGCTGCGGGCCCTCACGGCCCACTATCAGGATGTGGGGCGCTATTTCCGGGATCCGCGGCTGCGCGCCGCCTTCACCTTCCAGGACATGTATCTGGGCCTCAGCCCTTTTGAGGCCCCCGCCACCTACGCGCTGCTGGCCGCCTCCGAGCTCACCCAGGGCGTTTGGTTCCCCCGCGGGGGGATGTATCGGATCGCGGAGTCGCTGACGGCCATCGCTGAGGGTTATGGCGTCCGCTTCCATTATCACACCCCGGTGACGGCCATCGAAGTCGATGGGGACCGGGCGACAGGGGTTCGCCTGGAGGGCGGGGAGCGAGTGCGGGCGGACCTCGTGGTGGCCAACGCCGACCTTCCCTATGTGTATCGCCATTTGCTTCCTCCGGGGCCGGAGGCGGAGGCCATGGCCCGGCTTCGTTACACATGCTCGGCGATCACCTTCTACTGGGGCCTTCGGAAGTCGCTGCCCGACCTGTGGGCTCACAACGTGTTCCTGGCCGGAGACTATCGCAAGAGCTTCGAACAGATCTTCCGGGACCTCCGGCTGCCGGAGGAGCCCAGTTTCTACGTGCACGCCCCGGCCCGCCTCGACCCAGACGCCGCCCCGCCTGGCGAGGACACCGTGATGGTTTTGGTGCCCACCGGACATCTGCCTGCGGATGGTCGTCCGCCAGAGGACCTGCAGGCCATGGTGGAGCGGGCCCGAGCGGCGGTGGAGGCGCGTCTGGCTCGGGCCCTGGGGCGGCCGCTGGGGCCCTTGCGAAAGTTCGAACGGGTGTATACCCCGCACACGTGGCAGACGCGCTACCATCTGGAGCGCGGGGCCGCCTTCGGCCTAAGCCACACGTTCGCCCAGGTGGGCTACCTGCGCCCGGCGAATCGTCATCCGCGTTACCGCAACCTCTACTTCGTGGGCGCCAGCACGCATCCGGGGACCGGGTTACCGATCGTGTTGCTGTCGGCTCGGTTAACGGCCCAGCGCATCGTCGAGGAATGGGCGGCGTGGTTTGCAGCACGCCGCTATCCGGTGCCGAGGGCGTCAGCGACCGCGTAAGCCAGGGAGGTCAGGATGGAGGAGGCTGACCGGGCCCCCACCTACAACCTCCGCGCGGTGATACGCGAGACCGGGATCCGCCCGGACACGCTGCGGGCGTGGGAGCGCCGGTACGGGCTGCCGCGTCCCCACCGCACCCGTGGCGGGCATCGCCTTTACTCGCGTCGGGACATCGAGATCATCCGCTGGTTGATGGCCCGAGAGGCGGAGGGGATGCGGATCGGCCAGGCCGTTGCCCTCTGGCGCGCCCTGGAGGCCGAAGGCCAGGACCCCCTTCGGGTTCGCCCAGTTCGCTCAACGCGGGACCAGCTTGCCGCCCTGCGGGCGGCCTGGATCGAGGCCTGCTTGCGCTTCGACGAGAAGGAGGCCGATCGGATCATGGGCGAGGCCTTCGCCCTGTATCCGGTGGAGCAGGTGTGCCACGAGATCATCGAGGCAGGGCTCGGGGAGATCGGCGAGCGGTGGTATCGTGGGAAGGCCACCGCTCAACAGGAGCATTTCGCCTCCGCGCTGGCGATGCGCCGACTGAACGCCCTGATCGCGGCGGCTCCGCCTTCCGTGCGTCCCCAGCGGATCCTGATCGGCTGCCCACCGGAGGAGTCCCATGCCCTGCCCGCTCTGCTCCTCACCCTCCTCCTCCGACGCCGAGGATGGGAGGTGATCTACCTGGGCCCCGATCTGCCTCTGCTGCGTTTGGAGGAGGCCCTGATCGCCATCCGCCCTCACCTCGTGATCATGCTGGCCCAGATGCTTCCGACCGCCGCCACCCTGGCCGACGCCGCTGAGATCGTCGCCCAAAAGGGGATCCCACTGGGCTACGGTGGGCGGATCTTCCAGCGACCGGGGCTGGGGGACGCCATCCCAGGGGCTTTCCTCGGCACCACGTGGGAGGAGGCCGTAAGCCGAGCGGAGGCCCTCGTGGCCCTCGGGCGCCCCATCCCGCCGCTTGCGCCACTTCCCGAGGCCTTCCGCCGGGCCCTCCAGGCCTACCGTGCCGCCCGGCCCCAGCTGGAGCTGGAGATCTGGCAAGCATGCGGGACGATCCAAGCTTTGCTGGAGTCCCTGGATTTAGGACCGATGACCCCTCTGCGGATCATGGAGGCCGCCCTACGGCTCGGGCGGCCGGAAGCGGTGGCCGAGGAATGGCGATGGGCGGCCGGCTTGCTGCGCCATCACGGCGGGTCGGTCTCCCTCCTGGCCGAGCTCACCCGTGCCTATGCCGGAGCCCTGCGCCGCCTCCTGAGCGGGGAACCCGCGGTCATCCGGCTGGCGGAAGTTTTGGAGGCCTGCTTGACCTCTCTGGAGGGATCGGAATGCGGTTCCGACACGCCTTCATCGTGAGCGCGCCCTTCGAACGGGTGGCGGCCTTCCACCGCGATCCCATCGCCCTGGCCCGCCTGACGCCGCCTCCGCTGTCGATCCGCTGGATTCATCGCGAGCCGGTCGCCGAGGGAGCACGGGCCCGCTTCATCCTGCAGTGGGGCCCCGTCGCCATCCCATGGGAGGCGGTCCATCGGGAGGTCTCCGCAACAGGCTTCGTGGACGAGCAGGTGGCGGGACCGTTCCGAAGGTGGGTTCACCGTCATCGCTTTCGGGAGATCGCCCCGGGGGTGACCGAGATCGTCGATGAGATCGAGGCGGCGCTGCCGCGGCATCCCCTCCGGGCGCTGGTGGCCCTGGCGATCTGGTTGGGGCTTCCCCTCCTCTTCGCCTACCGCGCCCGGGCTACCCGGCGCGCCCTTCAGACCGCCTCTCAATGAGGAGAAGATCCCATGCGCGTCGTTGTGATCGGAGCGGGCATCGGCGGGCTGACGACGGCCGCCATCCTCGCCCACGACGGGCTAGAGGTGGAGGTGCTGGAGGCCCACACGGATCCGGGGGGGTGCGCAGCCACCTTCTCCTATCGAGGTTTTCGCTTCGACGCAGGGGCAACGCTGGCCGGCGGGTTCGCCCCGGGGATGCCCATGGCGATCCTGGGGGAACGGCTGGGGATCTCGTGGGGCATCCATCCGGAGGCCCTCGCCATGCAGGTTCACCTGCCCGATGGGACGACGATCTCCCGCTGGACGGATCGAGAGCGGTGGCGGATAGAACGGCGCGCGCACTTCGGCGCAGCGGGAGAGCCCTTTTGGGCGTGGCAGGAGCAGACCGCTCAAGCCCTTTGGGATCTCGCGCGAGAAGGGTTTCCCTGGCCCCCTCAGGACGCCGGTGAAGGATGGAGGCTCTTTCGGAGGGCAACCGCCTGGCTGCGGCGGCATCCGGGGATGTGGAGCTCCATCGTTCAGGATGCCTTCCGCCCGGTGGCGGCGCGGCTGCCTGAAGGGGAACGATTGCGCTTGTTCGTGGATGCCCAGTTGATGATCAGCGCCCAAGCCCCTGCAGCGCGGGCCAACGCTCTCTACGGAGCGGTCGCCCTGGATCTCCCACACACCGGTGTCGGGTCCATGCCTGGCGGCATCGGGGCGATCGCTGAGCGGCTGGTGGAGGCTGTGCGAAGGGCCGGGGGGCGGGTGCGCTTCGGCCAGGAGGTCCAACGGGTTCGGCGTTCCGGGCCGCGCGCCTTCCGCGTGGAGACAGGCGCCGGGGAAGGGATGGAGGCAGACGTCGTGATCTTCAACCTGCCGCCCAGCAACGCGGCCGCCCTGCTGGGTGAGGAGGCGCCGCCCATCCTGCGCAGGCTCCCGGAGGCCCCGCCCGACGGCTGGGGCGCCTTCATGGTCTACCTGGGGGTGCCGGAGGATCGGATCCCCCCGAACCTGCCGCTCCACCACCAGATCCTGACTGAAGAGGGGCTTGCGGAGGGAGGGATGATCTTCCTAACTCTCAGCCCATCGTGGGACCCCACTCGTGCTCCACCGGGGTTTCGATCCATTACCCTCAGCACCCACACGGCCCTGGCGCCCTGGTGGGAGGCGCTGGCCCGCAGCCCCCAAGCTTACGCAGCCCGGAAGGCCGAGCTGACCGCGCGCGTCCTCCGGGCAGCCCGCCGCCTCCTCCCCGATCTGCCCGCATCCGAGGCGGAGTGGCCGGAAGGATGGGTCCTCCGGACCGCCACGCCGGTCACCTTCCATCAGTTTACCCGCCGTGCCCGGGGATGGGTGGCCGGTTTCCCCCAGACTTCCCTGTGGCGATATATCGGCCCTCGCCTGGCCCCTGGGTTGTGGCTCGTGGGAGACGCCATCTTCCCCGGCCCCTCGATCCCCGCCGTGGCCCTGGGAGCCATGCGCGTGGCCCAGCAGGTGCAGCGCGAAGCGGCCCGGGCCCGGCGCTGGCTTCTCTGGGGCCGTCCGCTCCCTTCATCCTCTTCGCTTTCTGGAGGCTCGATCCGATGAACGCCCTGCGCATCCTGGAGGATTTCTACCGCGGGATCATGGCCAGCTATCCCCCGCAAGGGGAAGCCCTGCTCGCCCGGGTCCGGCCGGAGGCCTGGCGGCAGCTTGCCTTCCGCTACACACTATCGGTCGAGGCGATGACCCAGATAAGCCACATCATCGAAGAGCAGGCGATGCAGCATCCCCGACCGGTCTGCTTCCATGTCTCGTTCCAGACCCTGTCCCGCTTCCTGCCCCAGCGCGAGCGTTACCGAGCGCTGGCCCCCCGGGTGGAGCGGCTCTGGCTATATGGGGCCTTCGATGTGGCGGACCCCGAGGAGGCCCAAGTGGGCCCGAACGTGATCCTCATCGATACGGAAGGAACCCTTCTGTTGTCCTACTGGTTCGTCATCGCGTATGGGCCCGGGCTCTCGATGTGCCTGCTCGCCCGGGAGATCCCGGCGTTGGACGGCCAGGGCCGATTTTACGAGGGATTCTATACTTTTGAGCCCACAGTGGCCTATGAAGTTCTCTCCATGCTCCACCTGGCCTTTCCGAAACAGGTGCCTGTGCCGACACCGGTGGAGGAATTGTGATGGCCGAGGTGGCCCTCTGGTGGATCCGGCGGGATCTGCGTCTCCACGACGCCCCGGCCCTGCACGCTGCCCTGAGGGCCGCTGCCGCAGTGGTTCCCGTCTTCATCCTCGATCCCACCCTGACCCGAGCCCCGGGAGCGACCATCCGGCGGCGATTCCTGATCGGCGGATTGCGGGCGCTGGACGCGGCCCTGCACGCCCGCGGGGGCTGCCTGGTGGTTCGGGAGGGATCGCCCGCGGAGGTCTTAGAGGCCCTGATGGCCGAAACCGGCGCCTCGGCGATCTTCGCGGAGCGGGATCTCACCCCTTACGCCCGGCGTCGGGATGCGTTCGTGGCCCGTTCGCTTCCCCTGCGCCTGGTGGGCCATCCGACCATCCATCCTCCTGAGTCCTTGGTCCGCGCCGACGGGGGCGCCTATCGGGTGTTCGGGGCCTTCCGTCGCGTCTGGGAAGCACTCCCCCTTCCCGCGCCCCTGCCTCCGCCGGAGCGGTCCTTGGCCACACCCACCGGATTGTTCTCCCTCCTCCACGTCGAGGGATGGGAAACGAGGATGATCGCGCAAGAGGAGGAGTTCCCTCCGGGAGAGGCCGAGGCGCTGCGGCGGCTGCGGGCCTTCACGGAAGGGCCCGAGGCGCCGATCTACCGCTATGCCCGGGAGCGGGATCGATTGGACCGCGAGGGGACGGCCCGGCTCTCCCCTTACTTCCGGTTCGGGATGCTCTCGCCGCGCACCGCTGCGGCGGCCGCCATTGCGGCCATGGCGAACGCCCCCGATGCGGAGGGCCAGCGGAGCGCTCAGGCATGGCTGAGGGAGCTGATCTGGCGAGACTTCTTTTACGTGCTGTTCGCCCACGAGCCGGCGCTGCGCCGGCGGAGCCTCTATCCGTTCGGCGAGCGGATCCCGTGGCGGGCGGACGCCGAGGGCTTCGCCGCCTGGGCGGAGGGACGCACCGGTTATCCCCTGGTGGACGCCGGGATGCGCCAGCTGCGGGCGACCGGATGGATGCCCAATCGGGTGCGGATGGTCGCTGCTGCGTTCCTCGCCAAGCATCTGCTCATCGACTGGCGATGGGGAGAACGGTGGTTCATGGCACACCTTCTCGACGGCGACCCGGCCGTCAACGGGGGGAACTGGCAGTGGGCCGCGGGGGTGGGGGTGGACACCGCGCCTTACGTGCGCATCTTCCAGCCCGCGGCCCAATCCCGACGCAGCGACCCGCACGGCGCCTACATCCGGCGCTGGGTGCCGGAGCTGGCGGACGTCCCGGACGAATACGTGCACGCCCCATGGGAGATGCCTCCCGAGATCCAGCGGGCCGCAGGCTGTCGCATCGGAGTCGATTATCCAGCGCCCTGGGTGCCGGAAAGGGCAGCGGCGCAGGCGCGGGTGATCTTCCGGGAGGCGCGACGACGATGAAACCAATAAAAGAGAAGACCGATGGCCGCGCGCCGCCCATCCCCTCAGTGGAAAGCCGGCTGCGCGCCCTCGCCGTGCGACTGCGCGGCGGCACGTGGCTGGATGCTTTAGAGGCGCTGCGCGCAGGGGCCGGGGACGTGTTCCGCTTGGAGATGCCGGGCTTCCGAGCCGTGGTGGCCGCCGGCCCCGCCTCCATCCGCGCGGCCCTGGTGGAAGCGGTCTCCTCCCTGCGCTCCCGGGTGGATCCGGACCCGGTGGTGCGCCTGTTCCGAACCGGGATATTGGTGATGGATGGGGCGGAGCACGCCGCTCTACGTCGGATCGCCGCGCCCTTCTTCCGGCCGGCGGCGCTGGAGCGCTTCGCCCCCACGATCGTCCGCGCCGCCGACCGGCAGATCGAAGCCTGGGCGGACGGAGCGCATGTGGAGATCATCGAGGCGATGCGGACGCTGGCCCTGGAGGTCCTCCTTGAAGCCCTGTTTGGAATCCCCGGGCCGACGGAGGCGCCGCGGCTGCTCCCGCTGCTGCGGGCCGCCCAGGCGTATATCTCCCCGGGCCCCTGGCTCCTCCATCCCGCCCTCTCCCGACCCGGCCTGAAAGGGCCCCTTCAGGAGCTGGAACAGGTGCTCCGGGATCATATCCGTGAGCGCCGAGCATGCCCGATGGGGGGAACCCTCCTGGACGCCTGGATCGAGGCCTTCGGGGGCGATGAAGAGCGAGTGCGGGATCAAATGCTTACCATGCTGATCGCCGGTCACGACACGGTGGCCGCCTGGCTGGCGTGGACAATGATCCTCCTGGCCGCCCATCCGGAGGTTCAGGAGCGAGCCCGAGCAGCCGTGGACGCGCGGCTGGGCTGGGGAACGCCAAGCCCGGAGGCCCTGCGCGGCCTGGAGGAGCTGGAGGGGATCGGCTGGGAAGCCCTGCGCCTGTATCCGCCGATCCCCGTTCTCAACCGGCGGGCGACGGCCTCCTGCACGCTGGAGGGATGGACGATCCCCGCCGGAGTTCGAGTGATGGTCTCGCTCTACACGCTCCATCGCCACCCGGGCCTGTGGGCGGAACCTCACGCCTTCCGCCCCGAGCGGTTCCGAGGGGAAGGGATGGGGCCGCGGTTTCTGCCTTTCGGGGCGGGGCCGCATACCTGCATCGGCGCACCGCTGGCGCGGCTGGAGTGGAAACTGGCCGTGGCGCGGATGCTCCAGCGGGCGGCCTTTGAGCCGGCGTTCTCCACCCCGCGGCCGCGGATGGGGGCCACGCTGGAGCCCGCGCCCGGCCTCCTCGTGCGGATCCGACGGAGGTGGTAAGTGAGCGGGCGTTCCCTCCGCGATCTCCCGATCCCTGAGCTGGCGGCGGTCCTCCTCTCATGGTGGGCCTTCGCCCGGGCGAGCCGCCTGCCGCGACTGGCCCTTCCGCCTCCACAGGAACTTCTGCCCGCCCTCTCCATCATCGTGCCGGCGCGCAACGAGGCCCGGAACCTGCGCCGACTGCTGCCCTCCCTGTGCGGCCTGCGCTACCCGGGCCCCTTGGAGATCCTGGTGGTGGACGATGAGTCAGAGGACGAGACGGCAGAAGTGGCCGTGGCCTTTGAGGCGACCGTGCTCCGCGCAGGCCCACGCCCGCCGGGCTGGCTGGGGAAGCCCTTCGCCGCCCACCGGGGCGCGGAGGCTGCATCCGGGGAATGGTTGCTTTTCACCGATGCCGACACCTGGCACGCTCCCGACAGCGCCGCGAGGGCCGTGGCCTGGGCGCTTCAGCATCAGGTGGATGCCCTGACCCTCTTCCCCGATCTGGAGACCGAACGCATCTGGGAGGCAGCCGCCCTCGCCGTGGCCTTCGCCGGGCTCTTCGCCGGCCTGCGCCGCTTCGACGGGCTGATCAACGGCCAGTATCTCCTGATCCCCCGCGCCGTCTACTTCGCCAGCGGAGGGTTCGCCGCGGTGCGGGACCGGATGCTGGAGGATCTGGCTTTCGGGCAACGGCTGCGAGCCCTCGGCTATCGCATCGCCCTGGTGGACGGACGCGATGTCGTGCGGGTGCGAACGGATGGAGATCTTCGAGCGTGGATCCACCGGATGGGGCGCTGGGCCGCGGGGGTGATGGAAGCGCAGGCCATGCGCCCGTGGGTCCCGGTGTTGCTGACCGCAGGGATGGCCTTCCCGCTGGGCGAGATCGGACGAGGGCGCCTTGAGGCAGGGCTCCTCCGCTGGGCTTTGACCGGGCTGGGAGCCTATCCGTGGGCGCGGCGATGGGGATGGCCGGCCGCGGCCGGGTTGGCCCCGTTGGGAGCGGCCCTCCTCGCGGGGAGCGCCCTCTGGGGGCTGGCTCGTCGCTGGAGCGGGCATGGGATCCCGTGGAAAGGCCGAAGGGTTCGTTGAAGTTCGAGGAATCGCGGAGACCACGATGACCTACCTGGGATTTCTCGCTCTGTTTTTAGGGATCCCGATTCTCATCCTGGGAGCCCTCGCGCGCCGACATCCGACAGAGCGGCGGGCATGGATGGCCACGGTCGCCCTCAGCCTCATCGCCCTCCTCTACACCACACCGTGGGACAACCACCTGGTGGCCATGGGGATCTGGGGCTACGACCCTCAGCGGGTCCTGGGGATCACACTGGGCTGGGTGCCGCTGGAGGAATATCTGTTCTTCGTGCTCCAGCCGCTCCTGGTAGGCCTGTGGGCGATGGCAGAAGGCCCCAAGCCGCCCCCGCCGGAAACGACAGGCGGGAAGGGCCGATGGGGTCTCCTCATCGCCCTGGCCGTGCTGGAGATCAGCGCCCTCGGGGTCTGGATCAGCGGCCCGCGGGAAGGGGCCTACCTCAGCCGGATCCTGGCCTGGGGGTTGCCGCCGCTGGCCCTCCAGGTAGCGGTGGGCGGGGACCGACTGTGGGCGGCGCGAGAGGTGCTAGCCCGCCGCTGGGCCGGACCCACCTTGTGGCTGTGGCTGGCCGATGGGATCGCGATCCGGGCCGGCATCTGGTTCATCCGGCCTGAATTCACCGTCGGCCTGGGACTCGCTGGGCTCCCCCTGGAGGAAATGGTCTTCTTCGCCCTGACCAACCTCCTGGTGGCCAACGGCTGGACGCTGGCACTCGATCCTGTGGTGGAGCGGCGGATCCGCCAGGCGGAGTTCCGCCCTCTGCGCATTCCCTCGGATTAGAAGGGGCCGAAGAGATGGAGCTCGGGCTTCGGATCGGACTGTGGACCCTGATCGCCGGGGGGATGGGCGCCCTTCCCCTGGCGTGGGCCATCGGACGGTGGGGGATGGGCGTGGAGATCCGATCCTTCGGCGACGGGAACCCAGGGGCGATGAACGTGCTGCGGGCCGGAGGATGGAGGTGGTTTCTGCCCGCGCTGCTGCTGGAGTTCCTCAAAGGCGCGGCGCCCATCGCGCTGGCCCGGTGGATCGGGGGCCTCTCCGGATGGGCCCTGGTCCCCCCTGCCCTGGCCGCGCCCCTGGGCCACGCCTTCACCCCCTGGTTGCGGTTCCGGGGCGGAAAGGCGCTGGCCGTCACCTTCGGCGTCTGGTGCGGCCTCACCGAATGGCGGGTCCCTATGCTGTTGGGAGGCCTGTTCGCTGTGACACTGCGGCTCTTCCGCGCAGAAGGGCAAGCGGTGCGCGCAGGGATGCTCGCCCTGAACCTCCTGCTCGGAGGCGCTGCCCTTGCCGGATTCGCTGACATCAGCCTCTGGGCGGTCGCTCTCGGCCACACGCTGCTCTTGTTCTGGACCCATCGGAGGTCATCATGAGGAGGGAGATCATGGAGATCGTGATCTTCGGAGCCACAGGCGGCATCGGGCGCGCGCTGGCGCAGGCCCTGCAGGGTCGGGGCCGGCTCTGGCTCACCGGGCGCAACGAGGCCGCTCTCTTCGAGCTGGCCGAGACCCTGGGGGCCGAGGCGGAGGCGATGGATCTCTCCGACGAGACCGCCGTTCAGGCTTTCCTGGCGGAGATCGGCCCGGTGGATCGGCTGTTTTACGCCGCCGGGGCCGTCTTCCCCGCCCCCCTCGCGCGGACCGATCGCGAGGCGTGGGAGCGGACGTTCACGGCCAACCTGTGGGGCGCCTTCCTCGCCCTGAAACACGCCCGATGGGGAGCGGGCGCGCGGGGAGTGTTCCTCGGCGCTTACCCCCAGCGGATCGCCCTTCCGGGCCTGGGGGCCTATGCGGCCTCGAAGTGGGCCCTGGAGGGCTTGCTCACGGTCGCGCGTCGGGAGCTGCGTGGGGTGCGTCTGATGCTGGTCCGCCTGCCAGCGGTGGCCACCGGCATCTGGGCGCCTTTCGGCGGTCCCCCGAAGGGCGCCATGGACCCTGAGGAGGCCGCCCGGCGCATTCTGGAGGCCGTGGAGGCGGAGGCGCCTCCAGATATCCTGGAGCTTTGAGAGGAGGAAGCAATGGGCTTCCCTCGCCCGCGCGTGGTCGTCAGCGCCTGCCTGGGATTCGCCGCCTGTCGGTATGATGGGAGCCTCATCCCCCACCGCGTGGTGGAGGCCATGGGGCGTTATGTGGAGTTCATCCCGGTCTGTCCGGAGGTGGAGATCGGCCTGGGGACGCCCCGGCCGCCGGTGCGGCTGGTGCAGGAAAAGGGGACCGTGCGCCTGATGCAGCCGGACACCGGAAAGGATCTCACCGAGGCCATGCAACGCTTTGCCCGGGCCTTCCTGGACCGCCTGCCTCCGGTGGACGGCTTCCTCCTCAAGAACCGCTCCCCCTCATGCGCCGTCAAGGACGCCATGGTCTACACGGCGGATGGAATGCGGGGACCCGGCCTGCGGGCCGGGCTGTTCGCCGAGGCGGTGCTGGAGCGGTTCGGAGATCTGCCGGTGGAGGACGAAGGGCGTCTCACCAACCGCAGCATCCGGGAGCACTTCTTCACGGCCATCTTCGCCCTCGCGGCGCTGCGAGAGACCCTGGAAGAGGGCAGGATGAAAGACCTCGTGGCCTTTCACACCCGCTACAAGCTGCTGCTGATGGCTTACAGCCCCCGGCGGCTTGGGGAGCTGGGGCGGATCGTCGCGAACCCGGAGCGGGCGCCCCTGGAGACCGTGCGCGCCCGCTACGCGGCCGCCTTCCGCGCCGCCCTGCGCCACCCGCCCCGCCGGCCCGTGGTGGTCAATGCCCTCTTGCATGCCTTCGGGTATTTCTCCGATCGCCTGAGCCGGGCGGAGAAGGCCCACTTCCTGGAGACCGTGGCCGCCTACCGGGCGCGGCGGCTGCCTCTGAGCACGCCCCTGGCCTTGCTGCGCTCATGGACCGCCCGCTTCGATGAGCCGTATCTTCGCCAGCAGGCTTTCCTCCTCCCCTTCCCCGAGGAGCTGATCTCCCTGGAGGATTCGGGGCGCGGCGAGGGCTGGGTGTGAGCAGAGGATCGCGGCTGTAGCCGCTCCTACAAAAAGGCGGTTTCTGTAGGAGGGGCCTCGGCCCCGAACCTCCGCCTTCGATGGCGCAAGGGTCGCAGCGAAAGCCGCCCCGATAACTCCGAACACCTGACTCCCGACTCAGTCCTGGGCCACCTGAAAGCGACCGTTCTCAAAGACCACCTTCTGGATGATCCGCTGGTCGACCAGCGGCGTCTCGGGGCGGGCGCACACCACGATCCGCACTCGATCCTTCAACGGCGTCCCCACCACCTTGCGGGCCAGGATCTCCTGAACCTGGAAGATCCCCGCCGAGTTGCTCAGGTAGACCGCGATCTCGATGGGCAGATCCCCTCCGTCCCGGATCTCCACCGCATCCACAGCCAATGCGGACACCGAGTGGATGTCCACTTTCCCCAGATCAAAGGCTGCCCGCCCCCGCCCCTTGGTCATGTCTGTGCCGTCGGCGATGGCCACTACCGCGGCCTCCACCGTCAGCGGTGGGGGCGATCCATCGTGGCTGGCGATGCACGAGAGGATGAATCCGGTGATCAGCTGCTCCTGCTCGGGATCCGGGTAGATCTCCGGCAGCCAGCGAGGGAGCAACTGAGCGGCCAGGAACACTCCATATTCGATGTGTCCTGCCCGATGCACCATGTTCCCGATGTCATGTAGCATCTCCGCCGCCATCACCACCAGGAAGGCGTCGTCCAGCTCCCCCGCCCCTGACGTCACCACGTCCATGGGAACTTGGTGACGCACCAGCAGCTGCATCATCTGCATCGCCGCAGCAGTAGCCACCCGCGCGTGGACCGGCCCGTGGTCGTTGTAGTTGAGCTTGTAAACAGCCATATAGTTCGAAAGATCCCAGCACGCCGAGGCCCGCGGATCCCGGACGATGCGCTCATAGAGGTGAGCGGCCCGCGGATAATCCGCCAGGATCCGGCGGATGGTGGCGTCGGCCTGCTCCGCCAGCTGCTGATAGTCCGGGGCGATCTCGATGACCACCCCGTGATCCCGATAGGAGATGCGACGCCGCGGCATCCGTACCTTGCTCATCCCCAACCTCCTTCCGGCCCCGCTTCCGCTGAGGAGCCCGCGCGCGAGGATCCTTCCACCATCCCTTTCAGCTCATAGAGTTTGTGGAGCGCCTCCAGCGGGGAAAGGGAATCCGGGTCCAGGTTCCGCAGGGCCTGGACCACGGGGTGCTCGGCGAAGAGGGGCAGGGGCGCAGCGGGGGGCGCCTTGGGCTGAACGGCCGGTTCCCCGCGTTCCAGCCGACGCAACAGCTCCCGCGCCCGCCGGATGACTGCGCGAGGCAGGCCCGCCAGCTCCGCCACGTGGATCCCGTAGCTGCGATCCGCGCCGCCGGGTCGCATCTGATACAGGAACACAATCCCTCCCTCCACCTCCGCCACCGCCATATGCGCATTCCGAACGCGAGGCAGATACGCCGCCAGGGCGGTCAGCTCATGATAATGCGTGGCGAACAGCACCTTGGGCCGCCGCTTCGGATGGTTGTGGAGATGCTCGGCCACCGCCCAGGCGATGGCCAGCCCATCATAGGTGCTGGTCCCCCGCCCGATCTCGTCCAACACCACCAAGCTGTCCGACGTGGCCTGATGCAGGATATAGGCCGTCTCGTTCATCTCGACCATGAACGTCGAGCGGCCCGCGGCCAGCTCATCGTGGGCCCCGATGCGGGTGAAGATCCGATCCACCGGCCGCAGCCGGGCCCGATCCGCGGGCACGAAGGAGCCCACCTGGGCCATCAACACGATCAGGGCCACCTGGCGCAGCAGGGTGCTCTTGCCGGCCATGTTTGGGCCGGTCAGGATCAGGATGCGGCCCTCCGCATCCAGCACGACGTCGTTGGGGACGAAGCGCCCGGCCAGGGCCTGCTCCACCACCGGGTGCCGTCCGCCTCGGATCTCCAGGACGTCCTCCTCGGTCAGCTCGGGGCGGACGTAGCGATGCCGGGCGGCGGCCTCCGCCAAGCTGGCCACCGCGTCCAGATGGGCCAGGGCTTGGGCGATCGCGCGCAGGCGGGGAAGCTCCTCCCCAATCCGGCGACAGAGATCCCGGAACAGCTCGGCCTCCAGCTCCGCCTGGCGGGCTGCTGCGTTCAGGACCTGGGTTTCGTATTCCTTGAGCTCCGGCGTGATGAACCGCTCGGCGTTGACCAGCGTCTGCTTGCGGATGTAGTCCGAAGGCACCGAACGGGCCGCCGCCTTCGAGACCTCGATATAATACCCGAACACCTTGTTGTAGCCGACCTTGAGGGACCGGATGCCGGTTCGCTCTCGCTCCCGCTGCTCCAGCTCCGCCAGCCAAGCCTGAGCCTCCCGGGCGAGGGACCGCCAGCGGTCCAGCTCCTCGGAGAACCCCGGTCGGATTACCCCACCCTCCGAAAGGGTCACCGGCGGATCGTCCACCAGGGCCCGGCTCAGCAGCTCCAGCAGCTCCGGAAGGGGCTCCAGGCGATCGGCCAGGGGCCGGACGGCCCCCGCGTGCGGGCCCTCCATTCGGCGAAGCAGGGCCTGGATCTCCGGCAACGCCGTGAGGGCCCGGCGCAGCGCCGCCAGGTCCCGGGGGGAGGCGAGCCCGCTCCCGATCCGCCCAGCCAGGCGCTCCAGATCGGGGAACCCGCGCAGGTGCGCCGCCAGCCGGTCCCGGGCAATAGGGTCTTCCACGAAGGTCTCCACCTGATCCAGGCGGGCCTCGATGGCGGCCTGATCCCGCAGGGGTTGCGAGAGCCAGGCTCGCAGCAGCCGACCTCCCATCGGCGTGCGGGTGAAGTCCAGGACCGAAAGGAGGGATCCGCGCCGGCCGCCCCCCGAGGCGCTCTCCACCAGCTCCAGGTTCCGCCGGGTGGCCGGGTCCAGGAGCATATAGCGAGCAGTGGAATACATCTCGATGGAGACCAGCAATGAGAGCGCCTCCGGACGGGTCTCCTGAAGATACTGGAGGATCGCCCCCGCGGCCCGGAGGGCGAGCGGTTGATCCTCCAGGCCGAAGGCGTGCAGTGAAGTCACCCGGAAGTGCTCCAGCAACGCCGTGCGCGCCGCCCCGGGCGCGAAGCGATGAGCCGGGAACGGCGTGAAGGCGCAGGCGACCTCTCCGGCCGAGGGCAACGGCGGCGTGGCAGGCTCCCCCGGCGTCACGGGATACAGACACTCCCGGGGCGAGAGACGCAACCACTCGGCCTCCGCCTCCCGCCGGGCCTCCGGGCCCGTCCACTGGGTGGCCGCGAACTGCCCTGTGCTCACCTCGCAATAGGCCAGGCCGATCCCCTCCGCCTCCTCGACCCACGCCGCCAGATAGCTCGGTGCCCGCTCCTCCAGCAACGTCGGCTCCAGGGCGGTGCCCGGGGTCACTACCCGGACCACGCGGCGGGGCATCAGGCCGTTCACCGGTTCGCCGACCTGCTCCGCGATGGCCACGCGATAGCCCCGCTCCACCAGCCGGGCGAGGTAAGCCTCCAGGGCATGGGCCGGGACGCCGGCCAGGGGCACCCGTTGCCCCTTCCCGACCGGCCGGGAGGTGAGCACCAGATCCAGCTCCCGGGCGACGATCTCCGCGTCCGCATCGAAGGTCTCGTAGAAATCGCCGAGCCGGAAAAACAGGATGGCATCCGGATGCTGGCGTTTCAGATCCAGATACTGCCGTCGGATGGGGGTGAGATCCTCCACGGCACCGCC
>Ga0197143_1000403_pt1 | contig 48987 bp, 37 predicted proteins | sample GBS70_MetaG_FD_148603 | JGI IMG/M metagenome (GOLD analysis project Ga0197143, IMG submission 148603) | Sediment microbial communities from Great Boiling Springs, Gerlach, Nevada, United States - GBS 70_MetaG | ecosystem: Environmental > Aquatic > Thermal springs > Hot (42-90C) > Sediment... | reverse complement strand
AGCCGGGAGATGGGAGTGGACTTCCTGGGGCTGGGAGAGGAGATCCGGAAAAGGCACCCTTCCCGCTGGCGAGAGCTGAAGGGGCGGTGGAAGGAGGTCTTCCCCCGGGTCCCCGTCTCCATAGAGGTAAAAGTCAGTCTTCACCGCTCGGGGATATTGAGGTGATGCCGGCTTTCGGGAAGGCATCGTCGGCTTGGGGCCAGATCTCGACTGAGGATCCGGTCGTAGGCACCATCAGGGTGGCTATTCAGGCCCGGCTTCGTTTTACTTCCTTCAAAACCCGGAGGAGGACTATATTCTCCTCCTCCGTGCGCACCGCAAAGCGGAAGTACCCCCCTTCCAGCCCGGGGACGGAGGAGAGATCCCGCACCAGCACTCCCCGCCGCCCCAAGGCGGCAAATAGGGGCTCCGGCCGCCGGACCGGATCTCCTGAAAGCTCCCGGGCGAGGTAGAAGTTGGCCTCCGAGGGAAAAAGGCGGAAAGCGCTGGCGAGCACCGGATCCCGGGAGAACGCCTCCTCGATCCTCCTCTTCTCCCCCGAGAGAAGCTCCAGGGTGCGGGCGATGTAGCCCCCCTCCGCCTCCCGCAGGCAGAGGGGAACCAGGGCCTGGGCGAGCCCGTTGGCGCTCCAGGTGGGCTGAAAATCACCCATCCTCCTCATCTCCTCCGGACGGGCCACCGCGTACCCCACCCGCAGCCCGGGAAGGGCAAAGGCCTTGGTCAGGGAACCGACCACGAAGAGCCCCTCCCTCTCCGCCGCCTCCCGGGCCAGGGTACGAAAACCCACCTTGCCGCCCCGCCCGGGCCAGGCTCTTTCCGCCAACCAGAGGAAGGCTTCGTCCACCACCAGTCCCGCCCCCGGGGGCAGGGAGGCGTGAAAGCGGAGGATCTCTTCCGGATCCACCCAGGCGCCGGTGGGGCTATGGGGTTGGCAGAGGAAGAAAAGGGTTCCCGGCCGGGCAAGAGGGGAAAGGGTCAACGGAGAGGGGAAACAAAACCGGGGAGAATCACGCCCTTCCACCCGCAGTCTGGCCCGGCGTCGGAGTCCTGGACCTTCAACCTGACTCCCCTTCCCCCCCGCCCAACCCGCAACTAATACCTTCTCCGGATCCATGAACACCCGAATCACCGGCATCCTCAGGGCGCGGGCTGCCCGCTCGTATTCCCCGAAGGCCGGGGCCCAGGTCACCAGGTAAGGGGTGGCTCCCCGCTCCCCGCTGGCCTCCCGCCAGAGGAGCACCACCAGGCGGATGGCCTCCGTCCCCCCGCTGGTGAGAAGCACCGCCTCCTCCGGAACCCCGAGGAAGCCGGCCAGAGCCCGGCGCGCCTCTTTCGCCTCCGGATCGGGGTAGCCGGTGAGGCTGCGCCATGAAGCTCGGGAACCCCGGGCCAGCTCCTCCAGAAACTCCCGCACCAGAGGAGGAGGGCCCAGGGGATTGAGGCTGGAGCTGAAGTCGAGGAAATCGCCGGGCTCCCGGCCGAAGGTCTCGGCCGCCCAGCGGAGATTCCCTCCATGGGAGGGGTATTCCCAGCTCCGGTTCACCGCCCCGTTAAATCATCCTCCCCCCGTCCTCACTGCACCACCCGGTTCTCCCTCACCGGGGGAAACCCCCGTGACCTGTCACCGCTCGTGTACCAGCCTGCCCTCACTGCACTACCGGTTCCCCCTTCACCGGACTATGCGGTACGCCTTCTCCGTTTCTCCCCCCTCGCTTCAAGACCCTTGCGTCTGCAGCCCCGTCTTCCGTCCCGGCTAGAGAATCCTGCCCAGGTAAACCAGGGCCGCCGTCTCCGCCATCTCCAGCACCGCGCCGTGTACGTCTCCGGTCAGTCCCCCGAAGGCCCGGTGGGCCAAAAGGGCCATCCCCATGGCGGTGAGAAAGGAAACGGCCAGGAGCATCCCCCCCTGTCCGGGGGTCATCCCCGCCCGGGAGGCGACCAGGAAGACGAGAAAAACCGCGGTCAGGGTGGCAAAAAGCACCGCTCCCCAGGTGAGTCCCCGGTGGAAGCGATAGCCGAGCCCCTCCGGCCGGGCGGAGGGAAAGAGGCCCATGGGGAAGAGGCAGCTCCAGCGGGCAGTGGAGGCGGCGAGGGCCAGGGCCAGAGGCAGGCGGGAAGGGTGAAGTCCGGAGAGGGCTTCCACCTTGAGGAGGAGCACTAAAAGCAGCACCGTCACCCCACTGGCCCCCAGGTAAGGGTCCTTCATGGCCCGGAGCCTCTCTTCCCGGGAGCTCCGGCGGGCCAGGCCGTCCCAGGTGTCGGCCAGCCCGTCGAGGTGCAGCCCCCCGGTCAGCAGGGCCAGGGCGGCCACCCCCAGCGGGGCCCCCAGCCCGGGCCAGAGAAGGGAGGGAATACCGGCCAAAAATCCGAGCAGCGCCCCGGCCAGGGGGTACCAGCCTATGGCTCTCTCCGGGGCCTCCTCCCGCCCGGGAAGGGGAAGGATGCTCAGGAAAGCCAGCGCGGAGAGAAGACCTTTAACCTCGTTTCACCTCCCCGAAATCCCTCTCCCCAACTCTACCTGGGTGGAAACCCCGCCCCCTCCCTGCTCCTTAACCCGCCCGCATCCTGGGGATCCGCCCCCACCCCAGAGTGAATATCCCCTCCACCTCCACCAGGGAGAACCCCCAAGCGGTTTCAAAAAAGCACTGTCCTCGCCAGGAGTCCAACTCCGAAGAGAACGAATCCCAGGTGGGAGGCCCGGTTGACCAGCCCCATCACCCGGGGCAGATCCTCCGCCCGGGGAGGCCGACCGGAGGGCCAGAGAAGAGCCCGCTCCTCCACCCGCCCGCCGTAGGAGTTGGTCCCCCCGAACCGGAGGCCGAGGCAGCCGGCAGTCACCGCCTCGGGAATACCGGCGTTGGGGCTGGGGTGGGCGGGGGCGAAGAGCCGCCAGGCCAGAGCTCCCGACTTCCAGGGAAGACCCTCCCCGAAAGCCGCCCCCAAAAGGAGCAGGCCGCCCAGACGGGCGGGGAGGAAGTTGGCCAGGTCGTCCAGCCGGGCCGCCGCCCAGCCGAAGTGGAGGCATCTCTCATCCCGGTACCCGAAGAGAGAGTCCAGGGTGTTCACCGCCCGATAAGCCAGGGCCAGGGCCGGACCGCCCAGGGCGGCATAGAAGAGAGGGGCTACCACCCCATCCACGAGATTCTCGCTCGCCGACTCCGCCGCCGCCCGGGCCACCTCCTCCGCAGAGAGGCAGGCGGTATCCCGCCCCACCAGCTCCGAAACCTTCTCCCGGGCCGTCCCCAGGCTGCCCCGGGAAAGGGCCCGCTCCACCTCCCCCACCGCCCGCAGAAGATCCCTCCGGGCAAGAGAAGAGAAGATCATCCATCCCCCGAAAGCCGAGGCCAGCCAGGGGGAAAGCTCCTCTGCTGCCCGGAGGACCAGCCACCCTGCCGTCCATGCGCCCCCCACCAACGTTAGCACCAGGATGGCCCCCGCCAGGCGGAGACCCAGGGGAGAAGAAGCAAGACGGCGCAAAATCTTCTCCCCCCCGAGGGCTGCCCGGGCAAAAAGGCAGACGGGATGGGTGCGCCGGGGGGGGTCGCCGAAGAGGGCATCTAAAAGATAGCCGCCGGCAAAGGCCCAGATCCAGCTCACCGCCGGGCAAGCCACCCCCGAAGGACGAGATCCCGGATGCGGGGCCAGTCCAAATGCTCCTCCGCCCAGCGGCCGAGCTCGGCGAAGAGGTCCTCACTCCCGGGCGAAATCAGGCCCTCCCGCCCCCCGCTCAACCATCCCAAAAAAGCTTCCAGAAACTCCTCCCGGGCAAAGAGGTCGTGGAAGTGGGTTCCCCAGGCCCCTCCCCGGGCTACCAGGCATCCCTCCTCTTCGCCGTCCAGAGCAAAGAGGGAAGTCCCCCCGGACCTCTTCACCCGGCCCCGCCGGATCTGGTAGCCCCAGAGGGTTCGACCGCAAAGGGAGGCGAACGGTCCCTCCTCGGCCTGCACGCGGAAACCGGCTGCGGACACCACCTTTTCCGGCAGGTACTCCGTCTCCACGGGGAGGATCCCCAGCCCCTCCACCTCCCCGGGCTCTCCTTCCAGACCCAGAGGGTCCCGGAGCACCCGGCCCATCATCTGGTATCCCCCGCAGATCCCGACGATGGGTACGCCGAGGGCGAAGAGCCTCCGGATCTCCCGGCCGAGGCCGCTCTGCCAGAGGACCCGCAGGTCGGAGGTGGGGGATTTGCTTCCCGGAAGGATCACCGCATCCGGTCGGCCCAGGCTCTCCCCCGGAGCCACCCAGCGAAAGGCGATCCCCCTCCTCCCCTCCAGGAGGCGGAAGTCGGTGAAGTTGCTGAGATAGGGAAGGCGAACCAGGGAGAGCACGATTTTTGGGTCTTCCGCTTCGGCTTCTTCCTCTCTCCATCCCTCGGGGATGGCGCCGTCCTCATCCAGATCCGGCCGGCATCCGCAGGTGTTTCTCCGAGCCCCCCGTTCCCTTCCATACCGCCCATCCCCCTCTTTCCGCTCCCGCTCCCCCCAGCCCGCCCCCAGCGAGTCTTCCTCCCCCAGAGGCCACCTCCTCCAGGGGAGCACCCCCAAAACCGGTACCCCGGTCCGCTCCTTGAGGAAGCAGATAGCCCCGGCCAGGAGGGATCTCTCCCCCCGGAACTTGTTGATCAAAAGCCCGGCCACCCGCTCCCGGTCCCCGGGCGGCAGGAGCTCCATCGTGCCCACGAAGGAGGCCAGAAGCCCTCCCCTCTCGATGTCCCCCACGAGGAGCACCGGAGCTCCGGCCATCCTGGCCACCCGCATGTTGGCCAGGTCGTGGGAGAGGAGGTTCACCTCCACCGGGCTCCCCGCCCCCTCGATGACCACTACGTCCGTCCTCTCCCGGAGCCGGTGCCAGGAGGCGGCCACCGCTCGCCAGAGCCTCCGCCGCAGTCCCGCCGGCCAGGGCCAGCCCACCTCCCCCCACACCCTTCCCCGGACCACGAGCTGAGCCCGGCCTGGCCGGGAAGGCTTCAGGAGCACGGGGTTCATGTCCACGGAGGGCTTCACCCCCGCCGCCTGAGCCTGGACCGCCTGGGCCCAGGCCATCTCCCCGTCCGGGGCGGCAAAGGAGTTGAGCGACATGTTGACCGCCTTGAAGGGGGCTACCCGCCACCCCTCCCGGCGAAAAAGGGCGCAGAGGGCGGTGACGACGAGGCTTTTGCCCGCATGGGAGGAAGTGCCCTGGACCATGAGGGAGGCCTTCACGGAACGCGGAGCTCCCTTCTCCCCTTCGTTCCCCTCGGAATCAAGTTAACCCGAGCTCGAGGCCCGGGTCGCCATCCCCCACCCCCACTCCTAAACCCGCACGCCTAAATAAGAGGACTATGTCCCCGGCCTCCATAAGAGGACTATGTCCCCGGCCTCCACCCCCCGATCGATTGCACCCCTGCCCACCATCCGCGCATCAGCCCCCCTAAGGGCGAACCGCCTGGAGTCCAGGCTACCCCCCAATCTGCGCCCCCCGCCCCTAAAACTCTATCCCGGGAGTGGCGGGAAAACCCTCCCGGAAGGGGTGCTTCACCTCCCGCATCTCGGTGACCAGGTCGGCCTCCTCGATGAAGAGGCGGGGTGCCCCCCTTCCGGTGATGACCACGTGCATCCCCGAGGGCCTGGCCCGCAGCCGCTCCACCACTTGCTCCGGGGTAAGGAGATCGGCCACCGGAAAGTCCCGCACGTTGAAAACGCAGTTCAGCTCGTCGAGGATTAGAAGGTCGCAGGGCCGCTCCCCGGAGAGAGCCGCCCGGGCCGCCTCCCAGCCCCTCCTTATCCCCTCCCGGTGCTCCTCGGCTGAAACCTCCTGGCTCCAGGAGAAACCCCGGCCGCTGGAGTAAAGCTCGAACCCGGGGAGGAAGGAGGGAGCGCGGGACTCCCCGTAGCCCCGGCCGGTTTTCAGGAACTGGACCATGAAGGTACGCATCCCGTGTCCTGCGGCCCGCACGGCCAGGCCCAGGGCTGCGGTGGTCTTGCCCTTGCCCTCTCCGGTGTAGACGATGACCAGACCCTTCCCCGGGGAGATCAAACCGCCTCCCCTTCTAGTTCGCCTCCTCCAGCCCCAGTCCCTTTCGCTGGCAGCCCCAGGGGCAGGAAAGCCTACTGCGCCAGCACCGCTCGCCAGAACCGGGCCAGGGCCACCGCCCCCTCCCGGCGGGTAACCGGAGCCCGGGGATCGAACACCCCGCCCGGCCGGCCAATCATCAGGCCCCGCCTGGCCGCTTCCTCAATGGCCTCTTGCTCCTCCTCTCCCAATCCTTCAAGATCAGAGAAAGCAGGGGGGACCGGCGGCGATTCGGGCCAGGAACTCAGCTTCAGCCGGTCGCCTAGCTCCACGAGAATGCGGGCCAGCTCCCAACGCTCAATCTCGGGCTGTGGCTCCTCCACCACCAAGATAAAGTCCACACTATCCCGCAGCCACCCTGCCTCCTCCAGGCGCTTGATCATCCGGCCGAGAGCCAGGAAGAGGTGGCCCCTCATGAGGGGAGCGCCAGGCTGGAAAAGCCCTTCCCCGGTACCCATCACCACCCCATAAGCCGCCAGCTCCTCTATCTCCGCCCGCCCCCAGGTAAGGGCCAGATCTTGGAATTGCGGAGGGGAGGGAAGGGGTCGAGGCTTCGGACGCGGTCCCACCGGGATCAGGCGGCCGGGGGGAGCTGAACCGGAGGAACCGGAGGAGCCGGAGGAGGGCGGCAGGGCAACGGTGAAGTTCCAGGTAATTTCAGCCAGGTTGCCGTAGGCGTCGTACACTCGCGCCACTACCGTGTGGCCCCCGGGAACCAGCGGTACGGCCGGCACATGATAGAAGAAATCGGCTATCGCATCATAGGTCAGGGTGATCTCCCGCCCGTCCAGGATGGCCCGGACCTCGTCCACCCCGTTTTCGGTGTCCACCCCGAAACCGACGAGGGGTGTGGGGGTAAAAACGGTGGAGCCGGGAGCAGGCATGAGGGCTACGATGGCCAGCGGACCACCCAGGGTCTGGGAGAAGGAGGCGTTGGCGGTCGCCGCGTTACCGGCCCGGTCGGCGGCCCGGGCCGTCACGGTGTGCGCGCCACTCCGCGTCACGGTGTAGGTGCCGGTCCAGGTATTGCCGCCGGCGTAAGTCAGGTCCAAGGTGAGGACCCGGCCGTCGGGACCAGTCACCGTCACGGTGGGTGGTCCGGAGAGGGGTTCGTCGGCCTGGACCGTCATGCCCCAGGTGGCCGCGCCGGCGGGCGGCGGCGTCAGTTGCAGGGTGAGGACCGGCGGGGTAACGTCCACGACGAAGCTCCAGGTGGCCCGGGCCGGGTTGCCCGCCAGGTCATAGACCGTAAGGCTCACGCTGTGGGCGCCCTCGGCCAGGTCGGCGGTGGGGATGTAGGATACGGTCCCATACACCGCATCGTAGACCGCCTCCACGATGGTTTCGTCAAGGTGCAGAACAAGGCTCGTCCAGTCCACGCCGGTTTCGTCTGAAACGACGGCCCCGACGGCCGGACGCGGGGTGTTGACGCGCTGGCCGCCACCCGGGGTAAGGCCGGCGATCACCGGTGCCTCGGGATCCACGGTGAAGGACCAGGTCTCCTCGGTCGAGTTACCGGCCAGGTCGTAGACGGCCAGGGTAACGGTGTGGGCACCTGGGGCCAAGTCGGCCTGGGGCAGGTAGCTGACCTGGCCGGTGGCGGGATCGTAGGACGGCGTGACCGGTTGGTCGTCCAGGGCTAGCACCAAGGTGCTCCAGTCCACCCCCGCGCCGTCGTCTGTGACGGTAGCACCGATGGTCGGTCGGCGGGCAGAGATTACATCGCCGTCGCCCGGTATCCGGCCGCTGACAGCCGGCGGAACGCGGGCGGTAGACAAGACGGCCGCTGGCCCATCCGCGCTCCAGTTGCCGGCTGCGTCTCGAGCCTCCACCCGAAACTCATAGGCAGCCCCCTCTACTAGCCCGGTGACGCGGTGAGTATAGACATCGCCGGCTACAGTGGTCAGCAGGATCCCGTCCCGGTAGACGGCGTAAGCCGTTACACCGCGTTCATCCTCAGCCGGGGTCCAGTGCAGAGTAAAGGCGCCGGTACTCACGTCCGACGTGGATAGGCCGCTACCGGCCGGCCAGGTGGGAGGGACCTGATCAATGGCATAGCGCTCCGTGTAGACGGGCGAGGCCAGGCCGGTGACGTCGGAAACGGCAATAAAGCGCAGCACGGTATCGGCATAGACGGCCAGGGGAACGGTGTAGCGGGGGCTGGCCGGGGTGGGTTCAGTGCCGTCGGTGGTGTAGTAGATGGCGGCCGGCTCGGAGGCGGTGAGGGTCACCGTCTGGGGCGCGTTGTACAGGCCGCCGGGCGGGGAGGCGGACGCGCCGGGCAGGATGGTAAAGGCAGCCCACCGCACCCGGAGGCTGCCGTCGAAGTCCGCCTTTAAGGTGGTCCAGGCGTCCCAGGGGAGCGGCACGCCGCTCTGGTAGGCGGCCTCGATCTCGGCGTCGCTGCGGGCGCGGGCAGAGAGGCGCAGGTCGTCGAACCAGGCGTTGGCCTGCTCGACTGTCGGGCCGCTGGAGCCGAGGTACAGGTTAGGGTAGGCGGCAAAAGAGGGTGGTGCCATGTCCGTGACGGCAGTGCGCTGATATACCTGGCCAGCTTCGCTGTCGTATAGCCAGAGCTTCACGTGGCCGGGCAGGGCCCACCGGAAGGCCAGGTAGTACCATCTACCGGGCACCAAAGCGGTCGGCAGAGTCAGCCAGGCAGCGGCAGACTGGCCCGTGGTCCCGTTGGCCACCTCCGCGCCGATCTTGTTCAAGCCCCATCCCAGGCCGTAATAGATGGAAAGCTGATCCGTGGTACGCGGCGAGCTCCAGGATCCCCGGTTGAAGAGGCGGCCCCAAGTCTGAGGGGTACGGCCGGGGGTGAACCAGAACTCCACCGTCCCTTGGTCCGGCCGGTGCACGCCCTGGGCCGGAATACCCAGGCTCTCGGGTGCCCGGCTAGCACCGCCCAGGTGCCAGGATGTGGCGTAGGGTTTGCGTTCCAGTTGCACTCCATCTAAGTAAACATAATCTCCGGCGGTATCCCCAATGTACGCTACCTGGATGTTGATCTGAGTCCGATCGGCGTAGTCAACCGCGTGGGTAAGCTCGAAGTAGTGCCTCATGCCACCCCGGAGAGTGAGGTCTCTGGAGACGTAATTATGGGGGTTAGCGCCTCCCCGCATGCTGAAGTTGATACGGACCGTCTTCCCCTCCATGGAAAGGGGCGCGTAGATCCAGCCGCTGTAAGCATACTTGTCCCCAACTGCGGGAGAGGTCAAGTTATAAGTCAACTGGGCTCCGCCTCCCCCGCCTCCCGTAACCGTGCGGGTGATTTTGAGGCTCCTCTGACCGTGCCAGGCCCAGTCAGAGGCGTTCTCCAGATCTACGTCCCCCCATTTTCCCCAGCAGATGCCTCCGGGCTCGAAAGAAGAGCAGGCAGCGGAAAGGAGATTCGTCGTTCCCTCTTCCACCAGCAAGGCCTGACCAGAGCGGCCGGGACCGAACCGGGCGGCGCCGGCGGGCACCGCCGCGCCGTCGTCGCCGTAGGCCGTGGAATTGCGGGTGAAGGCAGCCACCGGCCCGCCCCGGTTGCCGGCCGGGTCCGACCCTTCGGCATCCAGCCGCACCGGGCCGCTATGGCTTCCATAAGGTACGGTGTAAGTGCCCACCCAGGTGTTGAGCCCCGCAGGGTAAACACCTACCGCGTAGGTTTCGCCACCAGAAGGAGTAAACGCTACCGTCGGCGAGGCACTGAGAGTTTCGTCTGCATAAACGGTAATGGTTACATTCTGGCCCGGCGTGACAGTGGTGGGTTCAACTGTGACCGTCAACACGGGCGCCACCGTGTCCACGGCAAAGGACCAGGCGGCTGTAGCGGCGTTGCCGAAGGTGTCGTAGACGGTTAGGGCCACGCTGTGGGCACCTTCGGCCAGTTCGGTGGCCGGGATGTACCGCACGCTGCCGGTGGCCGGATCGAAGGTGGGGGTCACCGCCAGACCGTCCACCGTCATCCCCAGGCGGTCAGCATCAATGCCGGAGGGGTCGGAGACGGTGGCGCCGATGGCGGGCCGGCGGGTGTTGCTCCAGCCGCCGTCGGGCGGGGTCAGGCCGGTGACGGCGGGCGGCGCCACGTCGTTCACATAGAAGCCGGCCTGGGCCGCCAGGCTGCCGTCGAAGTCCGCCTTGTAGGTGGTCCAGGCGTCCCAAGGCAGGGGTGCGTTGCGCTGGTAGGCGACCTCGATCTCGGCATCGCTGCGGGCGCGGCTGGAGAGGCGCAGGTCGTCTAGAAGACCGTTGATCTGCAGGGTGCCGTCGGCGCGGCTGCCAAAATAAACGGCATCAGCGACAACCAGGTCGGGCGGCGTGGGATCGGCGACCACGGCTGCGCCGTCGACGAAGAGCGCCGCGCCGGTCGGCGACCAGCGGAAGGCCAGGTGATGCCAAGTGCCGAGAGAGAGGGCGGCAGACCCGGCGATCTCCACCGTGGCCATGCTGGTGCCGTAGCGCAGGGCGGGCCGGCCATCGGTGAGGACCAGGGCCTGCAGGTTGCGGTTGGCGGGCCCGGCGGCGTCGAACCAATACCGCTCCCGACCCACCCCGCTTTCATCCAGGTACACCCAGGCTTCTACCGTTCCCTCCTCCCGGGGGAGAGCGACACCAACAAAGGAAAGAACTTCGCCGGAGGAGGCTGAGGCTTCGGGGCGGATCGGCGCGGCCTTTTCCCCCTCCTCCAACTGCATTCCGTCCACACGCACCGTGCCGGTGGCGCCGGAAGGAAGTTGGAGGTGAATGACAGGGCTGTTGCCGGCCTGGGCAGGGGTGAAGGTGAAGACGTACCGCTGCCAGGACGGCGAGAGGGTCAGGCTTTGCGGCGCCATGACAATATTGGTTCCATTCCCGTCAGTGATGCGCACCCACAGCGTGGTGGAGCCGGCGACGCCCTTGGCGTAAAAGGAGAGGGTGTATCGCTTCGCGGGGTCAAAGTACGGCCGCATCCGGTAGGTGTAGAAAGCGTTTCCGAAGTAACCCCAGGACGGGTGGTTGGTGATGGTATACTCCAGGGAGTAGCGACCCACCACGGCGTCGGAGGAGAGGCCCACCGTCCCGTTGTCCCCGGCGGCCGAATTGTTGGACGCATACCAGTAGATGGTCGTCCCCGTCTCCAGCGAGCCGTTGCGCACCAGGTTGGCCGCACCCTCCTCCACGCGGACCGCTTGAGCGAACCGCCCGGGGGCGAAGCGGGGCGTGTGCACGTCGGCCACTCCCCTATCATCGGCGAAGGCGGGCGAGGCGCGGCGGAAGGTTAGGGACAGGCCGCCGGCGTTTCCCGCCGGGTCCGCGGCCTGGGCAGTTATGTCGGCCACGCCACCGGGTGTGGCGGTCCCCACATGGTACGTGCCGGTCCAAGCGTTGGGGCCCGCGGGGGCCATGCTTACCGGCTGGGACGCGCCGCCGGCCGGCGTCACGCTAACCGAGGGCGGGGCAGTGAGGGGCTCATCGGCGTAAACGGCCACGGTTACCTCCTGAGGCGCTGTGGCTGGCGAGGGATAGGCCACCGCAGTCAGAGCAGGGGGCAGGACGTCCCACCCGGTCTGGACCGGCGTAGCGGTCTGCATCGGCGCGCCATCGCCCCGCTGGCCGAAGCCGTTAAAACCCCAGCTCCAGACGCCGCCGTCGTTGCCGAGGGCCAGGGTATGGAAGCGGCCACCGGCGAGAGCGGCCACGCCGGCGAGATACCCCGCGCCGTCCGGCCCCGCCACCTGGACGGGGGTGGCCCGGTTCGCCCCGGTGCCGTCGCCCAGCGTCCCGTAGGTGTTCTCCCCCCAGGCCCAGGCCGTGCCGTCGGAACTAACGGCCAGGGAATGGTACCACCCGGCGGCTACCGCCACCACCCCGGTGAGATAGCCCGCTCCTCCCGGACCCTTCACCTGTACTGGCGTACTCCGGTTGATGGTGGTCCCGTCACCTAACTGGCCGTTACCGTTGTAGCCCCAGGCCCAGACCGTCCCGTCAGAGCGCAGGGCCAGAGAGTGGGAAGAGCCGGCGGCCAGGGCCACGATATCGGTGAGATAGCCCTGCCCGCCCGGACCGTAAACCTGCACCGGCACCGTCCGGTTCTCTGTGCTCCCATCGCCCAGCCGGCCGCCGCTGTTGCAACCCCAGGCCCACACCGTCCCGTCAGAGCGCAGGGCCAGGGAGTGGTCCAGCCCGGCAGCGATGGCCACGATATCGGTGAGATAGCCCTGCCCGCCCGGACCGTAAACCTGCACCGGCACTGTCCGGTTCTGGGTAGTCCCATCGCCCAGTTGGCCGCAGCCGTTCGATCCCCAGGCCCAGACGGTGCTGTCGGACCGGAGAGCCAGGGAGTGGTATCCCCGGGAGGCCACGGCTATGATGCCGTCCAGATAGCCGCTACCCCCCGGACCCTTCACCTGCACCGGCGTAGATCGCCCAGTGGTGGTGCCGTCGCCGAGCTGGCCGGATGTGTTGCGGCCCCAGGCCCAGACGGTACCGTCGGAGCGGAGAGCCAAGGAGTGGTCGGCGCCGGCGGCCACCGCAGTCACATCGGTCAGACCCGGCACCTGGACGGGGATGTTCCGGTTGGCCCGCGTGCCATCGCCCAGTTGTCCATAATCGTTGTGTCCCCAGGCCCAGACGGTGCCGTCCGAACGCAAAGCCAGGGAGAAGGCTAAACCGCCGGCCACGGCGGACACCCCGGCGAGATAGCCGCTTCCGCCGGGACCCCGCACCTGTCCCGGTACGCTGCGCTGGGTCTGCGTCCCGTCACCCAACTGACCGTAATTGTTTAGCCCCCACGCCCATACGGCCCCCGATTCCTTCACCGCCAGGGCGTGGCCACCTCCACCGGAGATAGCCACCACCCCTCCCATCCCCGCCACCGGCTGGGGGGAAAGAACGTCCCAGGCGGCCCCGTTGCCGATCTGGCTGAAGTAATTGGAGCCCCAAGCCCACACCCAGCCGTCGGAGCGGAGGGCCAGGGAGAAATCGCTCCCGGCGGAGACGGCCGTCACCCCCGAGAGAACTCCCCCCGGCCCTTTCACCCGCACGGGGTAAGAATAACTCCCGTAAGCCCCCTGGCCGAGCCGTCCACCGCCATTGGAGCCCCAGGCCCAAACCGTACCATCTGCGGCCAGGGCCAGGGAGTGACGGGCGCCGGCAGCAAGATGCTGGATTCCGGAAAGGTATCCCGTGCCTGAGGAGTCGTAAACTTGCCCGGGAACGGAGCGATTCTGAGTGGTGCCGTCTCCTAGCTGGCGGTAGTCGTTACGACCCCAGGCCCAGACGATACCGCCCGGACCCAGAGCTAAGGCGTGGGCTCCCCCGGGGCCGGCAGCGATGGCGGTGACGCCGGAGAGATAGCCCGTGCCGCTGGGGTCTTTCACCTGCACGGGGGTCAGCCGTCGAGAAGTGGTGCCGTCACCTAATTGTCCATAAGCGTTTCCCCCCCAGGCCCAAACGGTGCCGTCGGACCGGAGGGCCAGAGAAAAGACGTCTCCGGCCGCCACGGCCACCACCCCGGTCAGATAGCCCGTTCCTCCCGGACCCTTCACCTGCACCGGTATGCTCCGGCCGGTGGTGGTACCGTCCCCGAGCTGGCCTGCCCAGTTTCCTCCCCAGGCCCAGACGGTGCCATCGGAGCGCAGGGCCAGGGAGTGATGGGAGCCAGCAGCTATGGCCACCACCCCGGTCAGATAGCCCGTTCCCCCGGGTCCCTTCACCTGTACGGGGAAGTGACGATCGGTGAAGGTACCGTCCCCGAGCTGGCCGTTAGTGTTCCGCCCCCAGGCCCAGACCGTACCGTCATCCTCGAGCAAGAGCGAATGGTGGTAGCCCGCCGCCACCCGGGGCACGGCGGCGACCGAAGAGGAAAAAGCGGAAAGAAGACCCCAGGCGGCCAGCGCCAGGATCAATCTTAGCCCCCGCGCTTTCAGGTCCCCAGGCCAAGCCTGCTTCTCAACTACTGCCCTGTCCTTCATCGTCCCTGCCCCCCACTGAGCTCAAAAAACAAGGGGTGCAAAGAACAAAGAAACCCGCTCACCAACCTTCCCTCTTCCCACTAAACGGATCGAAGGTAGGACCTTCCTCTTTTAGTCGTTTTAGTCGCATCGAGAGGAGAAATTTCACCGCCGGGGAAACAAACCACCCGCCTCAATCGAGCCCCATCGCCCATGGTCTCCCCGGCTCGCCCCCAGACGCCCCGGTACATCCCCCGGCATCTTCACACCCCCGGGTAGCCAGGCCGATAAGCCTGGTCATAAAAAAGCGAAGCCAAAAAACGTGGGAGGCTAGGGAGCAAAGGACAGAAAGACATAAAAAAAAGGGGCCGGTCGAGGCCGGCCCCTCAGGCTACAGCGCCCGTGGCCCAGCGCCGCCCTACCGCAAAAGCCCTAAAGCGAGGAAGACGGGTAGAGAGATCCCGAATATGAGCCCCAACCCTATCCCCGCCCCGAAGATCACCTTGTGCTGGCCGAGATCCCCGCTCAGGCCCTGGTAGTAAAGGGCGGCCAGGAGGAAGTTGGCGGCCATGAGCACCACTATCAAGGGCCTGGCCACCCCGGCCAGAGCCCCGGAGCTGACCGCCAGTATCTCCAGGGCGGTGAGGACGAAGGTGAGAATCCCCACCCCGATGTAGACGGGGAGGCTGGGCTCCCGGTGCACCCCGGCCGCCGGGGCCGGAGCCGGAACCTCTTCATCCCCGTAAGAGCGGGCCGGCGGCGCTTCCCGGGCGGTCAGGGACTCTATCTCCACGCTGTCCACGCTCACTTCCCTCCCTCCTTTCCCGCCCTCAAGGGGCGAACTCCATGAGGTAGACCACGGGGAAGATGATCATCCACACCATGTCCACGAAGTGCCAGTAAAGCCCGGCCAGCTCCACCATGCCTCCCTCAGCAGGAGTGAGCTTCCCCCGGAAGGAGTTGACGAGCAAACCCCCGAGCCAGAGGATCCCTGCGGCCACGTGGGTGCCGTGGGTGCCGGTGAGGGCATAGAAGCTGGCCCCGAAGACGTTGGTGGAAAGGCGGAGCCCCTCCCGGATGAAGGTGGCGTATTCATTGGCCTGCATCCCGAGGAAGGCCATCCCCAGGACCATAGTGGCGGCGATCCAGGAGCGGCAGAGGTTCATCTGCCCCGCCCGGGCGGCAGAGATGGCCAGAGCCATGGTGAGACTGGAGGCCAAAAGGATGAAGGTGGCCAGCGATATGGCCCCGAGGTCGAACACCTCTTGAGGGTAAGGCCCCACCGTGCTCCGGCCGTGGAGGGAGAGATAGGTGCCGATCAGGGTGCCGAAAACCAGACACTCCGAAGCCAGGAACACCCACACCCCGGTCCGGGCCCGCTCGATGGCCGACCGGTGGGCGAGCGCCCCGGTATGCGCGCCGCTCACGCCGCCTCACCCCCCTCCACCTTGAGGTAGTAGCCCCGGTAGTCCTCCCAGGCCCAGCCCAGAGCTCCGGCGGCGATGACCAGGAGCCCCAGAAGGGCCAGGCCCGGGCTGCGCAGCACCCCCCCGAAGCCGGCGATGAGGGAGCCGAGCCCCACCACCGCGGGCATGAAAGAGGGCGAGGGCATGTGCACGTAGTCCCCGTGCCGGCCCTCGTCAAGCTCGTCGGGAGCGGGGCGGAGCCGGCCGTTCCCCTCCATCTTCTCCGTCCAGAGGGCCTCCCTGCCCCGGACGAGGGGCAACCGGGCGAAGTTGTAAGCAGGCACGGGGCTGGGCACCGCCCACTCGAGAGTCCTCCCCTCCCCCCAGGCGTCGGCCGGGGCCTGGGGACCCCGGAGGAGACTTTCGAGCAGCATCACCACCAAAACCACGATCCCCAGGGCCAGCACCCAGGAGCCCACGGCAGAGAAGCCGTTCAGCCCGCCCCACCCCTGCTCGGGGAGGTAGGTGTACTGCCGCCGGGGCATGCCCCCGAGCCCGGCCAGGAAAAGAGGAGCGAAGGTGAGGTTGAAGCCGATGAAAGTGAGCCAGAAGGAAAGCTTGCCCAGGTTCTCGTTCAGCATCTTGCCGGTCATCTTGGGCCACCAGTAGATGAGTCCGGACAGGAGGGCGAAGACTATCCCTCCCACCGCCACGTAGTGGAAATGAGCCACGATCCACATGTTGTCCTCCACCTGGCGCATGGCCGCAGAGCTGGCGTTGACCATCCCGGTGAGCCCCCCGATCAGGAACTGGGCCAGGAAGGCCACCGCGTAGTAGACGGGGAGGGCGAAGCGGAGCTGGCCTCCCCAGATGGTAGCCAGCCAGCTGAAAAAGAGCATGGCCGTGGGGACGGACACCGCCTTGGTGGAGATCATGAAGGCGATGTTGGCCACCGCCCCCATGCCCACGGTGTGCATGTGGTGCACCCAGACCACGAAGCTGATCACGAAGATGGAGAAAAGGGCGGCCACCACCGAGCGGTAGCCGAAAAGCGGCTTTCTGGCGAAGGCGGGCAACACCTCGGATATCACCCCGAAGGCCGGGACCACCAGCACGTACACCTCCGGATGGCCGAACATCCAGAAGAGGTGCTGCCAAAGCAGCACGTCACCTCCCGCCTGGGGCACGAAGAAAGAGGTCCCGAACCAGCGGTCGAACATGAGGAAGAGCATCCCTACCATAAAGGGGATGCCCGCCCCGATGGCGATGATGGAGGAGCAGAGGGCGAACCAGGGGAAGGCCGGCATCTTCATGAGGCTCATCCCCGGCGCCCGCAGGGTGAGGATGGTGACGGTGAAGTTGACGGTGGTGAGGAGCGTCCCCACCATCCCCAGCATCACGCCCACGAGGTAGGCGTCCATACCCGCCCCGGGGCTGTACTTCTGGCTGGAGAGCGGCGTGTAAACGAACCAGCCGGCAGAGGGAGCCCCGTCGAAAAGCCAGGAGGAAGTAAGGATGATCCCTCCGGCCAGGGTGAGCCAGAAGCTCACCATGTTCAAGCGGGGGAAGGCCACGTCCCGGGCCCCGATCATCACCGGCATCACGTAGTTGAAGAGTCCCCACACGATGGGGGTGGCGGCGAAAAAGATCATGGTGGTGCCGTGGATGGTCAGGAGCTGGTTGTAGAGATCCCCGGTGATGGCGGAGCGCGAGGGCTGCATGGTCTGGAAGCGCATGAGCAACGCGTATAGCCCGGCTATGGCCAAAAAGACGATCCCCATGCCCAGGTAGAGGATGCCGATCCTTTTGTGGTCCACGGTGGCGATCCAGCCGAGAAAACCCGCATCCGCCCGGGTCTCCCGCACCGGGATCGGCGCCGCCTCCAGCCTCTCTGTCGCTACCGACATGACCACACCTCCTTTTCCAGAAATTTTCCGATTTTCTTAAACCTTTCTTTCCGACCTTGATTCCCCAGGGTACCGCCCGGCCATCACTTGAGCCCCTCCAGGTACTCCACCAGGGCCTCCTTCTCCTCCTGGCTGAGCCCCAGGTTGGGCATGAGCGCCCCGGGCTTGAGCTCCGCCGGGTCGGAAAGCCAGAGCAGCACGTTCTCCCGGGTGTTGGGGGAGATCCCCCCGCCCAGTACCGTTCGCTCCCCAAAACCAGTGAGATTGGGTCCCACCTTCCCCTGATAGGGGGTCCCGTCCACGGTGTGGCACGAAGCGCACCTGGTGGCGAAGATCTTCTCCCCCTCCTGGGCCAGCGGGGTGGCCGGTTTGGTCACCGGGTTTTGGTGCCTTTTCACCCAGGCCTCGAACTCCTCCCGGGGATGGGCGATGGCCCGGGCCAGCATGCGGGCGTGGGAGGCCCCGCAGAGCTCGAAGCACTGGCCCTGGTAGACGCCGGGCTCATCGGCCTGGAGCCACATCCAGGTGATGCGCCCCGGGATGGCATCGTTCTTCCCCCCCAGGCGCGGGATGTTCAGGGAGTGGATAACATCAGCGGAGGTCATCTTCAGCCTCACCGGCACCCCCACCGGGATGTGCAGCTCGTTGGCCGTCACTATCCCCTGCTCGGGGTAGCGGAACTCCCACCAGTACTGGTGTCCGATCACCTCCACCTCCATCCCCTCCCGGGGAAGAGCCTCGAAGTCGAACTCCGCCTTCACCGGATGGAGAGCCAGGACCCCCATCCCCAGGATGAGGGCAATGGTCCAGCCGAGCTCCAGCTTGGGATTCCCCTCTACCTGGGGCGGAAGCCCCTCCTCTTCCCTCCGGCGGCGAAAGCGGGTCACAGCATATATGACCAGGCTGACCATCAGCACCCAGAGAAGGGCCACCGCCAGAAGATCAAAGGTCAGCACCTCGTAAAGCTCCCGGGCCTGCGGGCCCGCCGGGCGGAGCAGGGACTGATCATAAGCCCCCGACGGCAAATCTCCTCACCCCCTTTCCCCGGAACCCCTCCCCCTTCTCCGCCAAACGGGAGGAAGACCGGCAAACCTAAGCGACCGCCATCACGTGATATTCGTCACGAGCGGCGAGAATCCTTCCTAAATCATATTCTATTTTTAAAGTCAAGTGTTGTGGACTAAGAGAAATTACCCACTAGGTCTAGGAACTGTTCCTCGGTGAGAACCTTGACCCCCAGCTCCCGGGCCTTCTCCAGCTTGGAGCCCGGGCTCTCCCCCACCACCACGTAGTCCGTCTTGCGGCTGACGCTGCCTGAGGCTCTTCCCCCCAGGCGGGCCACCAGGGCTTCGGCCTCCTCCCGGGTGAAGCGGCGGAGGGCGCCGGTGAAGACGAAGGTCAGGCCCGAAAGAGGCTGCTCTCCGGGCCGGGCCTCCTCTCCCTCCTCCATGCGCACCCCGGCCCGGCGGAGCTTTTCCAGAAGCTCGGTGGTCTGCCTCTGGCGGAAGAAAGCCAGGATGGCCTCGGCCGTCTTCTCCCCCACCTCGGGCACCTGGAGAAGCTCCTCCCGGGTGGCCTTCCGCAGTCGGTCCAGGCTCCGGAAGTGCTGGGCCAGGATCTCCGCCCCCCGCTCCCCCACAAAGCGGATGCCCAGGGCATAGATGAGCTTGGAAAGAGGCCTCTTCTTCGACTCTTCGAGGGCCTCCATGAGGTTATGGGCCGATTTGGCCCCCATGCGCTCCAGGGAGGCCACCTCCTTCTCGTCGAGGAAGTAGAGATCCCCGGGATCCCGCACCATTCCCCGGTCCACCAACTGGTCTATGAGGGCCGGCCCCAGTCCCTGGATGTCCATTCCGTGCCGGGAGCCAAAGTGGCGGATGGTCTCCTTGAGCTGGGCCGGGCAGGCCACCCCGGTGCAGCGGTAGGCCGCCTCTCCGGGAAAGCGCACCGCCTCCGCCCCGCACACGGGACAGGTGCGGGGCATGTGAAACTCCCTCTCCTCGCCCGTACGGTGCTCGGGAAGCACCCGCACCACCTCGGGGATCACCTCTCCCGCCCGCTGCACCAGAACCACGTCCCCGATGCGGATGTCCTTGGCCCGGATGTAGTCCTCGTTATGCAGCGCAGCCCGGGAGACGGTCACCCCGCCCACCGGGACGGGCTCGAGCTCCGCCACCGGGGTAAGCACCCCGGTGCGGCCCACGGAGACGAAAACGTTCTTGATCCGGGTGCGGGCCTGCTGGGCCGGGAACTTGTAGGCCACCGCCCAGCGGGGGCTCCGGGCGGTGAAACCGAGCCTCTCCTGCTGGGAGAGAGAGTTCACCTTCACTACCATGCCGTCTACCTCATAGGGCAGCTCCCAGCGCTTCTCCTCCCAAAAGAGGCAGTAGCGGTGAACCTCCTCGAGGTCGGAGCACACCTTCCTTTCGGGGTTCACCTTGAACCCCCAGCGGGAAAGGAGTCTTATGGCCTCCTCCAGGGTGGGAATCCCGGCCCGGCTGCGGTCCCCGGGCTTATCCCCGGCGTAGAGGATCTCGTAAACGAAGCAGTCGAGCTTCCGGGAGGCGGTGATGCGGTGGTCGAGCTGGCGGACCGACCCGGCGGCGGCGTTCCGGGGATTGGCGAAAAGGGGCTCCCCCCGGGCGGCCCGCTCCTCATTCAGTTTCTCGAAGGCCTTCTTGGGCATGAACACCTCCCCCCGCACGGCCAGGTAACGGGGATAGCCCTCCCCCACCAGACGCAGAGGAATGGTTTTGATAGTGCGCAGATTGGGGGTCACGTCCTCCCCCACCTCTCCGTCCCCCCGGGTGGCCCCGGAGACGAAGACCCCATCCTCGTAGTAGAGGGCCACCGAAAGCCCGTCGTATTTGGGGTCCACCAGATACTCCACCTTCTCCCCGGGGAGGAGGGAAGTGACCCGGCGGCCGAAGTCCAGAAGCTCCTCCCGGTTGAAGACGTTGGCCAGGCTCAGGAGGGGAACGGGGTGACGGATCTGGGCGAACTCCTCCCGGGGCTTTCCCCCTACCCGCTGGGTGGGGGAGTCCGGGGTGACGAGATCAGGGAAGGCCTGCTCAAGACGCTCCAGCTCCCGCACCAGCTCGTCGTACTCGGCATCGGAGATGACCGGGCTGTCCAATACGTAATAGAGGTAGTCGTGGTAGGCGATCTCCTGCCGGAGCTTCCGGATTCTTTCCGCCGCCTGCTCCCGAGTTAGCTCCCGCGACGCGTCCATGTTCCGGACCAGCAAGATTATGCTCCCAAACCCAAAAGCCCGGAACCCCGGGTACCGGGCGGCGGCGCTGGCCTACAACTCGGCGGCTTCTGGCCTGACGAGCCGACGGGACACAGCGCCCATGAACACAGCCTCTCTATAAGAGCAGACCGCTGCGATACATGCAAAAATCAGGAGCCGTAGGAGCTCCAAACGGAAGTGGGTGAAGGTGGCGAATGAGACGAGGAAGCAGGAGGGGATGGGGAACGGTAGCCGTGGAGGTGACGAACGGTGTCGAAACCTGCCGGCGCTGCGGCGGGCCGGCCGAGGACCGCTGGCCTACAGCTAGTGAGTCCAGAGACAAACCTTCCTAAGCCCGAGCTTCTTCCTCCCCCAGCTCCTGAAAGACCTCCTCCACCGGGAGTCGGAATCCCGGGAGCAGGGGGGAGAGGAGCTCTGTGCCCTCCGGGAAGGAACGGTGATGGCCGAGCCCTTCCTCTCCAAGGATGAAGAGTTCGATCACTCTCTTCCGGGGGTCCACCAGCCAGTATTCTCTGACCCCGTGTTTTCCGTAAAGCTTCAGCTTGGTTTCCCGATCCCTTTCCTCTGTGGCCGGAGAGAGGATCTCCACCACCAGGTCCGGGGCCCCCCGGATCCCCTCCCGGCGGATGATGCCGCGCCTCTTCCGGGAGACGAAGAGGAGGTCCGGCTGAACCACGTCGCTATCGGAGAGAATCACGTCGCAGGGGGCATACAGCACCTCGCCCAACTGCTTCTCCCGGACGAAACTCCAGAGAGCTATTTCTAGGTTGCGCGAGATCCTCTGGTGATCCACATCGGGGGCCGGGGCCACGTAGAACTCACCTCCTATGAGCTCCACCCGCTTTTCCTCGGGGAGCAGAAGATAGTCCCGGTAGGTAAAGGAGATCTTCGGTCCGGCCATCGCCTTCATTTTAGCTCCCTGCGGGAGAGTTTTCGGCCTCCTGAGCCGGCAAAAGCCCACGAAAGCGGCACCCTCCTCGCCGTGCGCGTGACTCCCCGGGCCCGGGAGAGCCGGGTGGTCGGGGTCCTGGAGGGCCGCGTGGAGGTAAGGGTCAGATCCGCCTCCGAGAAAGGGTAGGCGAACGAGGAATGCCTCTCCGTGCTAGTCGCAGCCCTGGGGACAGCGAAGTCCCGCCTCGAGCTCGTGCGGGAAGGAGCAGGTAAGGAGAAGCTGGTTCTCGTGCGCAGCCTTCCCTCGGGGGAGGTGCTGGCACGGCTCGGGAGTAACGCCAAATGATAGTGGTCGCACCCCTGCCGGGGTCCGTAGTCCTAGTGCGCCAAACGACGCCTCCGCCGGGACACCGCCCGGGGGCTACTCCAACGCTTTAGCCCACGCCCCCTCCCAAAGGGAGCGCCACCCGGCCACCTCCGCCTCCCAGAGAAGCTTCCCCCCCGCCACGACCCGGAACACCCCCGGCACCACCCGGCCGATGACCGTGCAGGGCACCCCCCTCTCCCCGCACAGCCGCTCCAGAAGAGGGAGACGCTCCGGCGGGAGGCTTACCAGGAAGCGGGAGGGCGCCTCCCCGAAAAGGAGGGCGTCCAGCCTGATTCGGTCGGAAGCCAGGAGGGATAAATCCTCCCCGGGGATCTCCACCTCGCAGCCCTCCGCGCCCCGCGCACCAAGGAAGCAGCACTCCGCCAGGGCCAGGCCGAGCCCCCCCTCGGAAAGGTCGTGGGCCGAGGAGAGAAGGCCCCGGGCCGCTGCCTCCCGCACCGTACCCTGCACCGCCCTCTCCCCATGTAGATCCAGGCGAGGAGGGGCCCCTCCCGGTTCCACCCCCCGGAGGGCCAGGTAGAGGGAGCCGCCCAGCCCCTGCCAGGGATCCCGGGGGTCGAAGAAGGGACCCAGAAGCACCACCAGATCCCCCGGATGGCGGAAGCCCGCCCCCAGCGGTCTCCGGCCCTCGAGCAGCCCCACCATCCCCACCACCGGAGTGGGAGGGATACCCCGCCCCAGGGTCTCGTTGTAAAAGCTCACGTTGCCCCCCACCACCGGGATGCCCAGGACCCGGCAGGCTTCCTCCATCCCTTCCAGGCACAGACGGAACTCCCCCATCACCTCCGGCCGCTCGGGGCTGGCGAAGTTGAGCCCGTCCACCATCCCGATGGGCTCCGCCCCCACCGCGGACACGTTCCTCGCCCCTTCGGCCACCACCAGTGCCCCCGCCGCCCGGGGATCGAGGTAACCGTAGCGACCGTTTCCGTCCACGGAGAGAGCCAGCATCTTATTCGTCCCCCGGATGCGGATCACCGCTGCGTCTCCCCCGGGGCCCAGTACGGTGGAGGTGCGCACCATGTAGTCGTACTGGGTGTACACCCAGGACCGGCTCCCCCCGGAAGGCGAGGAGATGAGGCGGCGGAGGATCCCTTCCATCTCCTCCGGATCCGGCTCGGGAAGGGAATCAAGCCTCCATCCCCGCAGCTTATCCAGTCGCTCCGGCCGGCGGGCGGGCCGCTCGTAGGCGGGGGATCCCCGGGTGAGGGCCTCCACCGGCACCTCGGCCACCCTCTCCCCCCGGAAGAAGACCCGCAGAAGGCCATCCTCGGTCACCCGGCCTATTTCCCGGGCCTCCAGCCCCCAACGGGCGAAAATCCTCCTCACTTCTTCCTCCCGACCGGCCCGGGCGATCACCAGCATCCGCTCCTGGGATTCAGAAAGCAGGATCTCGTAAGGGTCCATCCCCTCCTCCCGCAAGGGGACCCGGTCGAGAACGATCTCCATCCCCGTCCCGGCCCGGGAAGCCGTCTCCGCTGCGGCCGAGGTTATCCCCGCCGCCCCGAGGTCGTTCATGCCCACGAGAGCATCGGTGGCGGAAAGCTCCAGGCAGGCCTCGAGCAAAAGCTTCTCCACAAAGGGATCTCCCACCTGGACGGCGGGCCTCATCTCCTCCGGAGAGGAGGAAAACTCCTGGGAGGCCAGAAGGCTCGCCCCGTGGATGCCGTCCCGGCCGGTCTTGTTGCCCACCAGGAAAACCGGGTTCCCCGGACCCTCCGCCCGGCCCCGCACCGGCCTCCTCCCCGGTTCCAGCACCCCCACGCACATGACGTTGACCAGGGGGTTGGCGTCGTATCCGGGGCCAAAGTGCACTTCCCCCCCCACCGTGGGGACTCCCACACTGTTCCCGTAGTCGGCGATCCCCCGCACCACCCCGTCCAGGAGGTAGCGGGTCCGCGCCTCTTCCAGGGGGCCGAACCAGAGGGAGTTCAAAAGGGCCACCGGCCGGGCCCCCAGGGCAAAGACGTCCCGCAGAATCCCCCCCACTCCGGTGGCCGCCCCCTGGTAGGGCTCGATGGCCGAAGGATGATTGTGGCTCTCGATGCGTACCGCGCAGGCGTATCCGCCGCCGAGATCGAGGAGCCCGGCGTTCTCCCCGGGGCCGAGGAGCACCCTCTCCCCTGCGGTGGGGAGGAGCCGGAGATACACCCGGGAGCTTTTGTAAGAGCAGTGCTCGGACCACATCACCCCGAACATGCCCAACTCCACCCGGTTGGGCTCCCGGCCTAGAATCTCCACGATGCGGCCGTACTCCTCCCCGGTGAGGCCCACCGCCTCCCAGGGTCTGGCGAGCCGCTCCGTCCCCTTCATCCCGGCCACGCTACCCCTTCGCCACCGCCCGCTTCACCTCAGCAGCCGTTTCCATTCCATCCTACCTCCTCGTCCTTTGCATGGAGCCCCCAGGTTTCCAAGGTCTGCAACCTTCACTCCTCCGGCTCACCTGCCGCGACCTCAAGCTCCTCTTCCTCCGCTACCGGGGAGTACCTCTAAAAGAGATAGCTCGGAAATGGAGGATAAGTGAAGGAAGAGTCCGCAATCTCTCTCATCGGCTTCTTGAGAAAACCGGCTGCCGGTCCATAGCCCAAGTGGCAACTTCTGAAACCAGGAACCCGCTCTCTACGCAAATTCCCGCAGCCAGGTCAGGGCCCCGAGGAGCAGCTTCCGCCCGCCCGTCCCCCCGAGCAGCTCCTCCATCGCCCTCTCCGGGTGGGGCATGAGCCCCACCACGTTGCCCGCAGGGTTGGAGATCCCGGCGATGTTCCGGAGGGACCCGTTGGGGTTGGCTTCGGGAATAGCGTCTCCATTGGCGTCGCAGTAGCGGAAGACCACCCGGCCTTCCGCCTCCAGCTCCCCGAGCACCGGATCCGGGGCGTAGTAGTTTCCGTCCCCGTGGGCGATGGGCAGGCGCAGCACCTCTCCGGGAAGGCAGAGGCAGGTGAAGGGGGTGTTCACCTGCTCCACCCGCACCCATACCCACCGACAACGGAAGCGGAGATCGGCGTTTTTCCGCAAAGCCCCGGGAAGGAGCCCCGCCTCGCAGAGGATCTGGAAGCCGTTGCAGATGCCGAGAACGGGCTTGCCGGAGGAGGCGAATTCCCGCACCGCCTCCATCACCGGGGAAAAGCGGGCCAGCGCTCCCGGACGGAGATAGTCGCCGTAGGAGAATCCCCCCGGCAGCACCGCGAGATCAAAAGGAGAAAGATCCTCCTCCTCGTGCCAGACGTACCGCACCTCCACCCCCAGGATGTCCAGGAAGGCGTGGTAGATGTCCACGTCGCAGTTGGATCCGGGGAAGACCACCACCGCCGCTTTCAAGCCCAATCCACTGACACCACCGGGAAGCATCAGACCGCTTCTCCGCCGGATCCGCTCGCAAGATAAGGCTCCACTTCCAGGGAGAAGCTCTCCAGCACCGGGTTGGCCAGAAGCTTCCGCGCCGCCTCCTCCGCCAGGCGGCGGGCTTCACCTTCGTCCGGGGCCTCCACCTGGAGGAGGAAGGCCTTGCCCGCCCGCACCTCCCCGATCCGGTCCCAGCCCAACCGGGAAAGCGCCTGCTGGATGGCCTGGCCCTGGGGATCGAAGGCCCCCTCCTTGAGCCAAACCCGCACCTCCGCCCGCCATTTCACCTCAACTCCCTCCATTTCCGAAACGTCAGCCAGAGCGCCCGAAAACCGTACCGTTTCGGGACACCGCCTGCCGATGCCACCCCAGATCTGGTCAGCGCACCCGCTCCCGCACCCGGGCGTAGGCCTCGATCAATCCCCCGAGATCCCGGCGGAAGCGGTCCTTGTCCAGGATCTCCCGGGTACGGGCATCCCAGAGCCGGCAGGTATCGGGGGAGACCTCGTCCCCGAGGACCAGCCTCCCCTCCCCGTCCCGGCCAAACTCCAGCTTGAAGTCCACGAGGATCATCCCCCGCTCCCGGAAGAACGCGGAAAGCAACCGGTTCACCTCCAAAGCCTGCCGGCGCATCTCGTCAACTTCTTCCTGAGAGGCCAGCCCCAGTACGGCCACGTGGGAGTCGTTGACCAGGGGATCACCCAGAGGGTCGTTTTTCCAGTAGAGCTCCACCACCGGGAAGGGAAGCTCCTGCCCCTCGGGGAGACCAAGCCTGCGGGAGAGGCTCCCGGCGGCCACGTTGCGCACCACCACCTCGAGGGGGATCATCTGGAGCTCCCGCACCACCATCTCCCGCTCCCCCACCGCCTCGAGAAAGTGGGTGGGGATTCCCCGCTCCTCCAGGTAGCGGAAGAGGGCCGCCGAGATGTCCCGGTTGAGGGGGCCCTTCCCCGGTATGGTCTCCCGCTTCTTGCCGTCAAAAGCCGTGGCCTCGTCCTTGAACTCCAAAAGAAGGGTCCCCGGCTCCGGCCCCCCGAACACCACCTTGGCCTTGCCCTCATGCCGCCGGGCCTTTCCGGCCTGGCCTCCGGTCGCACCCTCCGGATCCATCCCTCTAACCTCCTATTGCTTAAAGATTTGCCACCCACGGCTCAGCGGTAGAGACCTTAGCCCCCACCGCCCGCCGCCGACCTACCCCGCCTTTATTCCAGCCCTACCCGGCGGAAGACCTCCTCCCGCCAGCGGAGGTAGAAATCGGGGGAGAAGATCTCCTCCAGCTCCTGAAGGGAAAGTCTCCTCCGCACCTCCTCCTCCCCCTTAGCCTTCTCCAGGAGCGATCCCCCCTCCTCCCACACCTCCATGGCCATCCGCTGCACGAGTTGGTAGGCCTCTTCCCGGGTCATCCCCCTCTCCACCAGGGTCAGAAGCAGCCGCTGGGAGTAGATAAGCCCCCCGGTCAGCTCGAGGTTCTGGCGCATCCTCTCCGGGTAGACCCGCATCCCCTCCACGATCTCGGTCATGAGACATAGGGCGTAGTGGAGGAGGGTGGTGGCGTCAGCAAGCGCCACCCGCTCCACCGAAGAGTGGGAGATGTCCCGCTCGTGCCAGAGGGCCTGGGACTCCAGGACCGCCACCGCGTAGCCCCGAAGGAGCCGGCTCAGCCCGCACACCCGCTCGCACTTTTCCGGGTTGCGCTTGTGAGGCATGGCCGAGGAGCCCCGCTGCCCCCTGGCGAAGGGCTCCTCCGCCTCCCGCACCTCGGTGCGCTGCAAAAGCCTTATCTCCTGGGCGAACTTCTCCAGAGACCCCCCCACCACGGCGAGGAGGCACAGAAACTCGGCGTGCCGATCCCTCTGCACCACCTGGGTGGCCGGCACCTCGGCCTCCAGCCCCAGCCGCGAGAGAACGTACTCCTCCACCCGGGGATGGAGGTGGGCGTAGGTTCCCACCGCCCCGGAGATCTTCCCCACCCGTACCACCTCCCGGGCCCGGCGCAGGCGCTCCAGATTCCGCTCCATCTCCCGGTACCATACGGCCAGCTTCCAGCCGAAGGTGAGGGGCTCGGCGTGCACCCCGTGGGTCCTCCCCACCATAGGGGTGTCCCGGTTCTCCCGGGCCCGGCGGGCGATGGCCTCCTTGAGCCTCTCCGCTTCCCGGATGAGGAGATCCGCCGCCCGCCCGAGCAGCACCCCCTGGGCGGTATCCACCACGTCGTTGGAGGTGAGCCCGAAGTGGAGATAACGGGCCGCCTCCTCTCCCACCTGCTCCTGGATGCTCCGCAAAAAGGCGATGAGATCGTGATGTACCTCCAGCTCCAGCTCCGCGATGCGCCCCTCGTCCACCCGGGCCCCCCGCACCTCGCGGGCCGCCTCCCGGGGCACCACCCCCAGCTCCGCCCAGGCTTCGAGGACCAAAGCCTCCACCTCCAGCCAGAGCTCGAACCTGGTCCGGGGGGACCAGAGTTCCGCCATCTCCGGGAGAGTGTAACGGGGGATCAAAGCTTTCGGCCCAGCTCCGCGTCCGCCTTCAGCACCGCCTGGCGCTGCTCCTCCCGGAAGCGCCAGAGCCTCTCCCGGAGCTGGACATCCTCCACCGCCAGGATCTCCACGGCTAAAAGCGCGGCGTTTTTGGCCCCGTCCACCCCCACCGTGGCCACCGGCACCCCGGGGGGCATCTGCACCATGGAGAGGAGCGCCTCCGCTCCCTGGAGAAATCCCCCGCTTAAGGGAAGGGCGATCACCGGCAAAACTGTCCGGGCCGCCACCGCCCCGGCGAGATGGGCGCTCCACCCGGCGGCGGCGATCACCGCTCCGAATCCCCGTCCCTCCAGGGAAGCCACCCAGGCCTCCAGGGCCCCCGGAGTGCGGTGGGCTGAGAAGATCCGAAACTCATAGGGGACCCCGAAATCGTCCAGGCAATCAAGAGCCGGCTGTACCCGGGAGAGATCGGAAGAGCTCCCCGCCACCACTGCCACCGGTTTCAACCGCCACCACCTCTACTTCCGGATCGCCCGTGCCACTACCGACCGGATCAGCACACTATACGGATCGCCCGCCCCGCTCCCGTACCGGACGCGCGCGCCACCTGCCCCGTCACCGCATGGGATGACGCACCCGGCGGACCGCCTGCCCCGGCCCCCAGTCCACCAAAATCTTATTCCCGCCCCCGGACAGGAACAAGCTTCCGGGCCGGTACCGGGGACAGCCCCCCATGATCTTGAACCAGGACCAATCATTAGCGTTTTGAGTCCCGCCCCCCTTACTCCCACTCGATGGTGGCCGGGGGCTTGGAGGTCACGTCGTACACTACCCGGGTCACTCCGGGGATCTCCCGGGTGAGCCGGGCGGCCAGACGCTCCAGAAGTTCGTAAGGGAGCCGGGCCCAGTCAGCGGTCATGCCGTCCTCGCTCTCCACCGCTCGCACGGCCAGGGTCCAGCCGTACACCCGGGCATCCCCCATCACCCCTACCGTCCGGTCCTCGAGGAGCACGGGGAAGGCCTGCCACAAAGACCGATAAAGCCCGGCCCTCCTGGTCTCCTCCTCCACGATGGCCTCCGCCCGGCGCAGGAGGGCGATCTTCTCCCGGGTCACCTCGCCCAGGCAGCGTACGGCCAGTCCCGGCCCGGGAAAGGGGTGGCGCCAGAGGATCTCCTCCGGGATCCCCAAGAGCCTCCCCACCTCCCGCACCTCGTCTTTGAAAAGATCGCGGAGAGGCTCGAGCAGCCGGAAAGGCAGGCCCGGGGGCAACCCCCCCACGTTGTGGTGGGTCTTGATCACCGCCGCCTGCCCGGGGCCGCTTTCGATCACATCAGGGTAAAGAGTCCCCTGCACGAGAAAGTCGAAGGGACCTCTCTCCCGGGAGAACTCCTCGAACACCCGCCCGAACTCCTCCCCCACGATGCGCCTCTTCTCCTCCGGGTCCCGCACCCCCCCGAGGCGCCCGAAAAACCTCTCCTCCTCCCGCCGGAGCTCCACCTGAAGCCCCAGTTCCCGCAGAATCTCCAGCACCTCCTCCGCTTCCCCCTCCCGCAAAAGGCCGTGGTCCACCAAAAGGCAGGTGAGGCGCTCCCCTATAGCCCGGTGGACCAGCACCGAGGCCACGGTGGAGTCCACCCCCCCGCTCAGGGCGGAAAGGGCCCTTCCCTCCCCCGCCTCCCGGCGGACCTTTTCCACCGCCTCCTCCACGAAGGACCCCGGGGTCCAGGCGGGCTCAAACCCGCAGATGGCAAAAAGGAAGCGGGCCAGGATCTCCCTCCCCCGGGGGGTGTGGGCCACCTCGGGATGGAACTGCACCCCGTAGAGCCTCCGGCAACTGTCTTCCATGGCCGCCACCGGAGTGGCGGGAGTGCGGGCCAGAACCCGGAATCCGGGCGGGGGTTCGAGCACCAGATCCCCGTGGCTCATCCATACCGTGAGCCGGGGACCGAAGCCGCTCAAAAGTCCGGGCTCACCCGGCCGCTCTTCCTCCAGAACCTCGAGCTCCACCCGGCCATACTCCCTCCTCTCCCCCGGGGCCACCCGCCCCCCCAGGAGATGGGCCAGAAGCTGCATCCCGTAGCAGATGCCCAGCACAGGTACACCGAGCTCCAGGATTTCCGGATCCAGGGTAGGCGCCCCGGGCTCGTAAACGCTGGCCGGGCCACCGGTGAGCACGATTCCCCCCGGGCGGAGCTGCCGGAGCTCCTCCGCCTCCACCGTGGAGGGAAAAAGGCGGCAGTAGACCCGGGCCTCCCGGATGCGCCGGGCGATGAGCTGGCCGTACTGGGCCCCGAAGTCTATGACCGCCACGAACTCTCTCTCCCCGGACATGCCTCCACCAAAATAGTGCGGAGGGGAAAGGCTGGCAACTCCGGGCTCAGGGACGAAGGAGAAGAAGGTCCACCCCGGGGTAGCGGGTGAAACCGGCGTCGAAGGTGACCAGCCGGGAGCCGCTGGCCAGGGCCAGGGCGGCCAGGTAGGCATCCGTCCAGTGGCCGCCCCGCAGGTCAAGATCTCCCGCCCACCGGGCCAGGACCTCATCTACTCCCGGCGGTTCGGAAAGAAACCCCACCCCGGAGACGGAAAGCCAGGTCCTCAGCGCCTGCCAGGCGGAAGCCCCGTCGAGAGCGGCTTCCCCCAGGACGCGGGAGTTGGTGAGAAGCCGGAGGAAGGCCAGGGCCGTCATCCGGCAAAATAGCACCTCCCCGGCCGACTCCCCCTGCCAGTAGCGAAGAGCCCGCAGATGGTGGACGTGATCAGGAACGCTCAGGGGGAGCCAGACGCTGACGTCCAGTAGATCGCGCATCCCGGGCCTGGTCCTCTTCCTCCTCCAGACGGCGCCACTCCTCCCCCGAAACGGCGGGAACGGTCACCCCCCGGGGAGGAACGATCACCGGCGGCGGCTCCCGGCGACCGGTGAACTCAAGTTGCCCTCCGGCCTGATGCCGAAGACCCTGCTCGATGAGCTGCCTCAGTAGCCGACGCAGGGGCACCCCGCTCAAAGCCGCCCGGGCCTTCAAAGCCCGATAAAGGTCGTCCGGCAGGTCTATGGTGGTACGCACTTTTGCTTTGCATTTTTGCACTTTATCATAAATGTGTCAATGTTTTCTTCCGCCCCTTGTGAGGCCCCAGCTTCATGGGGTCTCCCCGATGGCCGGGCCCTCCATGACCGCTACAGTCAAAAGGCACCTCCTTCCCGGTCCTGGCAAACCAACTCCTCCGGTCTTGATTATCCAGCAAATGGAGACACCGGTCGGGTAGGTAAACGGCCCGGGTAGCCCGAATAGAATGGGTGGAGGCGATGCTCTCTCTTGCGCCGGAGGCTCCTTCATCTAGGTCTGAGCCTGCTAGTCTTAGGAGGACCGCTTCTTCCGGCCCTCCTCACTCCCTTCCTGCTCCCCTCCCCGGTGACGGCCATGAGCCTGGCTGAACCTCAGGCTGATCTCCCGCTCGATCCTCCAGGACCGAGCGGGAAGACGGAGGGAGATCCGGAGGATAGGGGAGCGGTTCCACCCGAAAGCGGAGAGGCGGAGAACCCGAACTCCGAGCGGCAACCCCAGGAGAGGGCCCCAAACCCCCCTTACGCGGGCGCTCCCCTGTGGGTGGAGGTGGACATCGCCCAACAGAGGGTCAGGGTATGGAAGGAAGGCGCCCTCCTCCGAGAGATGGTGGCTTCCACCGGGCTTCCTGAATCCCCCACTCCTACCGGGGTCTTCCGCCTGGAGAACCGGGGTCGCTTTTTCTTCAGCAAAAAGTACGGCCAGGGCGGCTGGTGGTGGGTGTCCTTCCTCAACCGGGGGGAGTATCTCTTCCACAGTGTGCCCACGGACGAAAAAGGCCGCCTCATCCCCGAGGAGGCGGAGAAACTGGGAGAGCCCGCCTCCCACGGCTGCGTCCGGCTGAGCCTCGAGGACGCCAAGTGGTTTTACGACCACCTGCCTGAAGACACCCCGGTGGTCATCCGCTGATCCCATCCCTCGGAATATCCGGAGGCCAACACGGCCAACCAGCTCATCTCCTCGAACCAAGGGAACGGCTGTATAATCAAGCGGAATAAAAGAATGTAAGGAGGTGCTTACTTTATGTCTAAGCAGTACGTAGCCAAGGTAACCGGTAAGGGTCAGATCACCATTCCCAAGGAACTTCGGGAGGCCATCGGGCTCCGCGATGGCGAGTACGTCCTCCTGTATCAACAGGGACAGGGGGTGCGTATGGAAAAAGCGATCATCGCCCCCCTCGAGCGCTTCGAGGATCTGGCAGCCAGGACCGAGGAGCGATTCCGGCAGCAGGGCATCACCGAAGAAACGGTAGCGGAGGCCATCCGGTGGGCGCGGGAAAACCGCGGGTAGTGCTGGACACTAACGTACTGATCTCGGCCTTGGGCTGGAAGGGGCCGGAACGCCGTCTTTACCGGGCCTGCCTTTCGGGAACCATCCAGCTTTGCATTTCCTTTCCGCTGGTCGAGGAGCTCCTCAGGGTGATGAGCTATCCCAAGCTGGGCTTCTCCGTTCAGGATCGGCAAACCATGATCCAGGACATATTCCGCATAGGCTATTTCCCGTCCTCTCTTCCGGCACTGGAGGTGGTAAAGGAAGATCCGGCCGATGACCAGGTGCTGGCCTGCGCCCTGGCCTCAGAAGCAGGCTGGATCGTAACGGGAGACGCTCACCTCCTGCGCCTGAGATCGTTTCGGGGCCTCCCCATCTTAAGGGCCGCCGACCTGCTCCAGCGGCTTGAGGAAGCAAGCCAGGGACATAGATAGCTCCCCCGGCGGACTATCCCTCGTTGGAAATGGCAGATGCTGGTCCTGGATTTTTCTTTCTTTACACCACTATTGGACTCTACTGCGCCATCCTGGTGGATAAAAATAGAAGATCCGCCTCTAACGAGTTAGGAAACTTTTAAATTTTTAAATCTACTTTAAGAATCCATTAATTGCGCTTTAAGCAAGAGGGGTTCAAATGATCTTGAGGGCACGGAGAGATGAGCGGGGCAGGTTTGCGCTCTCGGCTCGGGGGGTTCCTTTTGTCTCTGACCTCGGTCCTTTTCTTCGCCGGGGTTTTCCTCCCCTATCCCGCCTTGGAGGATCCAGGAGTGACCGCCGTTGGGGACTATGCGGGGAGCCCACTACCGACCGCCACGGAAACGGAAAGGGATAGCCAGCTCTTTTGCGCCGCCGGGACCTGCATCCAGGTAGTGGCGGGCAGTCTCTCCCCGGACAGGGGAGCGGTCCTGGCCGGAGCAGCCCGGATCCTGGGGCTTAAGCAGGTAAAGCTGGCCCTCCTCCCCGACCAGGAAATCGAGCGCCTCTTTCCGGCTTATGGAGCCCCCGGGGCCCCGCCGGCCGCCTTCTCCGCTCCCTCTCTAGACCTGGTGGTGGCCAGGTCCAGCCGGGCAGACGACCTCCCCCTCCTCCTCCACGAGCTCGGCCACCTGGCGGCCTGGGGCGGGCCGGCCCGGCTTGAATCCTGGGCGGAGGAAGCCCTGGTGGAGGCGGTGGCCCGGCTACTGGCCGCTTATCTGGAAGACCCCCGTTGCGCGGCCCCGGAACCCCCAGCCGGATGCGCCTTCGACCCGGAAGGAGACCCCTGGCCCTACGATCCCTTTGCCTCTGAAGAGGAATGGAAGCTTTGGATGGAGCTTGACCCCGCCCGGGCCTATTCCCTGGCCTTCCGCTGGGCGGAGGCCCAGCCCTGGTCCCGAAGTCTGGGGAAGGCGCTGGAGGTTCTCCGCCAGGTGCGCACGGCCGATGCAGCCACGCTTCTCGGGCTGTACGGGCTTCCCGCCCACAGTCGATAGGAGTCTGCCGCGCAAATCCAACGTCCAGAAATCATCTACGCCCAATGCCTCCAGGCGTGTTCAGCTCATGGGTCACAGCGGGCTCGGCGAAGAAGCTCGGCAGATCAGAATAGATTCAGCTGATCAAACCTTGCTGGACCTGCCCCTTCACTCCTCCACCCGCACTGCGGCCACATAGGGCAGATGCCGGTACATCCCGGCGCAGTCGAGACCGTAGCCCACCACAAAGCGGTCGGGGATGACGAACCCCACGTAGTCGAGGGGTACCTTCACCACCCGGCGGGAGCGTTTATCGAGAAGCACGCACACCCGGAGATCGGCCGGACGGCGGGCCCAGAGCAGGCGGCAGAGGTAATCCAGGGTCAGCCCCGTGTCCACGATATCTTCCACCAGAAGGACGTTTTTCCCCTCCACGCTCTCCTCGAGATCCTTCAGAAGCCGCACCTCGCCGGAACTCTTCTGGGCGTTGCCGTAGCTGGAGACGGAGATGAAATCCAGGCGCACCTCGAGCAAAGGATCGAGGTGCCGGAGAAGATCGGCCACGAATACGTAGGCCCCCTTGAGCACTCCCACCACGGTCACCCTCCGCCCGGCGTAGTCCTGGTTTATCTCCCTTGCCAGCTCCTCCACCTTCCGTCCTATCTCCTCCGCCGGGAGGAGGATCTCCTCCAGCACCACCCTGGCCAACCTCCCACCTCCTTACAATGCCGGCCGCAGCCCGCAAGCCGACTGCGGCCCCGGGAAAGGGCCCTTCCGCATCCTTCGGACCGATACTCTATCACTACGACCCCGACGGACAAAAGCCGTGGTCCCTCAGGCCAAAGCCCCCCGTAGCCAGGCTGGACCTCATCGGCTATCCTCAGATCGAGGAGGAGCGCGATGACGGCTCAAATTGAACAGCGCCGGGCCGAACTGGAAGTAGGCTGCACCGGCGTGCCGCAAGAACAACCCGCCCGCCGGCGTCGCGCCCACCTACGAAGTCCGCGAGCGGCAGACGAGACGCTACACCTACGACCCGCACCTGGACCCGCAGCTCGTCTGGGCAGGCAAGGCGGAACACACCTCGTTCGAGGTGGACGTGGTCTCGCTCCACATCCACGAGCGCATCTCCACGCGGGCGATCCTGGAGGCAGTCATCCGAGTCCTACCGTTGGAGCCTACATAAGATTAGGAGGTTTTGTGCAATGAAGTTCACACGGATCACGGTCAATCCCCACCAAATGGGCGGCGTGCCCTGTATTCGAGGGCTGCGAATCCCGGTGGCGACAGTCGTGGGAATGGTGGCCGACGAACCGGAGGACATCCGCGAGGCGCTCCGCTACGCAGCCGAGGCGGTGCGCGAGCGTGAGCTACCACTGACCGAGCCGTGAAGTTTCTGGAGGAAGGGTAGCTCTATCTGGCCACGGTCATAGACGCCTTCTCCCGGCGGGTGGTGGGCTGAAGTCGGGCCAGGCCCCAAACCCGGGGGGATCCCGTAGGGCCAAAAACGAGGGGCTGGCCGCAGGGGCCAGCCCCTTCTGCATCCTCTGCCGGCGATCTCAGCGCCGGGAACCGACCGGGCAGCGGGCGATGTCAGTCAAAGTTCATGCCCCCGCCGCCCGGGGTGCTCTCCTTCTTTTCCGGGATGTCGGCGACAAGCGATTCCGTGGTCAGCACCATGGCCGCCACGCTGGCCGCGTTCTGCAGCGCGGAGCGGGTCACCTTGGCCGGGTCCACGATGCCCCGGGCCACCATGTCCGCGTATTCCATAGTGAGCACGTCGAAGCCCCAACCGGGCTCGAGGGCCTTTACCTTCTCCGCCACCACCGAGCCCTCCAGGCCCGCGTTGGCGGCAAGTTGCCGGATAGGCTCCTCCAAAGCCCGCTTCACGATATCTATGCCCACCTGCTCGTCCCGGTCGTCGGAGCGCAGCCCCTCAAGAGCCTTGAGCACGTGGATGTAGGTAGATCCGCCTCCGGCCACGATGCCCTCCTCCACCGCCGCCCGGGTGGCGTTGAGGGCGTCCTCGATGCGGTACTTCTTCTCCTTCATCTCCACCTCGGTGGCCGCCCCCACCTTGATCACCGCCACCCCGCCGGCCAGCTTGGCCAGGCGCTCCTGCAGCTTCTCCCGGTCGAAGTCGGAGGTGGTCTCCTCGATCTGCTTCTTTATCACCTGGGTCCGCTTCTTGATCTCCTCGGGCGAGCCCTTGCCCCCCACGATGGTGGTGTTGTCCTTGGTCACCTTCACCCGGTCGGCCCGGCCCAGCATGTCAATGGTCACGTTCTCGAACTTTATCCCCAGGTCCTCGCTCACGAACCGGCCCCCGGTCAGGATGGCGATGTCTTCAAGCATGGCCTTCCTCCGGTCGCCGAAGCCCGGCGCCTTGACCGCGCAGGCCTCCAGCGTCCCCCGGATCTTGTTCACCACCAGCGTGGCCAGGGCCTCCCCCTCCACGTCCTCGGCGATGACCAGAAGGGGTTTCCCCCGCTGCACTATCTTTTCCAGAAGAGGTATGAGATCGGCCACCGCGGAGAGCTTTTTGTCCGTGATCAGAATGTAGGGCTCGTTCAGCACGCACTCCATGGTCTCGGTGTTGGTGACGAAATAGGGGGAGAGGTAGCCGCGGTCGAACTGCATCCCCTCCACCGTCTCCACCGTGGTCTCCATGGTCTTGGATTCCTCCACGGTGATGACCCCCTCCCGGCCCACCTTCTCCATGGCATCGGCAATCATCTTGCCGATCTCGGGGTCGTTGGCCGAGATGGAGGCCACCTCCTGGATGCGGTCCCGGGTCTCCACCGGCTTGGCCAGCCGCTTGATTTCCTCGACTGCCGCCTTGACCGCCTTCTCGATGCCCCGCTTGAGAATCATGGGATTGGCCCCGGCGGCCACGTTTTTCAAGCCCTCCCGGATAATGGCCTGGGCCAGTACCACCGCAGTGGTGGTCCCGTCACCGGCCACGTCGTTGGTCTTAGAGGCCGCCTCCTTGACCAGCTGGGCCCCCATGTTCTCGAAGGGGTCCTTAAGCTCGATGTCTCGGGCTATGGTTACCCCGTCATGGGTCACGTTCGGGGCCCCGAACTTCTTCTCCAGCACCACATTCCGGCCCTTGGGCCCTAGCGTCACCTTGACCGTGTTGGCACAGATGTTAACCCCCCGCTCCAGCGCCCGCCGGGCCTCCTCGTCAAAGATTATCTGCTTGGCCATTCACCATACCCCCTTTCCCTGAAAATTAGCTCGACTCCACGACCGCCAGGATGTCCCGCTCGCTCAGGAGCAGGAACTCCTCGCCCTCGATCTTGACCTCCGTCCCCGCATAGCGGGAGAAGATCACCCGGTCCCCCTCCTTGACCTCCAGAGGACGCCTCTTGCCCTCCTCCCAGGCCCCGGGGCCGACGGCGATCACCTCCCCCTGCTGGGGCTTCTCCTTGGCCGTATCGGGAAGGACTATCCCTCCCTTGGTCCGCTCCTCCTGCTCCAGCACCTTGACCACTACCCGGTCGGCCAGAGGGCGAACCCGCAGTTTGGTCCCTACAGCGCTCACCGTGCACCCACCTCCTCACATCCAGTTTTTCCATAGGGAAGGATCTTTAGCAGCCCAGGACCCCGGCTGCTAAAGCCAGAGAAAATCCTAGATAAACCTTTCGCCGAAAGTCAACTGGGCTCGGGGGCTCGCCCGCCCGTGGGAAAGAGCCGGGTAGCGGATCGATCACCCGGCCCACCTGCGAGCTCTTTCACCAGGTGGGGAGCACTCCGGTGATCAGGTAGTTGGGCGGCTCCTTGGTGATCTGGACGTCATGGGGGTGGCTCTCCCGGAGACCGGCCTCGGTGATGCGGACAAAGCGGGTCTTCTTCCGTAGCTCCTCGATGTTCCTCACCCCGCAGTAACCCATTCCCGCCCTGAGTCCCCCGATGAGCTGGAAGACCGTCTCTGAGAGAGGACCCCGGTAGGGCACCCGGCCTTCCACCCCTTCGGGGACGAATTTCCCCGCCTCGAGCTGGAAGTAGCGGTCCCCACCTCCGTCCCGCATGGCCCCCAGCGAGCCCATCCCCCGGTAAACCTTAAAGCTCCGGCCCTGGTATATTTCCAGCTCCCCCGGGCTCTCCTCCGTCCCGGCGAAGAGACTGCCGATCATCACCGTGTGGGCTCCGGCAGCCAGAGCCTTGGTTATGTCCCCCGAGAACTTGATGCCCCCGTCGGCGATCACCGGCACCCCGTGGGGATCGGCCTCCCGGGCACACTCGTAGATGGCGGTCACCTGGGGCACCCCCACCCCGGCTATAACCCGAGTGGTGCAAATGGCCCCGGGACCCACCCCCACCTTGACCGCGTCCACTCCCGCCTCGATGAGGGCCCGGGTGGCCTCCCGGGTAGCCACGTTCCCCCCCACCAGGCTCACTTGAGGGAAGGTCCTCTTCAGCTCCCGGGCAAACTCGATCACCCGGCGGCTGTGGCCATGGGCCGTATCCACCACCAGAGCGTCCACTCCTGCGGCTACCAGCGCCTCCGCCCGCTCCATCTCCCCCGGTCCCGTACCCACGGCGGCGGCGACGAGAAGCCTTCCCTTATGGTCCTTGGCCGCATGCGGATACTTCCTTATCTTCTCTATGTCCTTTATGGTGATGAGCCCCTTCAGACGGCCGTGCTCGTCTACCAGAGGCAGCTTTTCTATCCGGTGCCGGGCCAGAATCTTTTTGGCCTCGTCCAGGGTGGTGCCCACGGGAGCGGTGATCAGCCGCTCGTGAGTCATGACTTCCTTTATGGGCCGGTCGTAGTTCTCCTCGAAGCGGATATCCCGGTTGGTGATGATGCCCACGAGGTAGCCTCCCTCGTCCACGATGGGCACCCCGGAGATGTGGTACCGCTCCATCAACGCCACTGCATCCCGCACCCGGTGGTCGGGGGAGAGATAGAAGGGGTCGGTGATCACCCCGTGCTCGGAGCGCTTCACCTTATCCACCTCCTGGGCCTGGCGCTCCGGGGACATGTTGCGGTGGATGACCCCGATCCCCCCCTCGCGGGCGAGGGCGATGGCCAGGCGGGACTCGGTTACCGTGTCCATCCCCGCACTGACGAGGGGAATGTTCAAGCGGATGTGGCGGGTAAATAGGGTGGAGACGTCCACCTCCCGGGGGAGCACGTCCGACTCCGCCGGAAGGAGTAGAACGTCGTCGAAGGTGAGAGCCTCTCCGGCGAACTTCTCTTCCCAGGACACGGGCTTTGAGGGGAGGATAGCACACCCCCTCCCGCTTCACCAACCCCCGAGCGCGACCCGTCCATTTTTTAATGCGGGGACTGACCCCGACCTCCTTCCAGGATGCCGATACCCTGGCAACCTCGCTTCCCCCTCCGTCAACCCCCGGCACCCATTCAGGTATCCTATTCCCGGAAGAAAGCCGGCCTGGCCGGCGGAGGGGGTGGCGGAATGGCGGCAACCTGCGACGTGTGCAAGATCCGCCCGGCGGTGGCCCGGGTGACCACCATCCGGGACGGACACCGGGAGACCCTGGAGCTATGCGAGGAGGACTACCGGCGACTGCGGGAGGAGCCGCGGCTCTCCCCCTTCGAGCGCCTGTTTGCCGGGGGACTTTTCGGCGATCTCGAGGACCTCTTCGGGGCTCTGGGGGGCTGGGGAAGGCCGGATCTGGAGGGCTTCACCCTCCCTCCCCGGCGGGCGGCGGGAGCGGGGATAGAGCGCTACTTCAGCGACAAGACCCGGGAGCTGCTCCGGGAGGCGGGGAAGAAAGCCCGGGAGTTCGGCCGCCGGGAGGTGGACACCGAACACCTCCTCTGGGTACTCACCAGAAACGAGGTGGTGGCCGAGATCCTGCACCAGCTCAACGTCTCCCCCCAAGACCTACGGGGCTTCATCGAGTACAACGCCCCCCGAGGAGCGGAACCCTCAGCCCAGGCGGGTATGGAGGATCACCGCCCTGTTTCCCCCCGGGTGAAAACGGCTCTCGAGCTGGCCTTCGAGGCGGCGCGGGAGCTCGGGCACGGCTATATAGGCCCGGAGCACCTCCTGCTAGGGCTTCTGGAGGAGCAGGAGGGGCTGGCGGGGGAGATCCTGCGCAAGTTCGGGGTTACCCCGGAGGGACTCCGGGAGGCCACCATCCAGGTGGTGGGCCGGGGAGCTCCCACCGGGGAGATTCCCACCAACACCCCGGTGCTGGACCGTTTCTCCCGCGATCTAACCCGGCTGGCCCGGGAAGGCAAGCTCGACCCGGTGATCGGAAGAGAGCAGGAAATTGAGTCGGTGATCGAGGTGCTCAGCCGGCGCACCAAGAATAACCCCGTGCTCATCGGGGAGGCGGGGGTGGGCAAGACGGCCATCGTGGAGGGGCTGGCCCAGCGCATCGCCGCCGGGCAGGTGCCCGAACCCCTGCGGGGAAAAAGGGTGGTGGAGCTGAACGTCAACGCCATCGTGGCCGGCACCAAGTACCGGGGGGAGTTCGAGGAGCGGGTGAAGCAGATCCTGGACGAGGTGACGGCCAACCGGGACCGGCTCATCCTCTTCGTGGACGAGCTACACACCATCATGGGAGCCGGGGCGGCAGAAGGGGCCATAGACATGGCCAATGTGATCAAGCCCGCCCTGGCCCGGGGTGAGCTGCACCTCATTGGGGCCACCACCGCCGCCGAATACCAGAAGCACATCGAGCGGGACGCCGCCCTGGAACGGCGGTTCCAGCCCATCTACGTGGCTGAGCCCTCGGTGGAGGACACCATTGCCATTCTGCACGGGCTCCGGGACAAGTACGAGGCCCACCACCGGGTGAAGATCACCGACGAGGCCATAAAGGCGGCGGCGGAGCTCTCCGACCGCTACCTCACCGGCCGGAGGCTTCCGGACAAGGCCATAGACCTCCTGGATCAGGCGGCGGCCAGGGTGCGTATCCGCATCACCTCCCAGAAGCCGGAGATCACGAGGCTTGAGGAGAAGATCGCCCGGCTGCGGCGGGAGGAGGAGTACGCCGCCTCCCGAAAGGACTACGACGAGGCCAAGCGGCTGCAGGAGGAGGCCCAGAAGGCAGAGAGGGAGCTCGAGGAGGCCCGGGAAAGGTGGCGCAAGGAGCGGGGGGTGACCTCGGCCGAGGTGACCCGCCAGGACGTGGCCGAAATCCTGGCCCGGCTGACGGGGATCCCGGTGGCCGAGCTCACCCAGGAGGAGCGGGAGAGACTTCTGCATCTTGAGGACCGCATCCACGAGCGGGTGGTGGACCAGAACGAGGCGGTGGAAGCGGTGGCTAATGCCATCCGGGTGGCCCGGGCCGGGCTGCGGGAGCGGAACCGCCCCGTGGCCACCTTCCTCTTCATCGGCCCCACCGGGGTGGGTAAGACGGAGCTGGCCAAGACCCTGGCCTGGGTGCTTTTCGGGGACGAGGACGCCATGGTGCGCCTGGACATGTCCGAGTACATGGAACGGCACACCGTCTCCCGGCTGATCGGCGCCCCCCCGGGATACGTGGGCTACGAGGAGGGAGGCCAGCTCACGGAAAGGGTGAGGAGGCGGCCTTACAGCGTGGTGCTTCTGGACGAGATAGAAAAAGCCCACCCGGAAGTGCACAACATCCTCCTCCAGGTTCTGGACGACGGCCGGCTGACGGACGGAAAGGGCCGGGTGGTGGACTTCACCAACACGGTGATCATCATGACCTCCAATCTGGGCTCGGAGATCATCCAGTCCGCCCTCCTCGCCGAAGAGAGAGCCGGCCCCGCCCACTGGGCCCGCCGCTCTTACCAGGAGCTGAAAGAGGACCTTATGGATGTCCTTCGCCGCCACTTCCGGCCGGAGTTCTTAAACCGGATAGACGAAGTTATCCTCTTCCGCCCCCTCGGCCGGGAGGAGATCCGGGGGATCGTCCGGCTGCAGCTCGACCGGGTGGCCCGGTCCGCCCGGGAACAGGGGGTGGAGGTGGCCTTCACCGATGCGCTTTTGGAGCACTTCGCCGAGGTGGGCTACCGGCCGGAGTTCGGGGCCCGGGAGCTCAAGCGCCGCATCCACGCGGAGCTGGAGACCCAGCTGGCCCGGGAGATGCTAGAAGGAAAGATCCCTCCGGGAAGCCGGATCACCGCCGACTACACCCCCGAGGAGGGATTGGTGTTCCGGAAGTAAGTGTTATAAGCTGGAATCGCCGAGGTGGATGGATTGGCCCCAACGGGAACCGGGTTCACGCACGAGGACTGAAGCTCCGTTACTCCCGGGAGCGCCACACCAAAAGAAACCCCGCCCCGAGGGCCAGGGCCTCCCAGAGCCCGAACCTCCCGGGAAGCACCGCCCGGTGGGAACCGGCCACCAGCCCGGCCAGGAAAAGACGGAAAAGGGAGGGCCAGCGGAGAAAAGCGAGGTTTGCCAGCCGGGAGACTCCGAAGAGGCCAACGAGAGAACCCGCAACAAATGCCGCCAGAACCGGGATGTCCAGCCCGGTCAGGGCTGCGAGGGCATCGTCGTAAAGACCGAGCATCACCAATACCGTCCCTCCGCTCATCCCCGGCAGCACCATGGCCGAGCTGGAAAACATGCCCCCCACCAGGGCCAGGGGAAGGGGGGTATCCACCGGGAAGGTGGAAATGTCCGTTTCCGCCAGTCGCTCCCCGGCCAGGAGGTAGGCCAGTCCGAATCCGCCCAAAAGAAGAATCCCTCCCAGCACCGCCTGCCCTCCCCGGGGCCACCCTCCGGCCCCCACCCGGTGGAGGAGCAGTAGCGCAGTGGCCAGGATGACCCCGAGGAGGAAGGAGGCCAGCACATCAGGCACGGCCTTTAAGGTGAGGCTCACTAGCCAGGCTCCTCCCAGCACCCCCGGGACCAACCCCGCCCCCAACCGGAGATGGGGGCGGAAGCGAAGTCTGGCCAGGGCCTGAAGGAGGTCCTGGTAGATGCCCATGGCCAGGGCCGCCGTTCCCCCGCTTATGCCGGGGAGGACAATGGCCAGGCCCAGGACCACCCCCCGGAGAAACTCGAGCATCTAGACCTTTTCCAGGGGAGCATAGCGGATCATCAGGGTCTTTATGCCCCGGGAGCCGAAATCCACCGTGACCTCCTCCCCCCGGGAGGAGACCACCCTTCCCGGGCCGAAGAGCCGATGGATCACCCGGTCTCCGGGGCGGAATCCCTCTTCCACCCTCTCCGCTTCCTCCGGCCGGTCCCCCGAGACCCAATCCGCAAGCGCGGGATCGAACTCCCGGAGGAAGCGGGAAGGAGGACTGGGGCGCAAAACACCCTGGGAATGACGGGAACAAGCCCGGGTCAGGTATAAAAGATGACGGGCCCGGGTCATGCCCACATAAAAAAGGCGCCTCTCCTCCTCCACCTCTCCCTCTTCCAGGGAGCGGCGGTGGGGGAAAATCCCCTCCTCAAGACCCACAAGGAACACAGCGTCGAACTCCAGTCCCTTGGCGGTGTGGACGGTAAGGAGAACCACCGCCTCCCTCCCCTCCTCCAGGGCCTCCTGATCCCCCATCAGGGAGAGGGATTCCAGGAACTCCTCTAAAGAGGCCCCCTGGAGATCCCACTCCCGGGCCACCTGGAGAAGCTCCTCCAGGTTCTCCAGGCGGCTCTGGGCCTCTATAGTCCCCAGGGACTCCAGCTCCCGGCGATAACCGCTCCTTTCTAGGATCGAGCGGATGAGCTCCGTAAGCGGCCCTCCGGCCTCGGAGCGTAGCTCCTCCACCAGGGAGAGAAACTCCTCGAGATGTCTCCTCTGAGCGGAGGGCAGCCCTACCTCATCGAGACGGGAAAGCGCCTGATCCAGTGGAAGCCCGGTCCTTTCGAGATATACTTCGAGCGCCCCCAGGGTGGCCGCCCCCACCCCCCGGCGGGGAGCCTGAACCGCCCGCTGGAAGCTTAAAAAATCGCGGGGGTTGGCTAAAAACCGCAGGTAGGCCAGAACGTCCTTGACCTCTTTACGCTCGTAAAACCGGAAGCCCCCCAGCACCAGGTAGGGGATACCCCGGGAAAGGAAGACCTCCTCCAGGAGGCGGGACTGAGCGTGGGTACGGTAAAGGACGGCGAAGGAGGAAAAAGGCCATCCCTCCCTCCGGCGACGGAGGATCTCCCCGGCCACAAACGATGCCTCCCCCCGCTCGTCGGCCACCTCCACCACCTTGACCCTCTCCCCCCGCTCCCGGCGGGAATAAAGCCCCCGCTCCCGCCGTAGCCGGTTCCTCGAGATCACCTGGGAGGCCACCTCCAGGATGTCCGGGGTGGAGCGGTAGTTCTCCTCGAGCTTGTACACCGCCGCCTGGGGGAAGTCCCGCTCGAAGTGGAGGATGTTCCTGATGTCCGCCCCCCGAAACCCGTAGATGCTCTGGTCTACGTCCCCCACGGCGAAGACGTTTCCTCTCTCCCCGGCCAGAAGGCGCAGAAGAACGTATTGGGCGTGGTTGGTGTCCTGGTACTCGTCCACCAGAAGGTGCTCAAACCGGCGGCGGTAGCGCTCCAGCACCTCCCCCTCCTCTTCGAGAAGCCGGTAGGTGAGGAGGAGGAGATCGGAAAAGTCGAGGGCATTTGACTCCCTGAGCCTCCTCTCGTAAAGACCGAACACCCGGCCGAGGGTCCGGTCCCAGGAGGAGGAAGCCCGGCGGGAAAAAGAATCGGCGTCCACCAGCTCCTCCTTCAGCCGGCTCAGGGTGGCCGCCACCTGAGCGGGGTGCCAGGACTCCCCATCCAGGTTGAGGGAGCGGAGGCAGGCCTTCACCGCCTCCCTCTGATCCTCGGCGTCAAGTATGGTGAAGGAGCGGTCCCGCCCCCACCTCCGAAGCCTACTTCCCTCCATCCGCAGGATACGGGCGCAGGCCGCATGGAAGGTGGAAATCCAGAGGTCCTCCCCCTCCCCGGCGAAGCCCAGGGAGGCCAGGCGCTCCCGCATCTCCCGGGCGGCTTTGTTGGTAAAGGTGAGGCAGAGGATGCGGGAGGGGGAAACCCCCCGGGAGACCAGGTAGGCGAAGCGGAAGGTAAGGACCCGTGTCTTGCCGCTCCCTGCCCCGGCCAGGACCAGAGCCGGGCCCTCCCCGTGCTCCACCGCCCGCCGCTGGGCCGGGTTTAAAGCCTCAAGGAACGCCTCCGGATGCCCTCTCTCCACTTTTCTCCCGCCCCCTACGAGTCCGATGGAATTGAACAGTTCCTTGCGCTGTCGGCTCCCTCACCCGAAGAGCCGCCTTTCCACCAGCGGGTGAACCGCCAAAATCACCCCGACCCCGCCAGCAGAAACTCCCGATTGCCGGAGGGTAAGCACATAAGCCGTCTCCTCACCCCCAGCCCCTGGAATTCAGGCATACTTGAGGGCAATGTCCCGGCGGAAGTAGCCCCCGGGAAAGGAGATGCGGGCCACGGCATCGTAGGCCCTTTCCCGGGCCCGGGGGAGGAAGGGGCCCATCCCCACTACGTTCAGCACCCGACCGCCGGCGGAGACGAGCCTCCCGTCCACAAGAGCCGTTCCGGCGTGGAAGATGAGGGTGTCCCGCACCTGGACCGCCCGGTCGAGCCCCCCTATCTCGATCTCCAGGCGAGAGTCCGGAGAATGAGGGTAACCGGGGGAGGCCAGGACCACGCAGACGGCAGCCTGGTCCCGGAGGGAGAGGCCGGAGCCCTCCCCCAGATCCCCCCGGGCAGCGGCCAGAGCGGCCCGGCTCAGGTTCCCCTCTAGAAGCGGAAGAAGCACCTGGGCCTCCGGGTCGCCGAAACGGACGTTGAACTCCAGCACCCAGAAATCGTGCTTCTTCACCATCAGCCCGGCGTAAAGGATCCCCTGATAGGGACGGCCTTCGGCGGCCATGCCCCGCACGCAGGGCTCCACCACGTGGCGGCGGATGCGGTCAAGAAGGGCCGGGGAGCAGAAGGGCGGCGGGGTAAGGGCTCCCATCCCCCCGGTGTTGGGCCCCCGGTCCCCCTCCAGAAGCCTCTTGTAGTCCGTGGCCGCCCCCAGGATTTCCACCCTTTTTCCGTCGGTGAGGGCGAAAACGGAAAGCTCATCCCCGGTGAGATACTGCTCCAGCACTACCCGGCGGCCGGCCTGGCCCAGCGCCCCCTCCACGAGGAGAGAGCGCAGCGCCCGCTCCGCCTCCTCCCGGGTCTCCGCCACCGTGACCCCCTTCCCCCCCGCCGGCCCGTCGGCCTTCACCACCACGGGAAAGGAAGGATTGTGGTCCAGAAAGCGCATGGCCTGGTCGAAGTCCTCGAAGATCTGGTAAGGGGCGGTGGGGATTTCGTGGCGGAACATGAACTCTTTGGCGAAGGCCTTGCTCTCCTCCAGGATGGCCGCCTCCCGGGAGGGCCCCAACACCGCTATCCCCGCTTCCCGCAGGGCGTCCGAGACCCCGGCGAAAAGGGGGGCCTCCGGCCCCACCACCACCAGATCCGCTCCGCACCGGCGGGCCGCCTCCACCACCCCGGCGGGGTCACAAGGATCGCCGGGGAGAAGGGTGGCCACCTCGGCTATCCCCGGGTTCCCGGGAAGGCAGAAAACCTCCTCCACCCCCTCGTCCCGGCGCAAACGCCAGGCCAGAGCGTGCTCCCGACCTCCTTTGCCCAAAACCAGGACTTTCATCCTACGAAACCCCTCCCCTACTGAACGATACAGTTCCGGTACACGGGTAACAAGGAGGTTCAGGGATGCGCATAGCGGCTCTTTCGCCGAACTTGGTGGGAAAGAAGCTAGCCCGCACCATCCGGGACACGGAGGGCAAAGTGCTTCTGGCCGCCGGGATGGCCCTCACTCCGGCCTACATAAAGAGTCTGGAGAAAAGGGGCTTCCGCTGGGTCTACGTGGAGAACGAGCTGGCCCCGGACATAACGGTCACCGAGGCGGTCAACGAGGAGACCCACCAGAAGGCCCTCCAGGTGGCCAAAAAAACCCTCGAAGGTCGCACCCTGCCCGCCGGGGGGGTAGCGGAGGCCAGGAAGGTGGTAGAAAAGATCATCTCCGAACTCGAGGGGAACTCCGAGCTCTGCTACACCATGTCCGTGGTCCGGAGCATAGACGAATACACCTTCGAGCACAGCGTGAACGTGTGCATCTTAAGCCTCATCATCGGCTCGGCCCTTCACTACTCCCGGGAGGACCTGCACCGGTTGGGGGTGGGGGCGCTTCTGCACGATCTGGGGAAGATCCACATGCCCGAACTGGTGCGGAAGGAGGGAAGCCTCACCCCGGGGGAGTGGGAGCGGATGAAGGAGCATACCACTCTGGGCTTCAACGACCTCCGCCGGCACTTCGACTTGAGCCTTCTCTCCGCCCACGTGGCCTACCAGCACCACGAGCGGCTGGACGGCTCGGGTTACCCCCGGGGGCTCAAGGGGAGCGAGATCCACGAGTTCGGTCTCATCTCCGCCGTGGCCGACGTCTACGATGCCATGAACGCCGACCGCCCCTACCGTTCCCGCCGGGAACCCCAGGAAGCGGCGGAGGAGCTCAGGCAACAGGCAGGGAAGACCCTGCACCCGGAGATGGTGAAAAAGCTCCTGGAGAAGGTGGCCCTCTACCCCACGGCCTCCATAGTGCTCCTCTCCAGCGGCGAGGTGGGGGTGGTGGTGGGCCAGACCGACGATCCCGCCCGGCCCCGGGTGCGGGTGGTGGCCGACGCCGCATACCGGCTGGTAGAGCCGCACGAGCTGGATCTAAGGGAGAGACCGGACCTGACCATAAAGAAGCTCCTGGACGACTACCCGGAAAAGGTGCGGGCGGAGATCGCCCGGCGGAACCGGGCAGCCCAGCCAGCCTAAAAGCGGCTAGCGTTGGTGGTGCGTAGATTTTTCCGCAGCTTCGAGGAGAGAGCCATTACCGCCATGGCGTATCAAAGCCTGCTCGCTTCGCTTCAGGGGTTTTCTCTAGCTGCGCAGTTCGCAGACCGGTTATTCTCGTTCTGGGAAGAGGGAAGTTCCTGGCTCCTGGGAGCAGGCTCCTTCAACGGACTGACTGGCCCCCAGACTTCCACGGCTACTGCTTCTCGGGGGATGTTGAGTTGACCCAGTTTCACCTCTACCTGAGAGCGGGCGGATTCATACGCGGCCAAACCCAGCAGGCCGAGGATCACTCCCCAGACCTTCCACCTGCTCACCGAAAGCACCTACGGGCCAAAGACCATTCCCTGCTTTTGCTTTCCTGTGGTCCGTCTGCTATTTATCCTTCAGGCATCCCTCCTTTCAGGGTGGGGTGCGGGCTCCCCTTAGGGTTGGGATGAAGGCGTTTCCCTAGCCAGGTCGCAGAGTCCTGATCCGGGGAGCCCCTCTTTTTTCCACCCCGTGGAATCTTCGACATAAAAAAAAAGTCCTTCTTATGGGAGCCCGAACTTTTTTGAACAAATTTCGCCAAAGATTTTGGAGACGGAACGGAGCGGGGCGGCATACGCTTTGGCCACGGGTTGAGCTTCGTCCATCCTTTCTGGCTTCTGTGCTCGCCCCGGCGCTCACCTGGGCGGGGGTGGCGACAGTCGTCTCAAGGCCTGGGTGGCCACGGCGTAGCGGTCACCTGGCTATTTCCAGATGCCCAGCGGGCCCCGTCGCGTATGAGGCGTATTTCGTATTTAAGGTAACGGTGCCCCAGTATGATGCGGCTTCATATCACGTATCCCCCGCATATGTGGTATGCTGGGAGAGGGTGATTTCCTTTTGAAGCAGCGACGTCGAGAGACGACGTTTTACCTGGGCGAGGAGCTGGCTCGGGAACTGGAGGATTATCGCCGCACCTTCGCTGTTCCCCCGAGCGCCAGCGCCTTGATCCGCGAGGCGCTACGGCGTTTTCTCGAGGAGGCCAGGCAGGGTGAGGGCACCCTTGCCCCGCGGGCGTGGGTGGAGGCCACCGAGCCCCTGATCAGGCGCCTGGTGCTGGAAGGCGTATCTGTGCCTACAGAAGAGATCCTCCAGGGGTTGGAGGAGGCGGAAGCAAACTGGAGGGCTGATTTGCTGGGCGAGAACCGGTGAGGGCGATCCTGGACGCCTCTGTTCTGGTCCGGGCTGTGGTCCCTGGCCAGGCGTATCATGCCGAAGTGCGGGAGTGGCTGCGGGGGGTCACCGAGCCCCTGGCTCCTCATCTCCTGCCCTTTGAGGTGGCCACGGCCATCCGTCACCTGGAGTTCTTAGGCCTCGTCTCACCGGAGGCGGCAGAAGCGGCCCTGGTCGAGGCATTGCGGCTGAGGGTCAACTTGCGGTCATCCCGCGAGCTCCACCTGCATGCCTTACGCTTGGCGCGGGAATTGCGGGTCTCCCGTACCCGGGATGTGACATACCTTGCTCTGGCCCTGCGGGAGGATTGCCCCCTTTTCACCTTGGACGAGCGATTTATCAGGAACGCAGCCTCCCGGGGTTACCCCGTGCAGCACCCCGTCGGGGACATCGTTTGACGTACTGCGGCTGCTAATATAAGCCATTTCCGGGGGTGCAGGCCCCAGGGCTACTGCACCCCCGGCAACTGACGTCTATCGAGGCTCCACCTCATCTGCTGACTTGAGCGGGTGGGGCACCCCCAGTAGCTCTTCCGGAAAATCGAGGCCGAAGGCGATCATAAGGTGCCGCTTGAGAGTATCGGGATCCCGGACCTCCTCTGGAGTCAGGTAAAGCCCGGTGGTGACCTCAGCGCA
>Ga0197143_1000402_pt1 | contig 49058 bp, 54 predicted proteins | sample GBS70_MetaG_FD_148603 | JGI IMG/M metagenome (GOLD analysis project Ga0197143, IMG submission 148603) | Sediment microbial communities from Great Boiling Springs, Gerlach, Nevada, United States - GBS 70_MetaG | ecosystem: Environmental > Aquatic > Thermal springs > Hot (42-90C) > Sediment... | reverse complement strand
GAATGGGCACCCCCAGTTCCAGGATATGTTCGGGGAGGCCCGGGGCCCCCGGCTCGTAAACGCTCGCCGGCCCCCCGGAGAGGATAATTCCCCGGGGATTGAGGCGGGCCAGCTCGGCCGGAGGAACATCATAGGGGAGGACCTCCGAATAAACCCGGCACTCCCGGACCCGGCGGGCGATGAGCCGGCTGTACTGGGAGCCGTAATCGAGGACGACGACGGTATCCACGGTCAACCGAATTATCCGTTAAGGGGGCCGGGGCCGTCAACCGCCGGGGCGGCCGCCTTGCGGAGCCGGTCCATGATGGCCCGGCCCAGCCCCACCTCCGGCACCCTTTCCGCAAAGATTATGTCGAGTTTGGCCCGGTCGAGGCGGTGGAGGGCCGCAAAGAGGTCGGCGGCCGCCTCCCGCAGGTCCCCCGTCTCCGAGAGCCACTCAACGGCCGCAAAGCCTTCCGGAATCCGGGCCGGCCGTCGGAAGAGCAGAAGGCCCGCCCGCCGTCCGCGGGGGTCGGGGTAAGCCCGGTCGCTGAAGAGCACCAGGGGGGTTCGGGGCGAGTAGTGGCGGGCCAGCTGGCCGGGGCTCCTGGGCCGGTCGGCCGGGCCGGCGGCGACCCGCACCGGCCCGACCACGGCTTCGATATCCTCCACCGCCAGCCCCCCGGGCCTCAGCACCGTGGGAACGTCGGCGGTCAGGTCCAGGACCGTCGACTCGACCCCGACGGGGCAGGGTCCCCCGTCCAGGATGAGGTCGACCTTGCCGTCCAGCTGGGCCAGGACGTGTTCGGCGGTGGTCGGGCTCAGGTAGCCGAAGGGATTGGCGCTGGGGGCGGCCACCGGCCGGCCCGCCGCCCGGATCAGGGCCAGGGCCACCGGGTGGGCCGGCATCCGCACGGCCACGGTGGGCAGGCCGGCCGTGACGATATCGGGCACCTTTTCGGTCTTGGGCAGGATCAGGGTCAGGGGGCCCGGCCAGAACTTTTCGATGAGGCGGCGGGCGGTCTCGGGAATTTCCCGCACCAGGTCCGGCAGTTGGGCCGGGTCGGCGATATGGACGATGATGGGGTCGAACTCCGGCCGGTTTTTGACCTCGAAGATGCGGGCCACCGCGAGCGGATTAAAGGCGTCGGCCCCCAGGCCGTAGACCGTCTCGGTGGGGAAGGCGACCAGCCGGCCTTCCCGCAAAAGACGGGCGCCTTCGGCCACCGCTTCGGGGGTTGCCTTTAAAACCCGCACCATGCTGTTAGCCGCCTGTCAAGGTTAAGCGGACGGCAGACTTGCGGCGAATTGGGCGCCCTTTTGAGTTTACCAAAGTCTGAGGGCGCGGCGTGCCGCGCCCTCAAAGGCTCGGGGTTTGGAGGCTTTAGCGCCGTTCCACCACAACCCTTCCCAGGTGGCCCAGGGGTCCGTGGAGGAGGCATACATAGGGAAAGGTCCCGGGATTGGGAAAGGTCAGGTCAAAAATCGGTCGGGGCATCGGGGCCGAGGAAGTCCGTGAGCCCTAAGACCCCCGAGTGGTAAAGCCGTGTGGGGTCGTAATTTTGGGACGGCTTGGTCGGGGGCGTTTCAAAGGGGTCGAAGGGGGGCTGACCGGGCGGCAGGAAGGTGACGGTATGGGGCGTCTGGGCCTTCCACCTCACCGTGTCTCCGGCCCGGATGCGCACCGTCGGCGGGAAATACTCCAGCAGCTCCAGGTAACCGCTAGGTGCCCGAACCACCGAACCGACCTGGACCTCCCAGAGCACCGTGCCGTCGGGACGGCTGACCTGCCGGTGTCCGGCCAAACCCTGCTGGCGGGCCGTCGGGACCAGCCCCAGGATGGTCCGATTCTCCTGCTCGGCCTGGACCCAGCCCTCGGATTGGGTGGTGTAAGGTTGGCCGGCCGGGACCACATCCACGGCACCCGCCATGCCCGGGCGGATGGCACAAAAATAGCCGAAGTGGCCGACCTGCGGAAAGGTCACCGCCAGCCGGGTGCCCCGCTCCTGAATGCCGGTGTTGATAAACTGGGAGCCGTCGTAGCTGACCGTATCCCCGGACCGCACATTGGCCGGCCAGAACGGGGGCGGGCCGGCCGGCGGGGGCGATACGGCCGAAAGGAAGGTCAAGGTATGGGGTTCGTCCGAGCTGAAAACAAAGTTTAAAGTGTGGCCGGCCGGGATGGTGACGTTCCAGGGCATGAAAGCGTTCCCGGAAACGGTCCGGCGGCCGGTGCCCACAAAGACGCTGCTGACCGGGCGGGTATCCGCCGGCGCCACCAGCGGACCCGTCCAGGAGCCGGCCGGGCTGTTGTTGTAAAAGTTAAGCCAGGCAAAGCTGACCGGCCGCTGGGCCTCGGAAACGTCCACCGTAAAAGTATAAGGGCCAACGACCGCCCCACCCCTGAGCCCAACGGGACTGGTCCAACCGAGGTTGCCCTGCCCGTCCAGACCGCACTGACGCCAGTCGGTCCGGTGGGTTCCGTACTGGCAGGAAACCAGGGCTCCCCCTTCGGGAATGCTGGCCCTGACCTCGTAGGAGTAGGTCAGCGGGCTCCGGTTGGCCACGAACATCACGAATGTCACCAGGTTCCCGGAGCGGGCCGCCCGCATTTCCACGGTCAGGGGCGGCCATTCCTGGGACTGGGCCGGGCCGGCCCCGCCCAGGCCCAGGAGAAGCCCGATCCCGATCAGGGCCGGAAGGTTTAAAAGTCGCAGATACTTCACCTTACCTCCAAGGTCTAATTTGCCTTTCCGCAGCGGCACCCCTCGGCCCGGCTGATTTTTTCTTTTCGGCCATCACCCCCTTTCAATCAGCTACCCGGCGGATGGCTACCTCAAGTTCTTGGGGGCCGAAAATCCCCTCAAGCTTTGCGGCCACCCGACCGTCGGCCCCGACGACGAAGACCCAGGGCTCCGAAGGCAAACCGAAGGCCCGGGCCGCCGGCCCAAGCTCAAACCGGCCTGTCCGGGCGGCCTTCAGGTCGTACGGCTCGACGTGGATAAACTCGACCCGGTCTTTAAATCGGGGCTCAAGCCCCAAAACCAGGTCCAGGACGGGCCCGCAAATCCGGCTCCGACAAAAAGCCGGGGTGGCAAACACCAACACAAAGGGCCGGTGGGCACCCAGGGCATCGGCCACCGAAACCTGGTGCATGTCGTCGGGCGGGTCGTGGGTGCAGACCTCGGAAAGCTGGTCGGCCGTCCGGGCCTTTGGGGTATCCACGGCCGGGACAGGGGCCCCCACCGGCGGGGTCGCGGGCCGCTCCAGGACGAAAAGGGCCAGGGTCGTCTGGCGGGTCCGTCCGAAGGCCCGGTCACGGCAAAGGCCGCGCCCCAAGGTCCGGCCCGGTCAAACCGAACCTCCGGCACCACGTAAATTCCCCGGACGTCGGCGTGCAGGTGGACCGTCCCATCGGGGTGGCGGTGGGGGGGTCTGGGCCGTAAGGGCCTCGTACCGGGCCCAGGCGCTGCCGGCAAATTGGGGCGTTCCTGAGGCCAGACTGTAAAAATCCGTCCGGACCCGGGCGTCCACAAGGGGCGAGCCGTCGGCCTCTTCGAGGGCGAAGGCAAACCAGTTTACCCCCACCACCAGCTCGGCCACGGCCTGAAAGACCCGGAGCCCCCCGTCCGAAGAAGGTGGGGCCGGCCCGCAGGTGGGGGCCACCGCCGCAATAACCAGCAAAATTGCCAGCCAGGGTCGATTCACAGCCTCGCTCCTTGCCGAGCCTGCTTGCCCTGGCTGCCGCCGAGCCCCGGCCTTAGTCGGCTGGCGGCCCGATTAAGGGGGTAATTTTTCTAAATCCAGCAGTCTTAAGGGTTCAGGCCCTGAGAAACTGATAACCGACCTCCCCTCCGCAGGGCCCAGAAAGACCCGTTCCGCACAAGGCTATTACAGCCTACGGCCGAACTTTTGGCTAGCCCCCACGATAGGCCGGCTCCCGAAAGACCCTGGGCCGGCCTATTTGCCCGTCTCGAAGTAGGCGATAGCCCGCCGGACGGCCGGGTCCTGCTGGGGATTCGTCCCGGGGGTCGGGGCGTCGGCGGGCGGCTGAAAGAGGATGTCCGGGGCCAGCCCCTTGCCCTCGAGCTCGTTGCCCTTGGGCGTAAGCCAGTGGGCGATGGTGATGTAGACCGCCGAGCCGTCGGAAAGCTCCCGGAGGGTGTTCACCGAGCCCTTGCCAAAGGTCTCCTCCCCGATGAGGACGGCCCGGCCGTGGTCCTTAAGGGCCCCGGCCAGCACCTCCGAACCGCTGGCGCTGCCCCGGTTCACCAGCACCACCAGGGGAATGTCCGTGGCCACGCCCCCCGGCCGCACCTGCCAGGTCCGCCGGTTCCCCCGGCCGTCCACCTCGTAAAGGACGACCCCCTCTTTCAGAAACTGGCCGGTCACGTCCACCGTGGCGCCCAGGAGGCCCCCGGGATTATTGCGCAGGTCCAGGATGAGCCCCTTCGGGTTCCTGGCCAGCAGGTCCCGCAGTTTCCCCACCAGCTCTTCGTTGGTTACCTCGCTGAAGACCGAAATCCGAACGTAACCGTACCCGTCCACCAGGGCGGTATTCACCGTCTGGAGGCGCACCTCCGAGCGGACGATCTCCACGTCGAAAGGCTGGGCCTGACCGTCCCGGGCGATGGTCAGGGTAACCTTCGTGCCCCTGGGCCCCTTGATCTTGGCCACCGCCTGGTCCAGGGAAAGCTGACGGATATCCTCCCCGTTCACCCGCAGGATCCGGTCCCCGGGCCGGAGGCCGGCCTTCTCCGCCGGCGACCCCTCGATGGGGGCGACGATGACGATGAAGTTGTTCTGGTCCTTCTCGACGAAGGCCCCGATCCCCTCGTAGCGGGCCGACATCTCCAGCCGCTCCCGCTGGTACTGCTCCCGGGGAACGTAAGACGAGTGGGGGTCGCCCAGGGATTCCACCAACCCCTTAATCGCCCCCTGGATCATCTTCTGGCGGTCGAGCTTGCCCCGGTCGACGTAATCCCGCTCGATGACCCGCCAGGCCTCCCAGAAGATGTTAAAATCGGCGTTTATGTCGGCCGGCGGCCGAGCCGGGGCCAGGGCCGGAATCGCCCCCGTCTCCTCGGCCCAGCGGCTGAACCCAAAGCCGGCCCCGAAACTCAGGCTGGCGACGAGGAGGACAAAGAGGCCGGCAAGCAGAAACCGACGAACCCCCGACCCCACTTCAGTTTACCTCCTTGGCAGACACACAGATTATTCTACCACGGCCCCCGGCCCAGGCAGACGCGGTAAAAATCCTCGTGCCGCCGGGCAATGGCGTCCCAGCCGAAGAAATCGGCGAGCCGGCGGCCCGCGTCCCCCAGCCGGGCGGCCAGCCCCGGGTCGTCCAGCACCTTCCGGACGGCCTCGGCCAGGGCCTCGGCCCTGGCCGAGGCCGTAAGCAGGTGCTCCCCCGCGGCCAGGGGCCGGAGGGCCAACGGGTCCGGGGGCCGGGTGGTTACCACCGGCCGGCCGTGGACCAGGGCCGCCACCAGGCTCCCCCGCCGGAGGGAGGCCCCGTCCAGGTAGGGCAGGAGGAGCAGGTCCACGGCCTGAAGCCAGCGGGAGACCCGGTCAGCCGGGAGGGGGCCGGTCCAGAAGACCCGGTCCCCAAGGCCCAGCCTTCCCACCTCCTGCCTTATAAACTCAGCATATTTAAGGTTGGTGGGGTCGGTCCGGCCCACGGCCCCGCCGATGACCACCAGCCGGACCCGATAACCCCTATCCAGGAGCTGCCGGCAGGCCGCCAGCGCCAGCTCCACCCCCTTGCTCCAGTTCAGCAGGCCGAAGTGGCCGATAAGCCTTTCCCCCGGCCCGGCCCCCGCCTCCCGCCGGAGGGTCTCGACCTCCGTCGGCCCCGCCGGGACGGGCAAGATGTTGCTGCCGATGGGGATAAAGGCCAGGGGCGGCCGGACCCCGGGGAACCGGACCCGCTGGAGGCGAACCAGGTCGGCGCCGTTGGTGGCCACCGCCCCCACTGAGGTTAAGTAAAGCATCCCCACGGCCAGCCGGCGGAGGGGTCCGGCCTTGGGGAAAAGGTAGGGCGGCCGAAGGTCGTGGAAGGTGACGGCCACCCGGTATCCCCCCAGCCGGCCCAGCACCGCCGGCAGAAACATCGCCCCCGGGGCCAGGCCGAAGGCGGCCGCCTGATACTGAAGGTGGACCAGGTCGGGCCCGAACTCCCGGGCCGCCCGGAGGGCCAGCCCCCAGGCCCGGGAGGACCAGGTTTCGGCCAGGGGAAAAACCCCAACCCCGGCCACCCCGGCGGCCGGCCCCGACCGGGTGAGGACCCCCACCCCGAACCCCAGGGCCGCCAGGCTCGCGGCCAGCCGGGCGGTGTAGTCCCCCACCCCGCCCCCATCGGGCGGAAACTCCCCGGTTATGAACAAAATCCTCATCTAAGGCCGGAACGGATAACCCCGACTAAAACCCGGATACGCCGGCGCCTAAGCTCCGGCTTGTGGCCCAGGGCCAGCTTTAAGGCCTCCTCCAGAAGCTCAACCCCGAGCCCAAAAAGTAAAAACCAGCGCAGAAGCGCCCCCACCCCGGGCCCGTAATATTTGGCCGCATACTTCCAGCGGCTGGCGTAAAAGTTGGCCCGCTGCCGGACCGGGTCCTGACGACTGCTGGCCGCCTCCTGGTGGACTACTTCGGCCTCGGGCACGTAGTAAACCTGCCAGCCGGCCGACCACAGCCGACGGCACCAGTCGAGCTCCTCCGAATACATGAAGAACCGCTCGTCCAGCGGCCCCACCTCTTCGACGGCTTCCCGTCGGACCAGCATGCAGGCCCCGGTCACCCAGTCGACCGGGTGGGGGACATCGGCGGGCAGGTCCTGGCAGTAAAACCCCCGGAAGATGCCCAGGCCCGGCAGGTGCCACTGAACGAAGGTGCCCTCGGTAAATAGGGTGAGCAGGTCCGGAAACCGGCGGCGGGAGGGCTGGAGGACCCCGTCGGGGTAAAGCAGCTTCGGGCCCACCAGCCCGACCCGGGGGTGCCCGGCCATAAACCTTACCAGGGCGCCCACGGCCCCGGGTCGGACCTCGGTGTCCGGGTTTAAAACCAGAATATACCGGCCCCGGGCGACCTTAAGGCCCTGGTTGACCGCCCGGACGAAGCCCAGATTCGCCCTATTTTCAATAAGCCGAACCCCCGCAAACCCCCGGACGACCTCGGGGCTTCCGTCCGTCGAGGCGTTGTCGATAACGACGACCTCGCCCCCGAGGGGCCGGACCTCCGCCAGCACCGACTCCAGGCACCGGGGGAGCTGGGCCCGACTGTTATAACTTACGATGACCACCGAAAGTTCAACTGCGCCCAAGGCGCCCCAGCTCCCAAAGGACGATCACGGCCTGCCAGGCCATCGCGACCGCCAGCACCAGCCCGACCCAACCGTCCCGGTAGCCCCCCAGCCGAACGAAGCGCCGGTAAAACTCCCGCAGGGGAAAGGTTAAAAACCGGTGGGGCCGGGGCCGTACCCCCTGTCGGCAAAGCCGAAGGGCCTCCAGGGGGGCGTAGCGCCGCTGCTTGGCGAAAATCTCCCCGACCGTCGAGTAGTTGATGTGGGTCAGGGGATTTTCCAGCCGGCCCACCGGCCCGTCCACCCGGACGATTTCGTGGACGGGCCAGGCCGGGTCATAGCGGCCGCAACCGACCTTAAAGAGCCTGAGCTGGTAGTCCGGCCACCAGCCGCCCCCCCGGACCCAGCGGCCCAGGATCAAGTTCTGCCGGGGAACCCAGTACCCCACGTACGGGCCCCCAACGGCCCGCCGGACCTCGGCGGCCAGGGGCAGGGGCACCCGCTCGTCGGCGTCGACAAAAAAGACCCAGGGGGTGGTGACAAGGCCCAGGGCCCAATTGCGTTGTTCCGCAAAATTTGTAAAGGGGCGTGTCACCAGCCGGGCTCCGAATTCGGCGGCGATTTCGGCCGTCCGGTCGGTGCTTCCCGAGTCCACCACCAGCACCTCATCCGCCCAGCTCAGGGCCTTAAGGCACCCAGGCAGGTGTTCGGCCTCGTTCAGGGTGAGCACCGCCGCCGTGACCGCCCCACCCATCAGCCCAGGCCCCTCAGCAGTTCGGCCCAGACTTCCGGCCCCGGCCCGGTTTTGGACCCCCGCCGGGCGGCCAAATGCAGCAGAAGCCGGACGGCGGCCCGGAAATGGGGCGGGTAATACCGGTCAAAGAGCTTGAGGCGGCTCTCCCAAAGCCACCGGAAGGCCTCGGCCCGGACCCTCCCCGTGGCGGCCCCGCCGTGGTGGACCACCACCGCCCTCGGCTCGCATAGGACCTCCCAGCCCGCCCGCCGCAGGCGGAAGGCCAGGTCCACCTCCTCACAGTACATGAAGAAGGCCTCGTCAAAAAACCCCACCTCGGCCAGGGCCCCGTAGCGGCCGAGGAGGCAGGCCCCCAGCACGAAGTCGGCCCGAAAGGGCCGGGGCTGACGGTAAAGTTCGGCCGGGTACCGGCCGTTTAACGGCGAGTCGTAGAGGCGGCCCAGCAGGTCGGGGAAAAGGTCGACGGCCACCTGGACCAGGCCTGGAAACTTAAAAGCCGAGTGCTGGAGCCGGCCGTCGGGATAGACCAGGCGGGGGCCCACCAGGGCCGCCTCCGGATGCCCCGCCAGGGTATCCAGCAGCCGGTCGAGGGCCCCCAGGCGGACCTCGGTATCGGGGTTAAGCAGAAGGGCGAAGTCGGCCGGGGCCCGTTTAAGGCCGTAGTTGCCGGCCGCCCCGAAGCCCAGGTTGGCTTCGAGCCGGACCAGCCGGACCTGGCCGTACTCGGCGGCCGCCTGCTCCCCGCTGCCGTCGGTTGAGGCGTTGTCCACCACCAGGACCTCCCCGTCAAAGCCGGCCGGCCAGGCGGCTAGAACCGACCGGACGCAGGCGGCGAGGAGATTTCCGGCGTTGTAATTGACGATAACGACGGCCAGGCGGGGAGCCATCAGGGGAGCTTAATAGTTTACCCGGACGACCTGGGGCTTAAACTGGCCCACCGGAAACCCAACCCCGCCCTGTTCGATGCCGGCCCAGAGGGTGACCTCCCGGATGCGCAGGTTTATCTGGATGGTACCCGTAATCACCACCTCCTCCCCCGGCCGAAGCAGGGGGGTCTGGCCCTGCCACTCCGCCACGGTGCAGAGCTTGCGGTAATCGACCTGCTCCGGGGGCTTGAGCCGCTCCGCCGGGTCGAAACCGACCCTGGTCCCGTCCGGCAGGAGGCCCCACCGGGCCGGGTATTCCAGGCCGGCCCCCGTCCACATCACCCCCACCCGCCAGACGCCGCTCCGCTCGTAGTAGAGGGGGCTTCCGGAGTCGGCGGGGTTGGCCCAGCAGTTAAAAGTGATGTCCGTCCGGTAAGGGGTTCCCGGGGGCGGTCCCAGGGTCTTGACCGGCACCGACCCGGTGTTTTTGACCCGGAAGGTCACGTTTACCGTTCCGCCCAGGGAGACGGTGGTCGGCTTGACCTGGAAGTCCACCAGCTCCAGCTGGGGAATGCCGCCGTTTTCAATCTTGACCGGCTTTGTGGCCTCGGCCACCGCCCCCACCCGGTCCTGGGCCACCACGTGCAAAACGTAGGTCCCGTCGGGCAGGACCCGGCCGGCGGCGGTGCCGTCCCAGACGTACGAGTCCCGCTGGCGGGGCCGCTGGTCGGGGGATTGGGCCCCCGACGGGGGCCGGGTCCAGGAGACCAGCAGGTAAGACGCTCCCCGGGGGTCGGTGGCAAAGATGTCCACCCGGGTCGGCGGGCGGGTAAGACTGTAGAAGATGACGGCCTCATCCCGGTCGGCGTCGCCGTTGGGGGAGAACGTATCCGGGGTAACCGTAAGCTCCTCGAAGGCCAGCTCGGTCGGGTCGGACCCGGCTACCCGGAGGCGGGCCTGCCGCTCGTCGACGGTCCCGTCCGGGGCCCGGGCCCTCACCACCACGGTGTACTCGCCGTCCGGCAGAACCTTCCGCTGGCGGGCTTCCGGGTCGGGACTGTAAGTCCCGGTGAATTCCGCCAGGTAGCTGCCCGGTGCCCGGGGCTGGTCCACCCGGAAGGGGTACTCCCGGCCGGCCGAATCCCGGAAGAGGATGCTTACCAGGGCTTGCCGCCGGACCTGGTAGCCGATGACGGCGCTGCCGGCGGGGCCTTCGGCCCCGGGGGTGACCGTCTCGGCCGAAACCGTCACGTCCCCCAGCAGTCCGCCGGGGCCGCAGCCCCCCAGCAAGAGCCCCAGCAGGGCGACGGCCGTCCCCAAAACCGCAAGCCGGGCCGATGTCGACCGCATTTTAACCTTAGAAAGTATTCGCCCTGGCCGCCGGCCCTGTCAAACAACGCCGACCGGGGATCTGGGCTTTCCCTGGTCGGGGCGCACCGCCGCAGGTCCCTACCGGGCGGTTGGCTCCGGCCGCTTAAGGCCTGAAAAGCCCTACGGTCGACCGGGGGCCCTACCCGTTCCCGCCCGGACCCCGGGATAAGGCCGCCAGGGCCGCCTGCCCCAGACTGATCCCCCCGTCGTTGGGAGGAACTTCCCGGTTGGTCCAGACCTCCAGCGAAAGCTTTTCTAACTCGGCCTTGATAAGAGCCACCAGCAGCACGTTCTGAAAGACCCCGCCCGAAAGGACCACGTGGCGGGCCCCCGCCTCGGCTGCCAGCTCCCGGGCAGCCCCGGCCATGGCGGCGGCGAGGCCGGCGTGGAAGGCGTAGGCGACCTCGGCCGGGGGCCGGCCCCGGAGCCGGTCGGCGACAACCGCCCCCAGGGCCGGGCGGAAATCCAGGACCTGCCCGGTAAAAGGGAAAGGATACGGGGGTACGGGCGGGCTGGTCCGGGCCAGGTGCTCCAGCCAGATGGCCGCCTGGCCCTCGAAAGTGAGCCGGCGGGTGAAGCCCAAGAGGGCGGCCACGGTGTCGAAGAGGCGGCCCACCGACGTGGTGGGAAAGGTCCTTATCCCCCTGCCCACCAGCCCCAGGGCCAGCCGGAACTCGGCCGGGAAGTTAAAGGGCGGACCGGTCAGGTCGGGGAGTCGGTCGAGCTGGGCGAGAAACCCGGCCGCCGCCTGAACGGGGAAGCGGGCGGCCGCATCCCCCCCGGGCAGGACGGCCGGGCGCAGGTGGGCCCGGCGCCGGAGGCCGGCTTTTAAGCTCCCGACGAAGACCTCCCCGCCCCAGATGGCCCCGTCGTCGCCGTAGCCGGTCCCGTCGAAGGCAAAGCCGACGACCACCAGGTCAAAGGCCCCCCGTTCGGCCAGGACGCTGGCGATGTGGGCCCGGTGATGCTGGACCCCCAGGTGGTCCCCCGGCAGGGAGCAGGCAAAGCCGGTGGAGGCGTATTGGGGGTGGAGGTCGTGGGCCACCAGGGCCTGCTCCGGGGAGACCTCGTACATGCGGCAAAGGTCGTAAACGGTCTCTTTAAAGGCCCTAAAGGCGGCGTAGTGGTCCAGGTCCCCGATGTGCTGGCTTACGATGGCCTGGCCGCCCACCACCAGGGTAACGGTGTTTTTCAGGTCGGCCCCCACGGCCAGGATGGGCCGGCTTGCCGGTAGCTCGGCCACCACCGCCGGGGCGTAGCCGCGGGCCCGGCGCAGCACCACCGGCCCCAGGGGCCCGACCCGGGCCACCGAATCGTCCACCCGCCGGGCGATGGGCCGTTCGCCGATGAGGAAGGCGTCGGCGATTCCGGAAAGCCGCTCCCGGGCGTCGTCGTCCTCGTAAGCGATGGGCTCCTCGGAACGGTTGGCGCTGGTCATCACCAGAACCTCCGGGGCCCCGGCCGCAAAGAGGAGGTGGTGTAAGGGCGTGTAGGGGAGCATCAGCCCCAGGTCCCGGTTCTCGGGGGCCACCCCTTCCAGCCCGACCCGGGCCGGGGCCAGCACGATGGGTCGGGCCACCGACCCGAGAAGCCCCTCGGCCTCGGGGTCGAGCTCCACCAGCCCCCGGGCCGTGGCCGGGTCCCGGACCATCAGGGCGAAGGGCTTCTCCTTGCGGAATTTGCGCTCCCGCAGGGCCCGGACCGCCCGGGGATTTCGGGCGTCGCAGGCCAGGTGGTAGCCGCCGATGCCCTTTACGGCCACGATTTCGCCCGCTTTAAGCCGCCGGACGGCCTCCCGGACCGCCCCCTCCCCCCGGGCGGCAACCCGGCCCGCAACTTCCAGGAAGTAGTCGGGGCCGCACCGGGGGCAGGCCACCGGCTGGGCGTGGAAGCGCCGGTCGGCCGGGTCGTGGTACTCCCGGGCGCACTCGGGGCACATGGGCCACGACCGCATCGTCGTCAGGGGCCGGTCGTAGGGCAGGCCCAGGATGATGCTGTAGCGGGGGCCGCAGTCGGTGCAGTTTATATAGGGGTAATGAAACCGGCGGTCCTTCGGGTCGAAAAGCTCCCGCAGGCAGGCCCCGCACACGGGCAGGTCGGGCGAGACCCGCACCGTCGGCCGGTCCCGCTTCTGGCTCTCCCGGATTACAAAATCCCCGAACCCCTGGGGTTCGACCTCCCGAACCCTAAACTCGGCGATGCGGGCGGCCGGCGGGGGTCGGTTCTGCAGCTCCGCCGTAAAAGCCGAAAGGGCCGCCGGACTGCCCTCGGCGTGGACCTCCACCCCGCCCTCGGCATTCAGCACCCACCCGGCCAACCCGTGGGCCCGGGCCAGCCGGTAGACGAAGGGCCGAAAGCCTACCCCCTGGACGACCCCCCGGATCTGGATGTAAAGGGCTCGACGGCCGGGGACCTCAGATGTAGCAGCCACGGCCCTTCCACCCGATTTCCACCACCCGGCCGTCTTCCACCAGGACGGGCACCGTCCTTACCCCCCCGGTGAGCTCCAACATCCGGCGCCGGGCCTCGGGGTCGGCCTCCACGTCGTACTCGGTGAACTCTACCCCCCGCCAGCGTAGCTCCTCCCGGAGCTCGGCGGTGTAGGGACAACTCCGGGTTCCGTAAAGCTCAACCTTCCCCATTGAGGGCCTCGTCGATAAGCTCCCGAAGGACGTGGTAGATGGAGGCCTGAACCTCCTGAATCCTGGGAATGTAATCGCAGGGAACGACCAGGGGAAGATCCACCAGCCCCCGGCGGACGATTTCGCCCCCGTCGTACCCCAGCAGGCCGACGGTAAGCATTCCCCGCTTGCGGGCCTCCTCCAGGGCCACGATGACGTTTTTGGAGCTTCCGCTGGTGGAGATGCCCACGGCCACGTCCTCCGGCCGGGCGTGGGGGATGAGCTGCCGAAGAAACATCACCTCCACCCCCACGTCGTTGGCGATGGCCGTAAGGTTGGCCGGCTCCAGCGAAAGGGAAACGGCCTGGACGGGCCGCAGCCCCGCCGGGGGCAGCACGCAGTCGATGGCCAGGTCGTTGGCGTCGGTGGCCGAGCCGCCGTTGCCAAAGCAGATGAGCTTTCCTCCCCGGCGCAGCCGGTCGGCGACGGCCAGGGCCGTTTCGGCGACGGCCTCCGCCTCCGACCGGGCTACCTCGGCCCGCAGCCGCTCGTCCTCCTGGGCCTTGGCCACGATGGAGGCGGCCACCTCCGGCACCACCCGGCCCAGGTCCACCTGTTCGCCCCCCAGGAAGGGGTAGAGCACCGCCATCTCCCCCACGTCGTGGCCGGGAAGCCGCCGGTGCTCGAAGAAGACGTGGACGGTTTCCCAGAGGGTGTGGTAGAGCACCTCCACCATCTCCTGGTGGATAAAAGGGTCGTGGCTGGGGGCCCCCACCGCGTAGTCGGCTTCCTCCCCGGGAAGGGCGAAGGTCTGGGCCCCCCGCCGGCGGGCGGCGGCCACCACGGCCAGCACCTCCGGGTCCCCCTCGGGGGGTCCGAAGCCCATGACGATGTCCGCCGGCCGGACGATGGCCTCGACCCAGGGCCCGAAGGCGATGCTCAAATCCAGGGCCGGCAGGGCCCGCTTCCCGACGATGACCGGGTGGATGAACTCCACCGAGACGTGCTGGGCGTCGGTGGCATAAGGTCCCCGGCCGAAGGCCAGCAGCCGCCCCCCTTCAAGGAAGCGCTCGGCCATCTGCCGGCAGGCCTCGGCCAGCCGCCGGGCCTCCCTGGGGAAAAACTGCCGGGAAACCTCGTTCCGCTGGAGGAGCCGCTCCCGGGCGCGCTCCGCAAGGCGGCCAACCCTCATCCCCCTGCCCTCCTCCCCGCGGCCGGCGGCCCGGCCACACCGTCAGCAGATTCGGGGCAGCGGGTCGCCCACCAGCATATCCACCACCCTTGACCCGCCGTAAGACGTCACCGCCAGCAGGACCCCGGCCGGTTCGGCCCGAACCTCCCCGATGATGGCCGCCAGCTCCCCCCCGGGCACGCCCCGGACGGCTTCCAGGGCGGCCTCGGCGAAGGCCGGGTCCACCACCGCCAGGAACTGGCCCTCGCTGGCGATATAAAGGGGGTCGAGGCCCAGCACCTCGCAGGCGCCCCGGACCGCGTCCCGCACCGGGACCGCCTCCTCGTAGAGGACGATGCCCACCCGGGCGTCCCGGGCCAGCTCGTTGAGGGCCGAGGCCACCCCGCCCCGGGTCGGGTCCCGCATCCAGCGCAGGCCCGGGGCGGCCGCCCCGACCAGGGCCTCGACGAAGGGGAATACCGGCCGGGTATCCGACTCCAGGTCGGCCTCCAGGTCCAGCTCGCCCCGGGCCAAAAGCACCGTAATGCCGTGGTCGCCGACGGGGCCCGACACGAGGATCCGGTCCCCCGGCCGCACCTCTCCGGCCCCCAGCCTGACCCTGGGGTCCACCAGGCCGACGCCGGTGGTGGCGATGTAGAGGCCGTCGGCCTTGCCGTGCTCCACCACCTTGGTATCCCCGCCCACCACCGCCACCCCGGCCCGGGCGGCCGCCCGGGCCATGGCCTCCACCTCGGCCCGCAGGGCCTCCCCCGGCAGGCCGGCCTCGATGATGAAGGCGGCCACCAGCCCGAGGGGTCTGGCCCCCGCCACGGCCAGGTCATTTACCGTGCCGTAAACGGCCAGTTCCCCGATGGACCCGCCCGGAAACCGGAGGGGCTTGACCACGAAGGCGTCGGTGGTGACCGCCAGCCGGAGCCCCCCGGCCTCGAGGACGGCGGCGTCGGCCAGCTCGGCCAGAACCTCGTTGGCCAGGGCCGGCAGAAAGAGGCCCTCGATGAGGCGGCGGGTGGCCTTGCCCCCGGCCCCGTGGACCAGCTCCACCTGGGGGTCGTCAAACCTGATTACCGACGGCACCGTTGCCACGGCCTACCTCCCCACGGCCGCCGCCCGGTGGACGTAATGATAGTAAGCGGCGCAGGCCCCCTCGCTGGAGACCATCAGGGCCCCCACCGGGTGCTCCGGGGTGCACTCCCGGGCAAAGAGCTTGCACTGGTTGGGCTTGAGCACCCCCTTCAGCACCTCCCCACACTGGGCCGCCTTCGGGTCGGTGACCCGAACCCCCGGCAACTCAAACCGGACCTCGGCGTCCCACTCGGCGTAGGCGGCCGAAAGCTTCAAGGCCGATTGGGAGATGAACCCGAGGCCCCGCCACTCGAAGTAAGGCCGCAGCTCAAACACCTCGGCCATCGCCCGCAGGGCCGCCAGGTTCCCGTTCCAGGGCACCACCCGGCTGTACTGATTTTCCACCTCGGCCCGCCCCTCTTTAAGCTGGCGCAGGATCATGATGAGGGACTGGAGGATGTCCAGGGGTTCGAAGCCGGAGACGACGATGGGTTTGCCGTAATCCCGGGCGATGAACTGATACGGCCGGCAGCCGATGACGGTGGAGACGTGGCCCGGGCCGATGAAGCCGTCGAGGCGCATATCCGGCGAATCCAGGATGGCCCGAATGGCCGGGACGATGAGGACGTGGTTGCAGAAAACCGAAAAGTTTTTAACCCCGAGGGCCCGGGCCTGCATCAGGGTGAGGGCCGTGGACGGGGCGGTGGTCTCGAACCCGATGGCAAAGAAGACCACCTCCCGGTCGGGGTTCTCCTGGGCCAGCCGGAGGGCGTCCAGGGGGGAGTAAACCATCCGGACGTCGGCCCCCCGGGCCTGGTACTCCAGGGGCGAGCCCCGGGTGCCCGGAACCCGCATCATGTCCCCGAAGGCGGTGAAGATAAAGCCGGGCCGCTCGGCCAGGCTCAGGCCGTCGTCGATGCGGCCCATGGGCAGGACGCAGACGGGGCAGCCGGGGCCGTGGATAAGCTCGATGTTAGGGGGAAGCAGGTTTTTGATCCCGTGGCGGTAGATGGCGTGGGTATGCCCGCCGCACACCTCCATGATCCGGTAGTGGCGGTCGGGGTCGGCCAGCCGCCGGACCTCCTCGGCCGCGGCCCGAATAAGCTTGGGGTCCCGGAACTCGTCGACGAACTTCAAGGCGTTTCCCTCCCTACCCTGGCGATGGCCACCCCCAGGTGGACGAGGAGAACATCCCCCGGGGCCGCCTCGGGGGTAAAATCGACGGCGACCCGGGCCCGCTGTCCCAGCCGGTCTTCGCAGAGGGCCTCGGACCCGGCGACCTCCAGAACGACCACCGGCACGGCGATGTCGCCGCAGGTTACGCAGCCGTCCAAGTCCAGGGTGCCCAGGCCGTAGCGGGCCAGCTCCGGCCGAACCACGGGGACCCCTCCTCAGGCGAACCGGTAGCCCTGGACCTCCTCCAGGGCCAGCTGGTCCTCGCCCAGGGCAACGAGAAGCTTGAGCTGGGCCTGGGCTTCTTGCTCGCTCACCTTACTGAGGGCAAAGCCCACGTGGATGAGGACCCAGTCCCCTTCGCCGATCCCCTCCTCCTTAACCAGGTCGATATTCACCCGGCGGCGCACCCCCATCACGTCCACCACGGCCAGGTGTCCCCCGGGGTCGAGGGCAAGGACCTTTCCCGGAATCGCCAAACACATCGGCTTAACCCCCTATCCGATAGATTATGCCCCTCAACGTTCCCCGTTCGCAACCGCCCGGCCCTTGGCCGAGACGGCCGCCGTCAGATAGTCAACCCACTGGGCCAGCCCCGTACCGTCCCGGGCGGAGACCTCCAGGAGGGGAACATCGGGCCTCACCCGGCGCAGGTGGGCCTCAAAGGCCCGCCGGTCGAAGCCCAGGCCGGGGGCCAGGTCGACCTTGGTAAGTAAAACCAGGTCCGCCGCCATAACCACGGTGGGGTACTTGGCCGGCTTATCCTCCCCCTCAGCCACCGAGAATAGGACCACCCGGAGGTCCTCCCCCAGGTCGTAGGCGGCGGGGCAAACTAGGTTGCCCACGTTCTCGATGAAAAGCAGACCCAGGGCGGCCAGGTCCCAGCCGGCGACGGCCCGGCCCACCATCTCCGCCTCCAGGTGGCAGATGGAGCCAGTGTTCACCTGGCGGACGGGGGCGCCCGTCGCCGCCAGCCGCCGGGCATCGTTGTCGGTGGCCAGGTCCCCGACCACCACCGCCGCCCGCAGGCCCGGGGGAAGCCGCCGCAGGGTCTCGGCCAGCAGGGTCGTCTTGCCCGCCCCCGGGCCCGACATCACGTTAACCACGCAGGTGCCGGCGGCCCCGAACCGGGCCCGCAGCTCCGCCGCCAGCCGGTCGTTTTTGGCCAGTACCCGGCGCCGGACCTCAACCAGTCGGGGCTTCATCGAAGACCTCCAGGGCAACCACCTCCAGCTCCCGGCCCTGCTTAACTTGAGGGGTGGGGCCGACGCAGGCCGGGCAGTAGGCCACCACCGGCACCTCCTCGACCCTCAGCTCGGCCCCGGCCACCGGCGTCCCCTCGGCGGCCAGGTCAAAGCAAAAGCAGAGGGCCTCTTTGTCGATGCCGCTTAGGGGGCCCACCCGCAGGTGGACGGCCTTTACCCTTACACCCCCCAGCCGTTCGGCCTCCTCAACGACCCCTTCGACGATGGCGCAGGCGACCGAAAGCTCGTGCAATCCCGCTCCCGTTCAGGCCGCCCGAGACAGCCGCCCGGGCAGAGCCTCCCGGACCCGCTCCCCCAGGACCCGGCCCAGGTTCTGGGCCAGCACCTGGCCGCCCACCCCCAGGGCGGTCGCGATAAGCCCCTGCAGCTCCCTTGACTGGCGGATGGAGTTCCAGGACTCCACCACCCGGGCGAAGCCTTCCCGGCCGTGCTGGGTGCCCAGGTAGTACCCCACCGCAAAACCGATAAGGGTCTCCAGCATCTTTAAGCCTCCTTTTCTGCCTCTAAGCGGACCCGAACCTTGACATTAGGGTAAACCCGGAGCAGCAAGAGTCTGGGCGGCTCAAGCCCAAAATCCCGGATGTCGACCACCTGCTCCCCCTCCACGACCAGCCGGTTCCCGTCGGCCCGGACCGTCACCGGCCCCTCGACCTCCCGGGTGACGCCGTGGAAGCTCACCTGAGCCCGCACCCGGTAGCCGTCGGCCCCGGCCGAGACCTCCTTGACCTCCACGGCAACGGTGGGGTAGCGGCGGGCGTCCACCCGCCGGGGTAGCTCCTGGTCGAAGAGGGGATTTCCCGAGCGGAGCCCCTCCACCGGAAACTCGAACCTGGCCCGGGGCGGGGGGTCGAGGGCGACCCGGCTAGCGGCCACCTCGGCCTCGATAAACCCGGTGAGCCCCCCGGCCTCGGCGACGACGGGGTGAAGGGTCGAGCGGGCCTCGACCCACACCCGGGAGCGCTCGAGAATTATTTTAAAGCGGCCCATAGGTCTTTACATCTCCCGGATTTCCAGGTAACGCTTCGGGTCCGGGAGCGACTGGATGACCAGCGCCAGCACCAGGGCCATCAGCGCCGCCCGAAGGGCACGACCCAGCATGGCTTTACCTCCCTTGTTCTAAGATTCTGCCCGACTCGAGGTCGACGAGAAGCCTCCGGATGACCCTGACGGCCTCGGGGACGGCCGCCGCAACCGGGGGCGAAAGGCCGATGCCCTCTTCCAGGGTGGCCGGCTCGCACCCGACCACCACGACCCGGGCCCGGGTGCCCCCGAGCTGACCGGCTCATGCCCCGTCCCCCAGCGGCTCCACCTCGTCGGGCCCGAAGTAGAGAAAGCGGCCGGTCTCCCGGTAAAGGTCGGCCCCCGGGTCGTCTTCCAGGGTCACGGCCAGGTGGACCCGGCCGTCCACGTCGGGCAGAACGGCCTCCACCCGGGCGACCCGGCCGGCCAGGAAGATGTCGTGGGCATCCGCCCCGGGCCGGGGACGGAGCCGAACCCGGCTTCCCCGCCCAACCCGGACGGCCCCCACCTCTACGGCCTCCCTTTCCGCAGGCCCGGCCGGCCGCAGGTCCCGGACGGCCCCGTGGAGCCGGGTGAGGACCTCGGGCCCCAAAGCCTCCAGAAGGTCTAGGAGGGCCGCCGCCCGGGGGTCGGTGGCCCGGGCCTCCCGCTTCTCCTCGTCGGTCAGGGTGAGGACCCTCAGGGTGAGCAGCTCGTCGATTTCGGTGGCGTCGAAAAGGTCGGTGGGGCTTTCGGGCGCAACCACCGGGTAGTCGTAGAGGATGATGGGCGAGGCCAGAAGCAGGTCCCGCCGGCCCGGCTCGCCCACCAGAACCGGAAAGGTGTTGACGTTCCGACAGCCCTCGGCCGCCGCCTCCAGCCCCGGCGGAGGGTCCAGCAGGGAGACGAAGGCCCCGCCCCTGACGGCCATCAGCAGGTGGGCGGCCAGCAGGGACCGCTTGAGCACTTCGGCCCGCTCGGCCGCCGGGTCGGCCCAGGCCGTCACGTTCTCCAGCCGGACCCGGACCTTCACCGCCCGGGCCGGGCCCGCAACCGGCTCAACGGCCACCCCCAGCCGGCCGGCTACGGCCCAGCGGCGCCGGACGACCCGACCGACCGTCTCACCCCCAACCCGGAGGGGCTCGACGACCTCGTCCCCGTCCCCCCCAAACCCGAATTCCCCTTCGGGACCGGTCAAACTCCCCACGGGAACGACGAGGTCCACCTCCCGCTCAACGGCCTCGTCGAAGGCGAGCCAGCGGGCCCCGCCGGCCTCGAGGAAAGGGGCCGGCCGGCAGCCTCCTGCCTCGGCCCCTTCCACCTGCCGGGCCTAAAACTGTAAGAAACGAACCATTACCCGAAGCTCGGGGTTTTCGGCCGGCTCCAAGAGAAACTCGGCCTGCTGAAACCACGGCTCCGGCCACCCGGCCTCCGCCTGGGCCCGGGGCACCAGCACCCCAAACTGCCAGCGGACCCGGTTCTTTACCGCCGAGGCCCGGTAAGGGTAAAGCAGGTAGCCCTCATAAAGGACGGCGTTGGCGACCTTCCGGGCCAGGTCAAAATCGGCCGTCATGGTGGGATCAGGTCCAGCAGGGCGTTTAAGGCGTCGTCCCAGGTGGGCAGGGCCCGGCCAGCCTTAAACTTCCCCAGCCGGTCGATGGTCTCCCGCCGGAGCCAGCCGCTCCCCGGGAAATGGATATCCATAAGCTCTTGCCAGACCCTTACCGGCAGGCGGTAGGCGGCCTCATTATGCCAGGGAATCTGCTCCACCGTGAAGCCCTGGGGCCCGCCGTAAAAGACGGTCCCCGAAAAGAGCAAAAGCAGGGGGATTTCGCCCCCTTCCAGGGCGCTGAAATGCCGGCCCGCCGCCACCTCCAGGTCGTAGGTGCAGACCACAGGCAGGTCCACCTCCGTCTGGCCGACGAAGCCGGGGATAAGCTTGTCCACGTAGGCGAACTGCATCGGCCGCAGGGTATCCGACCAGCGGGAGGGCTCCCCAAACAGGTCCAGGAGCCGTTCGGCCTCCGCCGCCGAGTACCGGCGCTTTCGGGGCTCGACCCGGATCTGGCACCGGAGGGCCACCGCCTGAACCGGGGTCTCGGTAAGCTCCCGGATTCTGAGCCGGAAGAGCAGGGTCGGGGCCGCCGCGTACCGGTCGGGCACCACGTCGACGCACTCAAAGACCAGCTCACCCATGGGCCCCTCCCGGCCGGACCCAGCGGCTCCTGGCCCGCAACTGCTCAAGGAAGCCGTCGATTTCGGCCCAGACTTGGTCCCCCCCGAAGCCCCGCCAGGACCGGCGGACCCTCCCCACCAGCCCGTAGCAGGCGTCGATGGGGACCAGGTAAGCCTCGAAACCTTCCCCGACCCGGCGCACCAGCACCGCCCCCACGTCGGGGCTTACCCGGTCGAAGGCGGGGTTGGCCCGGAGCACTTCGACCCAGGCGCCCAGCTCCAATAGGGACTCGGTGGCCCCGCCCGGACTCGGGTAAAAGGCCACCCAGCGCCCGAGGCCGCTGTGAAAGAAAAAGAAGGCGAGGCCCACCGGAATCTGAAGCTCCTCCCACTGGGCGGCCGAAAGCTCAAAGGACGGGTCGTAAAGATAGCGCTCCCCCACCGCCCGGTATTTGCCCTGGGCCGCCCCCTCATGGGTAAAGAGCAGGTAGCAGGGGCGGCAGGTGCACAGTAGTCTCCGGGACTCCACGTTCACCACGTGCCAGTGGTCTGCCGGGATCTCCGCCCCGCAGATCTCGCACCGTTCACCCGGGGCGGCCTCAGTCCGCCGGCCGAGACGGCCGGCCGGAAATTCGGCGGCCCCCTTCCGGCCCAGGAACTTCTTCAGCGGTAGGCCGAAACCGCCAGCTTCCATACGCCGCCCTCCCGGAGGAGGGGCAGGGGTTCGAGGCTGAGGTGGACCTGCCGGAGGCTCCGGCCGGCCAGCCGGACGTCGTAGACTTCCCCGCACCCGGGACAGGCCAGGCGGGACCCCTCCAGCCGCCCCGACCGGACGCCCACCCCGCAGCCGGGGCACCGGTCCCGATAGGCGTAGAGGGCCTCCCCGACCCGGACCAGGATGACCGGTTCCCCTTCCACCTCCAGACCGAGGATTTCCCCCGGCCCCGGCTCAAAAAGGCCCGCCAGCTCGACCCACTCCCCGGCCGGCCCCCTTTCCGGCGGGCCCGGGAAGAGGCGGACCTGGGCCGGTGGGACCGTCATCCCCTCCACCTCCACCCCGGCGACCTCCGGGGCGGCCTCCATAATGGCCCGTTCGATGGCCAGCTTCACCGTAACGGCGGAGGAGGGGCAACCCCGGCAGCTTCCCTCCAGGCGCAGGTGGACTACGCCCGATTCGTCCACCCCCAGAAACTCCACCCCACCGGCGTGGGAGCCCAGGTAAGGCCGCACCCGGTCCAGGGCCTGCTGGATGCGGGCCTCCAGGGGCAGGGGGTGCAGGTCGTGGAGGATGAGCAGGCTGGCCAGGAGGGGGTCGGCGGCCATCCGGTCCAGGACCCGGGCCCCGGCTTCGCCGGCCTCGCCCACGATTTCGACGACCCGGGCGAGGCCGGCGCCGTAAAGGTCCATTAGAAGCCGGACCAGGGTCTCGGCCTTCTCCGCCACCGGCGGGGAGGCCGACCGGAGCTCGGCCAAAATCGCCTCGATGCGGTCCCCGACCTCCCGCAGGTTCTGTCTGGGCATGCCTCGGCCTTTAGTAGAGGCTGGGCGCCATCGTCGGCGAGTGCACCCGCTCGATCACCCGGCCGCCGGCGTAGATGTGCACCCCGCACGGCAGGCAGGGGTCGAAGCTGCGGACCGTCCGCATGATATCGATCCCCTTGAACCGGTCCGGCGGATTCTCTTCGAAGATGGGGGTGTTCTGAACCGCGTCTTCGTACGGGCCCGGGGTGCCGTACATATCCCGGGGGTTGGCGTTCCAAGGGGTCGGGGGCCAGGGCTGGTAGTTGGCGATCTTGCCGTCCCGGATCACCATGTGGTGGGAGAGCACCCCCCGCACCGCCTCGGTCCAGCCGCAGCTGATGGCCACCTTCGGCACCGTGAAGGGGGTCCAGGTCTTGGTATTTCCCTTCCGAAGCTCCTCCAGGGCTTTCTCGACAAAGTAATAGGCGGCGGCGCAGGCGTAGGCCTGGAAGTAGGTCCGGGCCCGGTTGCGCTCGATGGTGTTGGACCACTGGGGGATCTTCCACTCGAATTCCTTCTCGGGCTTCGTCGCCGTCCTGGGCAACCGGATGACAACGCTCTGGCCGGTGGCCTTGATGTAGCCGATATCCACCAGGCCGTTAAGGGCGGTAGATTAGAGCCGGGCCAGGGGGCCGCCCCCGGTGTCCAGGGCCAGGTAGTTCTGGCCGTCGAACCAGCGGGGCGAGAAGACCCACGAGTACTTGCCCTTGAAATCCCGCTTCTGGGGCTTGGGGATGGTGTGGACGTTCCAGGGGTGCCGCCGGTCCACCGGGTTGCCCAGGGGGTCGTGGGTTACGAACACCTCGTAGCCGTCCACCCACTCCTCGTAATACGAGCTTCCGGGCAGGATCTGGATGCCCAGGTTGATCCGGACCAGGTCGTTAGTGACCAGCCGGCCGTCCACGATGATGCCGGGGGTCACGAACATCCGCCGGCCCCACTCGGTCATGTGCTCGTACTTAAAGTCGCAGTAATCCGGGTCGTTGAGGGCCCCCCAGCATCCGAGGAGGATCCGGCGCTGCCCCACCCTTTCGTAGCCGGGCAGGGCCTCGTAAAAGAAGTTAAACAGGTCGTCGTGGAGGGGCACGACCTTCTTCATGAATTCGGCGTAGCGGGCAAGGCGGGTCAGGTAGTCGGCGAAGAGCTGGACGGTGGGGGTGGTTCCGACCCCGCCGGGGTAAAGGGTGGAGGGGTGGACGTGGCGGCCCTCCATCAGGCAGAACATCTCCCGGGTAAGCCGGCTCATCTGAAGGGCTTCCCGGTAAAACTCCCCATCGATGGGGTTGAGGGCCCGCATGATGTCGCCGATGGTGCGGTAGCCGTGGTCGGCGGCGTGGGGCGCCTCCGTCCGCTGGGCCCGCTCCCAAACCCCGGGGTTGGTCTCCCGCACCATCCGCTCGCAGTAGTCCACCCCGACCAGGTTCTCCTGGAAGATGTTGTGGTCGAACATGTACTCGGCGCACTCGCCCAGGTTGATGATCCACTCCCCCAGGTGCGGGGGCGCGATGCCGTAGGCCATGTTCTGGCTATACACCGAGCAGGTGCAGTGGTTGTCGCCGCAGATGCCGCAGATCCGGCTCGTAATAAAGTGGGCATCCCGGGGGTCCTTGCCCTTCATAAAGATGCTGTAGCCCCGGAAGATCGAGGAAGTACTGTAGCATTCCAGGACTCTCCGCTCCTTAAAGTCGACGGTGGCGTAGATCCCTAAACTGCCGACGATGCGGGTGATGGGGTCCCACGCCATCTGGACGACGGTGGCGTACGGTGGCGTCCGGGGACGCTTTCTGAAAGACGCTCAGGGCTTCTCCTCCCTTTGTTTTAGGTTAACCCCGCCTTACCAGGTCTTGCGGAATCCGGTGAGCAGCTCGGTGCCCTTGCGCCGCCACTTGGGCTCTTCGTCGACCGTCTTCAAGGTGACGCTGCGGAGGCTTCGGATGAGGGTTCCGTAGAGGGTACTGGCGGCCGTGGAGACCTTGCTTCCGGGCGGCTCATCCATAAAGGGCATGAACTTGTCGGGGAAGCCGGGCATGGTGCAGGCGATGCAGATGCCCCCAACATTGGGACATCCGCCGATACCGTTTATCCAGCCCCGCTTGGGGACGTTGCCCTTGACCACCGGCCCCCAGCACCCGAGCTTCACCAGGCACTTGGGGGAACCGTACTCGGCGGCGAAGTCGCCCTCCTCGTAATAGCCGGCCCGGTCGCAGCCCTCGTGGACGGTGGCCCCGAAGAGCCAGGTGGGCCGCAGGGCCTCATCGAGGGGGATCATCGGGGCCCGGCCGGCCAGCTGGTAGAGCAGGTAAAGCAGGGTCTCGGCCATGTTATCCGGGTGGACGGGACAGCCGGGCACGTTGACGATGGGGATGCCGGCCTTGGACCGCCAGTTCCAGCCCAGGTAATCGGCCACCCCCATGGCCCCGGTGGGGTTGCCCGACATGGCGTGGATACCGCCGTAGGTGGCGCAGGTCCCGGCCGCAACGACGGCCACGGCCTTCGGGGCCAGCCGGCCGAGCCACTCGCTGGTGGTCATGGGCTGGCCGGTGGCCGGGTTGTTGCCGAAGCCGCACCAGTAGCCTTCCGGCTTTACCGCCTCGTTGGGGATGGACCCTTCAACCACCAGGACGAAGGGGTCAAGCTCGCCCCGGTCGGCCTTCCAGAACCACTCGATGAAGGTGTCGGCCCCCTGCTCGGGTCCGCACTCGTAATCGATGAGGGGCCAGTGGAATTGGACCTTGGGCAGGCCCGGCAGGGCCCCGAGGGCGATCTCCTCGATGCTGGGCTGGGTTGCGGCGGTGAGGGCGACCGAGTCCCCGTCGCAGCTTAGGCCGGCGTTAATCCAGAGGACATGAACAACCTTCTCCTGCGCCGCTTCCGTCATGCCAAAACTCCTCCTTTTCCCGCTAAATTTGGCCGGGCGGCTATCAAAGACAGGGCGACGGAAAGAAGGGATTAGCGGGGCACCCCCCGACCGCACAGCCGCCTAAGATTACCCTTAGTAGAAGGCTTTGCCAGATTATATTTCTCGCCCCATGTCAAGGGCGGCAGGCCCAAATTTGGGGAAAGTTTTTGGCCGACCGGAAGGCGGCCCTAACCGCCGACCGGTTCGAGCCGAACTTTGACCGGCCCCAAGACCGGGTTGGGGGCGTAGGGGTCGGGGACCCGCTCCCGGCCGTTGCCCCCCGGCGGCCCCACATACTCAAAGTCCCAGAAGGCCGCATCCCCGGCCAGCTCGGCCGAGACCCGCACCCGACTTACCAGGTCCCACCCATCCCCGATAACACGCACGGCCCCCCCATCGGTCAGCCCGAGTCTGGCCGCCAGCTCCGGCCCAACCTCCAGCACCCGCTCCCGGCCCACCGTCGTCAGCGTCTTGAGCATCCCCGGGAAGGTCGTCAGGTCATAGCGATAAAAAGACCGGCCCGGGTAAACCGTAACCAGCCCGTCGGGGGCCGATTCGGCCTCCCCAAGCCGCAAATCGGGGAAGTTAAAGGCTTCGGGCAGGAAGTTCACGACGGGCCCCTCGAATTCCAGCTCCTCGTAGTCGAGTCCGGCAAACCCCGGGACCCGCTCGGCCAGCTCGGCAAAGACCTCCGCCGGCCGGGGGCTTATGTCGACCCCGAGGCCGCGGCCGACCTCGGCCAGGATGGCCAGGTCGGGCCGGGCCTCCCCCGGCGGCCGCACCGCCGCCCGCACCCGCTGGATTCGCCGCTCCAGGCTGGTGACCGTGCCGTCCTTTTCGGCAAAGGCGGCCCCCGGCAAAAGGACGGTGGCAAAGTCCAGGAGGGGCGAGGCATAGGCCCCCTGGACGATGACCGTCTCGCACCCTTCCAGGAGCCGCCGAAGCCGCAGGCCCGCCGGGCCCTCCAGGTCGAAGCTGTCGCCGACGATGTAGCAGGTTTTAACGTTGTCCAGGTCTGGGGTTTCGTCCAGGGGGACCTGCCCCGGCCCCAGGCCCGCCACCGCCCCGGCATCCAGGGCGCCCTGGGAGTTGGCCGTCCCGAAAAGGGGCAGGATGCCCGCCCCCGGCCGGCCGACGTTGCCGGTGACCAGGGCCAGGGCAACCAGGGCCGCCACCGCCGCCCGCCCCTGGCGGACGATGCCGCCCCCAAACATGATGAGGGCGGGCCGATTCTGGGCAAAGAGCCGGGCAACCCGGACAAGCTCGTCCCGGCCGACCCCGGTTATCCGGCTCACCCGGTCTAAATCCAGGTTGCCAATGGCGGCCTCGAACTCGTCGAAGCCGACCGTCTCCCGGCTTATAAACTCGGGGTCGGCCAACCCCTCCTCCAGGATCACCTTGACCAGACCGGCGATAAGCCAGGCGTCCGTCCCCGGCCGGACCTTAAGCCAGGCGTCGGCGAAGCGGTTAAGGTGGGTGGGTCGGGGGTTAATCAAGATCAACCTGGCCCGTTCCCGCTCGGGCAGAAGGGCCCGGCCCGGCAGGTAGTTAAAGTAGTCGGAGGCGGGCGGCAGGGTTATGGCCGGCATCCGGGTATACTGGACGATTTTCATCCCCACCACCGGCACCGTCTCCCACGGGTCGGCCCCCACCACCAGGTAGGCCCGGGCCTTCTCGATGTCGGCGATGGCGGCGGTGGGGCCCACCTTGCCGAAGGCGGTGTGGAGGGGCTCCAGGGCCGACCAGTCGGGAAGGTCCCAGCCAAGGTTCGGGGTGCCGACCCCCTCCCGGGCGACCTTCTGCAGGGCGTAAAGCTCCTCATTGGTGAGCCGGGAGGAGGCGAAGACGGCCACCTGCTCCGGCGGGGTGTTTTTCAGGGCTTCGGCGGCGGCCCCCAGGGCTTCGGCCCAGGTTGCCGGGGTGAGGGTCCCGTTCTTGCGGACCATCGGCGTCTGGAGCCGGAGGGGGTTGTGGACGAAGTCCGAAACCCCAAACCTTCCCCGCACACAGTACTGCCCCCGGTTGGCCGGGGCCTCATAATCCGGCCCCACCCGGAGGACCCGGCCCCGCCGCACCTCCAGGATAAACTGACAGCCCACCGGGCAGTAGTTGCAGACCGTCCGGACCAGGTGTTCGGCCGGGCCGGAGTGCCGACTCTGCCGCTCCTCCAGGGCCCCCACCGGGCAGACGTCCACACAGGCCCCGCACATGATGCAGCCGGCGTCCACCATCGGCTGGCCGTCGGCCGTATCGACGATGGTGGTGGCCCCCCGGTTGGTCACCGCCCAGACGCCGATGCCCCGGACCTCGTCGCACACCCGGACGCACCGGGCGCAGACGATGCACAGGTTAAAGTCGGTGGCGATGAGCGGGTCCCGGCCGAGGGGAATCCCCCGGTACTTAAAGGGAAAGCGGACCTCCGAGATTTCGACGTAATCGCAGACGGACTGAAGTTCACACCGGTAATTGGCCGGGCAGGTGACGCACCGGAAGTCCACGTGGGGCGACCGCAGGCAGGGCTCCCCGGTGTAGCACTGGTCCTCCTTGTGGCAGGTAAGACAGCCCAGGGGGTGCTCGGTGAGGAGGACCTCGATGATTTCCCGACGGATCTCCTGGACGGCCTCGGTGCCGGTCCGCACCACCATCCCGTCGGCCACCGGCAGAAGGCAGGAGGCCGGGTAGCCCCGCTGGCGTTCGACCTCGACGACGCACATCCGGCAGGCCCCCCAGGGCCGCAAAGCCGGGTGCCAGCAGAGGGTGGGGATGTAGATTCCGGCCTGCTGGGCCGCCTGGAGCACCGTCATCCCCGGCCGGGCGGTAACTTCCACCCCGTCGATGGTGAGCTTGACCTGCCGTTCTTCCATGCGTAAGGCTCCTTCAGACGGCGGTGGCTACCGGGCTCAGCTCGCACACCCCCTGGGGGCAGCGCCGCTCCCGGATGTGAACCTCATACTCGTGGCGGAAATGGGTGATGGTGTCCACCACGGGCACGTGGGCCACCTGCCCGTGGCCGCACAGGGAACCGAACTGGACGGCCGGGGCGATGTCCAGCATGAAGTCCAGGTCCTCGGGCCGGCCCTCCCCCCGGCAGATGCGGTAGAGGGTATTGTAATAGGCCCGGGTCCCCATCTGGCAGGGGAAACACTTGCCGCACGATTCGTCCCGCAGAAACTCCATAAGCTGGAGCACCAGGTTCGGGATGCACGTCTGCTGGCCGAGCATCACCAGGCCCCCGGAGCCGATGGTGGTCCCGGCATCCCGAAGCTCATCCAGGCCCAGGGGAAGGGTGGCCACGAAATCGGCCGGCAGGATGTTGGAGGCCGGGCCGCCCATCTGGACGGCCTTAAGGTCGGCCGGGTCGGCCTGGGCCAGGTCGTAGATGACCGTTTTCAGGGGGATTCCGAAGGGCAGTTCGAAGCCGCCGGGGCGGCGGACGGCCCCGCTCACGGTGATGGTGCGGACCCCCTTGCTCCGCTCGGTGCCGAGGCCGGCGTACCACTCCCAGCCCCGGGCGATGATCTGGGGGACGTTGGCCAGGGTCTCGACGTTGTTCACCACGGTAGGTTTATAAAACAGGCCGTTGGTAGCCGGGAAAGGCGGCCGGCTCCGGGGCATCGCCCGGTCGCCCTCGAGGGAGGAGATGAGGCCCATCTCCTCCCCACACAGGTAAGAGCCGGCCCCATCCCGGATGATGAGCTCGAAGCTGAAGCCGGACCCGAGGATCTTGTCCCCCAGGAGGCCCCGGGCCCTGAGCTTTTCCACAGCCGTCCGGACCCGGCTGCTGGCCAGGGGGTACTCATCCCGGATGTAGATAAAGCCCCGGCTGGCGCCGTTGGCGTAGGCGGCGATGGTTATTCCCTCGATGAGCTGGAAGGGGTCCCCCTCCATTATGAGCCGGTCCTTCCAGGTGCCGGGGTTGCCCTCGTCGGCGTTGCAGATGATATACTTTTCGTCCCCCCGGGCCCGCAGGCAGAACTCCCATTTTAAGCCCGTCGGGAAGGCCGCCCCCCCACAACCCCGCAGGCCCGACTTCTTCACCGCCTCGACGACCTCGGCCGGCGTCATGGTAAGGGCCCGGGCCAGCCCCTCGTAGCCCCCGCTGGCCAGGTAGTCGTCCAGGTCCTCCGGGTCGATAATGCCCACGTTCCGCTGGGTTATCCGGTATTGGAGCTTAAACCAGTCGGTCTTCTCCCGGGGCGGAATCCCCTCGTAGGGGGCGTCGGCGTAGACGTAAAGGGCCTTGTCTACCCGGGGATCGCCCCGGCCGACAACATCTTCGACGAGCCGGGCGGCCTCGGCCGGCGTCAGGGGCCCGTAGGCGACCCGGGGCCGGCCGGGGAGCTGGATGTCCACCATCGGCTCGGCCCAGCAGAGGCCGACGCACCCGGTCTTCTCCACCGAGGCGTCTACGTGAAGCCCTTTCAGGGCGTCGATAACGGCCGCCTTCACCTTCCGGGCGCCGGCAAAGATGCCGCAGGAGCCGGCGCTTATGATTACCCGGGGCCGGTCGGGATTAACCTTGCGCTCCCAGCGGCTTCGGGCTTCGGCAACCAGGACTTCCAGGCTCACAGGTCGACCTCCTCCCGGGGCGGGGTGGGCATGCCGTCGCCACAGGGCAGGCCCTCAACCCCCTCGACGCGCCCTTCCAGGATGGCCTCCACCTGGTCGGGGGTTACCCGGACAAAGGTAAGGGTATCGACTTGGAGGATGGGGGCGTAGGCGCAGGTGTTGTAGCAGGGCAGGGGCACCAGGGTGTATCTGCCGTCGGAGGTCGTCCCGTGCCAGCCGATGCCCAGCCGCTCCCGGAGCCGGCGCAGGATGGCCGGGGTTCCCAGGGCCTGGCAGACGGTGCCCGAGCAGACCCGAATTATCTTCTCCCCGACCGGGTGGGGGAACAAGAACTCGTAAAAATGGAGAATGCCGTCCAGGGTATTTTCCGAGACCCCCAGCTCCTCGGCCACCACCCGCAAAGATTCCGGGGGCACGTAGCCGTAGGCCTGCTGGATAACCTTGAGGGCGTCCACCGTCATCGTCCGGTCGCCGCGGAACGGCGCCAGGAGCCGGCGCACCCTCTCCTCCAGGTCGGCGGGCGCCGCCCGCCGGGGCGGTTGGCTTTCCCTCATGGAAGGCTCCCCCTGCCGGCCGAGTTACTGTTTAAGGGGTATTTCCCGGTTGATGATGGCCCGGGCGGCCTGCTCGGCCTCCCGCCGAACGCCCCGGCCGATGCCGAAGTAAACGAAGCCCAGGCCGAACATCGCCTTGGGCTCGTAGATGTTGCGGCCGTCGACGACGACCGGGTGCCGCATCAGCTCCTTGACCCGGACCAGGTCGAGCTGTTTAAACTCGTTCCACTCGGTGGCCACCACCAGGGCGTCGGCCCCCCGGGCAACTTCGTAACTGTTTTCACAATATTCTACAAGGTCGCCCAGGACCTTGCGAGCCGAATTGACGGCCACGGGGTCGTAAGCCCGGACCCGGGCCCCCTCGCTCAGCAACAGGTGGATGACGTCGATGGCCGGGGCGGCCCGAACGTCGTCGGTGTTGGGCTTAAAGCTCAAGCCCAGGACGCCCACCACCAGGCCGTCCAGGGAGCCGAAAACCTCCCGGAGCCGCTGGATGACGACGCGGCGCTGGTCCCGGTTGATCTCCATCACCGTCCGGAGAAGCTGGGGGTGGCAGCCGTGGATGGCGGCCATGTGGGCCAGGGCCTCCACGTCCTTGGGGAAGCAACTTCCGCCGAAGCCAAGGCCGGCCTCAAGGAAGGCCGGCCCGATCCGCTTATCCATTCCCATTCCCCGGGCCACCATCTTCACGTCGGCGCCCACCTGGTCGCAGATGGCGGCGATCTCGTTGATGAAGCTTATGCGGGTGGCCAGGAAGGCATTCGAGGCATATTTGATCATTTCGGCGGTGCGGGTGTCGGTGATGATCACCGGGGCGTTTAAGGGCGCATGAAGCTCCTTGACCTTCTCGGCGGCCTCGGGGTTGCCGGCCCCCAGGACGACCCGGTCCGGATTCATAAAGTCCTGGATGGCGCTACCCTCCCGCAGAAACTCCGGGTTTGAAACCACGTCGAACTTGGCCTTGGGGTTTACCCGCTCGATGATGGAGGCGATGAGGTCGCCGGTGCCGATGGGAACGGTTGACTTGTTGACGATAATGGTGTAGCCGGTCAGGTGGGGGGCGAGGCTTTCGGCCGCCGCCCGGACGTACTTGGTATCGGCCTCCCCCTCCCAACCGGGCGGGGTTCCGACGGCCAGGAAGACAAAATCGGCCCCGGGAACGGCCTCCTCGTAGCGGGTTGTGAAGGCGAGGCGGCCGGCCTTAAGGTTGCGCCGGAGCAGTTCCTCGAGGCCGGGCTCGTAGATGGGGGGAACGCCGGCCCGCAGGGACTCGATTTTCGCCCCGTCAATGTCCAGGCCGATAACGTGGTTTCCCAGGTCGGCAAAGCAGGTGGCCGTGGTAAGCCCGACGTAGCCCATGCCGACCACGCAGAGGCGCTTCACGCGGCCCTCCCCAAAGCGGTCATCTCCTGCCAGTATACCCGTTCGGCCGGCCATCCGGCAAGACGAACGGCCCGGCCCCATTTGCGGCTGGGCGGGCAGGTGTGATAAAAATCTAAAGCTAAACCCATGGACCTCCAGGCACTGGCGGACGAAGTCTCCGAGCACCTCGGCTTCCCGGTCACCCCGGCCGACGTCCGCCGGGTCTGGGCGGCCCTCGCCGCCGACCCCCACTTCTGGTCCTTTGTCCCCCGGGCCCGGCTACCCCTCCGGGCGGCCGGGGAGGTGGTGGCCCGCCTGGAGGCCGCCGACCTGGTGGACCTGGCGGCGGATAAGGTCCGCTTGACCCCGGCGGGCCGGGCCGCCCTCCGGCAGGCGGGTCTCTCCCCCCTACCCGCCCCCGAATGCCCGGCCTGCCGGGGGACGGGGGTGGCCGGGGAAAGGTTTTTGCCGGAGCAGGCCGCCCGCTTTTACCGGATTGCCGCCGCCCGGCCGGCGCCCGTCGCCGAGTACGACCAGGTCCAGCTTCTGCCGGAAGACGTCTGGCGGCGGGTCGCCTTCATGGCCGGACGGGGGGACCTGGGCGGCCTCGACCTGCTGGTGCTGGGGGACGACGACCTGCTCTCGGTGGCCGCGGCCCTGACGGGCTTGCCCCGCCGGGTTCTGGTCCTGGAAATCGACCGGCGGCTGGTCGATTTTATCAACGGCGTCGCCCGGGAAGAGGGCCTGCCCCTTTCGGCCCGGGTTGCCGACCTGCGGGAGCCGCTGGACCCGGAGCTGGCAGGGGCCTTCGACACCTTCCACACCGACCCCCCGGAGGCCCTCGCCGGCCTTTTGCTCTTCATCGGCCGGGGAATCGCCGCCCTGAAAGGGCCGGGTTCGGCCGGCTATTTCGGCATCACCCACCTCGAGGGGTCGGCGGCCAAATGGCACCGGCTGGAGCGGGCCCTGGTGGTGGACCACCGGGTGGTCATTACCGACCTTCTGCCCGATTTCAGCCGGTACCAGACCTGGGATTACCTTCTGGCCGACCTGCGCCGGCCGCCCTTCGACCGGCTGGCGCGTCCGGCCGGGAGCTGGTATAATTCAAGTTTTGTGCGAATCGAGAAGATTTCGGAACGGGTCCCCTGGGAGGTGGACGGTAGCGACATCTACTTTGACACCGAAGGGCTGGTAGACACCTGACGCTGGGGCAGACCTGATGTGGAATTTGCCGGGGTACTACTGGTTAACGTCTGGGGCGGCCGAAGGGACGACCGCCCTAAACGCGTTTGATAACGCCCTGCTGGCGGCCGGAATCGGCGACCTGAACCTGGTCAAGGTGAGCAGCGTCCTGCCGCGGGGTGCCCGGCCCCTCGGCGGGCTGCCCGAAGTTCCCCCGGGCACGCTGATGCCGGCGGTCTACACCGCCGCCGTCTCCGACCGGCCGGGGGAGGTCATCTCGGCCTGCGTCGGGATCGGCTTTGGGCGCAACGCCCACGGGATGATCTTCGAGCATTCCGGGCCGGGGGAGCCGGCCGAGGCGGAGGCGGTGGTTCGGCAGATGCTGGCGGAAGCCTTTGCCCGGCGGGGAATCGAGCTTGAGCGGGTGGAGATTTGCATCTCCTGCCATCGGGTCGCGCGGCTGGGGTGCGCCCTGGCCGCAGTAATCTTATGGGGAGGTGACAGATGAGGAGCGTCGGCTCGCACCTGATTTTCGAGCTCTGGGGCTGCGACGACAGCATCAACTCGCCCGAAATCGTCGAGCAGACCCTGCGGGAACTGACCGAGGTGGCCAAGGCGCGGCTGCTGGGCCTTCATCTGCACCCCTTCTCGCCGCAGGGCGTGACCGGGGTTGCCATCATCTCCGAGTCCCACATCCTGATTCACACCTGGCCCGAGATCGGGTATGCGGCCGTCGACCTGTTCACCTGCGGCGAGCCCGTCGACCCGGACGCGGTCGTCCCGGTGCTGAAGCGGCGGTTCAACCCGACCCACGTGCAGGTGCTCCAGCTCTTTCGGGGCATTGCCGGTGACTGACTCGGCCGGGTGGTTCGGCGAACCACCTATTCGGGGCTTTCAACAGCGCTTTCGCCTTCGGGGGCGGCTGTACGCGGCCTCATCGGCCTACCAGCGGATTGAGGTCGTGGACACGGAAATGCTGGGCCGCGCCCTCGTCCTGGACGGGGCGGTCCAGACCACCGAGCGGGACGAGTTTATCTACCACGAGATGCTCGCCCTTGTCCCCCTCAGGGCCCACCCGAACCCGGCCCGGGTCCTGATTATCGGCGGGGGCGACGGCGGCACCCTGCGCCGGGCCCTCGCCGACCCCAGGGTCCGGTCGGCAACCCTGGTCGAAATCGACCCTCAGGTGGTGGAGGTCTGCCGGCGCTACCTGTCGGAGATTGCCGGCGGGGCCTTCGACGACCCCCGAACCCGGCTGGTACTGGCCGACGGCGTCCGGTTCGTGGCCGAGACGACCGAAACCTACGACGTCATCATCGTCGACTCCACCGACCCGGTGGGGCCCGCCGCCGGCCTCTTTACGGCCGAATTTTTCCGGGCGGCCCGGTCCCGGCTGAGCTCCCCGGGGATATTCGCCACCCAGAGCGGGTCGCCCATCCTGATGACCCCGGAGTTCGTGGGGGCCTACCGCAACCTCGGGCAGGTCTTCCGGCTGGTCAGGCCCTACTTCGCACCGATTCCTGCCTACCCCGGGGTCTGGTGGAGCTTCCTGGCCGCCTCCGACGACCTGGACCCGGCCGTGCCCCTGGCCGGCCCGGTCCCTAATACCGGCTATTACACCCCCGAAGTCCACCGGGCGGCCTTTGCCCTGCCGCCTTTCCTTAAGAGCGTTCTGAGCGGAGGCCACGCCGATGCCTTTGCCGGTTACGCCGCCGTTTCTGGGTAGTCGAGCCCTGGACCGGCCCAGGCTGGTCCTGCTGGGGGTTCCCCTCGACCGGACCCAGTATTCCCGGCTGGGTACGGGCCAGGCCCCGGCCCGAATCCGGCTGGTATCCGAAAGCCTGGAAACCTACAGCCCGGAGCTTCACCGGGACCTTTCGGAGGTAGCCTTCACCGACGGGGGTGATGTGGAGGTGGCCGGCCTCAAGCCCGAGGCGGCGGTGGGGCGGGTGGCCGAGGCCGCGGCCGGGGTGATTCAGGCCGGGGCCATCCCCATCCTGCTGGGGGGCGAGCATACCCTCAGCCTGGGCGGGGTGCGGGCCGCCCACCGACACCACCCAAACTTGGTGGTCATTCAGCTCGACGCCCACCTGGACCTGGCCCCCAGCGACCGGGGAATGACCCTCACCCACGCCACCGTCTTCCGGCGGATTTCTGAGGAGCTGGGGTCCGACCGGCTGGTCCAGCTCGGCATCAGGTCGGGCACCCGGGACGAATTCGTGGCCGCCGGCCGGTCCCGCTACTGGTCGGCCGAGGTGAGACTCCCCACCGCCCTGCGCCGGGAACTGGTAAACCTGCCCATCTATCTTTCGGTGGATATCGACGTCCTGGACCCGGCCATCGCCCCCGGGACCGGCTCGCCCGAGCCGCCCGGGGCCAGCTTCCGGGAGGTCATCGACTTTATCTACAGCCTGCGGGGCTTCCGGCTGGTCGGGGCCGACCTGGTCGAGGTCTCCCCGCCTTACGACCGGGGCGACCTGACCTCCATTGTGGCCGCCAAAATTCTGCGGGAGCTTATCCTCCTCTTCGGCTAAAAAAGCCGGGCGGCGCTGGTTGCGCCGCCCGCCCGGTTTTCGGCTCTGGTCGGCCCTACGCGGCCTGAAGCTTTTCCAGGAACTGCCTCAGCTGTTCGCCCTCGAGGGTCCGGCCGCACTGCAGGCAGGTGTACATGAACTCGTCCCCGAGGCCGTCTTCGCGGATCAGGTCGCCGCGGCAGCGGGGGCAGCTCTTGAGCAGGATTCGCTTAAGGCCCGATGCCGACGTTGCGCCGCGAACCATTACCCGTTCACCTCCCTTTCCCAGCTCAGTTTTGGCGGTTACCGGCCGCCGCATGCTGCCGGGCAACCTCGAGCAACCGGCGGGCGACCTCCTCGACGCCCTGCTGGCGGCAGTCGAGGTAAACCGAATAGATCGCCCGGTCAAGCAGTCGCTGCTGCAGGGGCGACAAAGGCTCGCCCCCCATCCGCCGGCTCAGGAAAGCGGCCAGTCGGTACAGGAAGAAGCGCTGCAGGGGGGTAAGCTCCCGCCCCTGCGCCCGGGCCAGCTCTTCCACCAGGGCCTCGCCCAGCGCCTGGCCGGCCACCATGGGAAACTCCGAGCCGCAAGTTGTCTCGGTTACCATCTGTAACCACCTCGCTTCCACTTTACTTTCAGTTGGCGGCGTCGCCCCAGCACCCCGGCTCAAACCAGCTGCCGCAGGGCAACCGCTCGGCGGTGGCCTCCAGGAGGGCCTGCCGGGCATCCGCATCCAGCAGGCCGGGCAACTTCGGGCCCAGGGCCCGGACCACCTCGGCCACCGCCACCGTATGCCGGATATACCAGGTGGCGACCCCCACCAGCAGGTGCTGGCGGGTGCTGGTCCCAACCACCCGGCCGTCGGCCTCCACCTGGCCGGCAACCAGCTCCTGACCGTCGGCGATAACCAGCAGCCAGCGGCAGTCGCCCGCCTCGCCCAGCCGGTAGCGGTAGACCCGGCCGGAACAGTGGTCGCAGGGGGCCCGGCAGCCGGACATGCAGACCAGGGTCACGGCCACCCCCCGCTCCCGGGCCGCCTTCAGGGCCGGGGCAAGGGGTTCCAGTTCCTGGCCCCAGCCGCTTACCAGAAGCTGCCGCCGGGCCGTCTCGATGAGGCGGGCGGCCTGGGCCACCAGGTTGGCGTAGCCGCTAAAGTTGTAAACGTACGGGGGCGCCTCGGCCGGGGCAACCCGGCCCAGGGCCCGGGCCGCCTCGCCGAGGCGGGCCCGGAAAGATTTTTCCACCCGGGCCAGAAATTCCCGGTGGTCCAGCGCCCGGTAGCGGCGGCCCGATTCGGTTTGAACGACCACCACCGCCCCACGCTCTTCCAGGCGGCGCAGGACCGAGTAGATATTGGCCCGGGGAATCCCCGAAGCCTTGGCCAGCTGGTAGCCGGTCAGGGGGCCCTGCCGCAGAAGGGTAACGTAGGCCCTGGCCTCATACCCGCCAAAGCCCAGCTCCTCCAGCAGGGCCACCGGGTCCGACCCTTCCAAGCCACCCTCCAAGATAGTAGTTATAGCCACAACTACTATCCGCTGTTAGTATATGACCGACCGGTCCGTTTGTCAATTGGGGGGAGGTCAAGAACCGGATTTGCGGGGGCGGCCCGGGTCGGCTATAATCTGGTGGCTGCCGCTGCAATCCAGCCGAGCAAGGAGTGAGTCGTGGCCGGACAACTTGAAGGCAAAGTCGCCATCGTTACCGGGGCAAGCCGGGGCATCGGCCGGGCCATCGCCGTGCTTTTCGCCCGGGAGGGGGCCCGGGTCGCCGTGGCCGCCCGCACCGAGCAGGAGCGGGACGAGCGTCTTCCGGGCACCATCTACGATGTGGTTCGGGAAATCGAGGCCTTCGGGGGCAAGGCCATCGCCGTCCGCACCGACGTCTCCAAAGAAGAGGATGTGCGCAACCTGGTGGAGCGGACCCGGGAGGCCTTCGGGCCCATCGATATCTTGGTCAACAATGCCGCCGTCAACTGGTACATCCCCGTAAAAGACTACCCCCTGCACCGCTGGTTCACCCTGATAAACGTCAACCTCCACGGTCCCTTTATGCTCATTCAGGCGGTGCTGCCCGATATGCTGGGGCGGCGCAGCGGCAACATTATCAACATAAGCTCCCGGGCCGCCATCGGCCCCGGTCCGGGCCCCTACACCAGCCCCGGCCGGGGCGGCACCCCCTACGGGGTGAGCAAGGCCGCCCTGGAACGCCTTACCCAGGGGCTGGCCCAGGAGCTCTTTGAGTACAACATCGCCGTCAACGCCCTCTCCCCCTCCCAGGTCGTGCCCACCCCCGGCGTCCTCTTCCACCGGCTGTTGGAGTCCCCCGACGATCCCCGGGGGGAGCCGGTGGAATACATGGCCCGGGCCGCCCTCATCCTGGCCACCCAGACGGCCCAGACGATGACGGGCCGGATCGCCTACAGCCAGGAGATCCTGCGGGAGTTCGGCCTCCTCTAACCCAGGCCCCAGAACCAGACCGAACCGTCGGCCAGGCCGCAGGCCAGTAGACGGCCGTCGGGGGAGAAGGCCGCGGCCTGGACCCGCTCGGGGTGGTCCCCGAGGACGTGGGCCAGGGTCCGGTCGGCCAGCCGCCAGAGCCGGACCGTCCGGTCCTTAGAGGCCGAGGCGAGGAGGCTGCCGTCGGGGGAGACGGCGAGGGCCTGGACGCTTTCCCGGTGGCCTTTAAGGACGGCCACCAGGGCCAGGTCGGGGACCCGCCACAGTTTTACCAGACCGTCGGCCCCGGCGCTGGCCAGAAGGTCGCTTCCCGGGACAAATTTCACCGCCATCACCCACTGGTGGGCCCGGACGGTGCCCACCCCTTCGCCCTCCACCGGCCGCCAGAGGCGGAGGGTACCGTCCATACTGCCGGTGGCCAGGAGGGCTCCGTCGGGGGAGAAGGCTATGGCCAGGACGGCGTCGGCGTGGCCCCGCAGGCGGCGGAGCAGGCTGCCCTCGGCCACGGCCCAGAGCCGGACGGCCTTATCGAAACCGGCCGAGGCGAGGAAGAGGCCGTCCGGGGAAAACGCCAGGTTATACACGCCCTCCTCGTGGCCCAGGAGCATTCCCACCCGCCTGCCGGTGGCCAGGGACCAGAGGCGAATGGTCCGGTCCCAGGAACCGGAGGCGATAAGCTCCCCGTTGGGGGAAAAGGCCACCGTGTTTACGCCGGCCGAGTGGCCCTGAAGCAGCAGCCGGACGGACCCGGCCTGCAGGTCGAAGACGGCGACGGTCTTGTCGGCCGAGGCCGAGGCCAGCAGGGTGCCGTCGGGGCTGAAGGCCAGGCCGGCCACCGCCCCGATGTGGGGCGAAATCGCCTCCCCGGGCCTGGGATTGAGCACGCCCGGACCGGTCGCCGGCCGGGGCCCCTCGGCCGGGGCCGGCGCAACCCGCACCCCCTCCCCACCCCTCCGGGCGTCCAGAAGGGCCAGAAACCCGGCCACCGTCTGGGGCCGCTCCCCGGGGTTGAGGGCCAGGGCCCCCTCGACGGCCAGCCGCAGGTGGGGCGGAACCCAGGCCGGAAGGGACGGCAGGGCGTCGCCCAGGAGCCGGTCGGTGGCCGGCGGGGGCGGGTTGCCGGTGAGGGCGTGGTAGAGGGTTGCCCCCAGGCCGTAGATGTCCGTCGGGGGCCCGACCCGGGCCTGGGAGGCGTACTGCTCCGGGGCGGCGTAGCCGGGGGTTACCACCCGGGTGTAGCTGGCCGTGACCCCCTGAACAAAGGCCCGGGCCGACCCGAAGTCAATGAGCACCACCCGGCCGTCGGCGGTAAGAAAAATATTCTCCGGCTTTACGTCCCGGTGGAGCAGTCCGGCGGCGTGGACGACCCCCAGGGCGGCCGCCACCTTCCGGGCGATATCTTCGGCCTCGTCGACGGGGAGCCGGCCCTGGCGGAGGATGCGCCGGGCCAGGGTTTCGCCCGCCAGGTACTCCATGGCCAGGTAAGCGGTATCGTTTTCTTCGAAGACGTCGATGACCCGGACGATGCCCGGGTGGCTGAACTGGGCCAGGGTCCGGGCCTCCTCGAGAAACTTTTCCCGGGCCTCGGCCAGGCCTTCCCGGCCAGTGGCGGCCGGGGGCACAACGGCGCCGTCTTCCCGCCGGGTCGACCCTTCCGGGAAGAGCTCCTTGATGGCCACCCGCATCAGCAGCCGGTTGTGGACGGCCCGGTAGGTTATGCCGAAGCCGCCCCGGCCGAGGACCCTTTCGATGGTGTAGCGGCCGTCGTGGAGGGAGTGGCCGCCGGGGAGGGCCTGAAAGTTGCCCCCAACGTAGGCGCCGCAGGCGGGGCAGGCCGCGGCCTTATCAGGCAGCGGGTTAAAGCAAAACGGGCACTCCACCCTCGCCTTTAATTATATCGGCCGACCGGCCTGGCCGGGGGAGGCCCCTTTAGAGGTTGCGCAGGCGGGGGTCGAGCAGGTCCCGGACCCCGTCCCCGAGGAGGTTAAGGGCCAGCACCGCCAGGGTCAGGGCCAGGCCCGGAAAGAGCATCATCCAGGGGGCGTCCCGCAGGTAGCCCCGGGCCTCGGCCAGCATGTTGCCCCAGCTCGGAATATACGGGGGCGTCCCGGCCCCCAGGAAGGAAAGGGAGGCCTCCCCCAGCACCGCCGAGGCGAAGATAAACGTCCCCTGGACGATGATGGGCGAAAGGCAGTTGGGCAGGATGTGGACGGCCACGATCCGCAGGTTCGAAACCCCAAGGGCCACCGCCGCCTCCACAAACTGCATCTCCCGCAGGGTGAGCACCACACTCCTCACCAGCCTGGCAAGCCTGGGGGTATCCACCACCGTGAGGGCCAGGACCACGTTGTACTTGCTGGGTCCGAGGGCGGCCATCAGGCCGATGGCTAAGACGATGCCGGGGAAGGCCATCATGCTGTCCATAATGCGCATGATAACCGTATCCAGCCGCCGGAAATAGCCGGCCGTAAGGCCGATGATGGTCCCGGCGACGACGGTGCAGAGGGCCACCAGGAAGCCGACCTCCAGGGAAAGGCGGGCCCCCCAAACGGCCCGGCTGAAGACGTCCCGGCCGAAGTTGTCGGTGCCGAAGGGGTGGGGGCCACCGGGCGGCTGCAGGCGGCCGGCGGGGTTGAGGGCCTGGGGGTCGTGGGGGGCGATAATGGGGGCGGCCAGGGCGATGAGGACCAGAATAAGGAGCAGGCTCCCGCCGATGGGCACCCCCTTGTAGCGGGCGGCGATGCGCTTAAGCTGCCGGGTAAAGGCCGGCCGGGGCCGGATGACCCCGGCCGGGGCGGCGATGACGGGCGGGGGGCTACTCACGGTGGCGGATCCTGGGGTCGAGGTAGGCGTAGATCAGGTCCACGACCAGGTTTATGATAACGTAAACGGCGGCGATGATGAGGACGATCCCCTGAACCAGGGGGTAATCCCGGCGGGTTACGGCCTGCACCAGGAGCCGGCCCACCCCGGGTATGTTGAAAACCTGCTCGGTGATCACGGCGCCCCCCAGCAGGATGGCAAAGCTCAGGCCGATGACGGTTATGACCGGAATCATCGCGTTCCGGAGGGCATGCCGAAGCACCACCGCCAGCTCCGAGAGGCCCTTGGCCCGGGCCGTCCGAATGTAATCCTGGGAAAGCACCTCCAGCATCATCGAGCGGGTTATCCGGGCCAGCAGGGCCGACTGGGCAAAGCCGAGGGTAAAGGCCGGCATCAGCAGGTACCGGATATTCTCCCAGATGCCGGCCGAGAGGGGCTGATAGCCGGCCACCGGCAGCCAGTTAAGGGTTACTCCAAAGATAAAGATTAGATTAAGGCCGACCCAGAAGGTCGGCATCGAGACCCCGGCGATGGCGACCAGCATCGCCGCGATGTCAAACCAGGAGCCCCTCAGCTTGGCCGCCACAATCCCGGCCGGCAGGCCGATGCCGACGGCGAAGGCCATGGCCAGCAGGGTGAGCATCACCGTCGGCTCAATGCGCTCGACGAAGGCCAGGGTAACCGGCTTGTTTAAAAAGATTGAGGTCCCCAGGTCCCCCCGCAAGAGCCGCAGGTACCAGTTGGCCAGCTGGACGTGGGCGGGCTGGTCCAGGCCGAGGCGGGCCCGGAGCTCGGCCTTCTGCTGTTCGGTGGCCTCGGGCCCGAGGATCACCCCGACGGGGTCCCCCGGCGTCAGGTAAAGGAGCAAAAATACGGTGGTCGAGACCACCAGCATCACCGGCACGGTCAGAATCAGCCGCCGGATGGTATACGCCAGCACCCGTCGTCAGCCCCGGCTACGGTCTTAAGGGTCCCCGTCAGGCGACGAACCCGCAGTTCCAGAAGAACCAGTCGGTCGGGTTCTGGTAGCCGACGACCTCCTTCCGGATGGCCCGCAGGGTGAAGGCCTCCCCGCACTTGATCCAGGGCACATCTTCCCACTGGACCTGCTGGAGCTCCCGAACGAGCTGTTTTTGCTTTTCTAAGTCGGTCTCGGCCATCATCCGGGAGACGATCTCGTCTTTTTTCGGATTGGTCCACCAGCCGGGCCAGGTCCCGTCCAGGTAAACCTGCCGGATGGGGTGGACGTAGGTGGGATGACCGGTGATGAAAACATCGTACTCGTTGGGGTCGCTCCGGCGCCGGACCAGGGTGGCCCAGTCCATCACCTGCAGGTCGACTTTGAAGCCCACCTTCTCCAGCTGGTCTTTGAAAGATAAGGCCATGTTATAGTTGTAGAAATACTCCTTGGTAGCCATCCAGCGGATGGGCCGCCCGTCGTAGCCGGCCTCCCGCATGAGCTGTTTGGCCCGCTCGGGGTCGGGCCGGTTGTAAACCTCTTTGCCCACGTCGGTGTAGAAGGCGGTTTCGGGGGCGGCGACCTCCGGCCCAAGCCGGAAGAACTCCTTGCGGCCAAAGCCCGCAATCATAATCTGCTCCAGGTTCACCGAAAAGAGCACCGCCCGCCGCATCCGCACATCCGTAAAGGGCCCCTGCTTCTTGTTAAAGTGGGCTGCATAAGTAATAAGGCTTAACTACCAGGGCCCGGGCGGAAGGGCTTGAGCCCAGCCGGTCAAAATGGTCGGGGTGGATGGAGTCGGCGGCGTGGTATTCCCCGGTAATCAACCCATCCACCCTGACCGAGTCTTCGGGAACCGGAGTAAAGAGAAGCTCGTCCACGTAGGCCGTCCGGCGCCCCGCCAGGCCGTCCGGAGGCTTAGGTCTCGGATTGTATTTCTCCCAGCGGACCAGCCGCAGATGGCGGTCCACCAGGTACTCGGCCAGCTTAACCAGCTTAAAAGGCCCGGTGCCGATGACCCGCTCGGGCGGTAGCCGGTCCTTTCCGCCCGACTCCGCAATCTCGGCCGGGATTATCATCGACTCCACCTCGGCCAAGTAAACCGGGAGGGCCCCGAGGGGCTCCTTAAAGATCAGCCGGACGGTGTAGCGGTCCACTTCCTCAAGCCGGTCCACTAGGCCGAAAACCGTCCGGCCCCGGGAACTGACCTGAGCCCAGCGCCTCAAAGAGGCGGCCACATCCCGGGCCGTCATTTCCTGCCCGTTGTCGAAAAGGACGTCCTTCCGCAGGTAGAAGGTGAAACGGGTGGCGTCGGGGCTCACCTCAAACCGGTCGGCCAGGTGGGGAACCGGCCTGAAGCTCCCGTTGTTGGTAAAGAGGGGCTCAAAGACGTGCTGCATGATTATCTCGGTGATGGTGGCCGTGGTCCAGCCGGGATCCAGGGCCGGAAGCTCCCCCACGTTGGCGACCCGAAGGGTACCGCCGAAGCGGGGAGAAGCCGGCGCCGCTTTGGGTTCCGGACCGGGCGCCGAGGGCCCGGCGCAGGCGGCAAGGAAAGCCGCCGACCTGGCGGCCAGGGTAAGCCCCAGAAATTCCCGACGAGAAAGCTCGGTGGTCAAGGCAGCCTCCCCAAAACTCGGTGTCCGGTTTATTTCCCCCATGCCGTCGGCAAAATTCAAGCCGGGCCGCCATCCGGCTTTGACGACCGCCGTCGGCGCATTCCGGGGGATTTTTGACGAAGATTTTAGGCCTTTTACCGGACCTTTGAGAACATTTTTAGGGGGCGGCCTCTAACATCGGCGCGGTCCGGACCGGTAAGAGCTGGTGCCGTTCTGTGGCGCCGGGTCCGGCCGAATCCGGTCTTCAGGAGGAGGCATGCAGAACCGGCGGTGGCTTCAGCTGGCCCTCGGGGTACTGGGGATGGTGATGATCGCCAACTACCAGTATGGCTGGACCCTCTTCGTAAACCCCATCAACGAGAAATACCGCTGGGGTCAGGCGGCCATCCAGGTGGCCTTCAGCCTCTTTGTCCTTACGGAGACCTGGCTGGTGCCCTTTGAGGCCTACCTGGGGGACAGGTTTGGTCCCCGTCTCATCGTCGCGGTGGGCGGCATCCTGGCGGGCCTCGCCTGGGCCGTCGATGCCTTTGCCGACAGCCTGACTTTGCTCTACCTGGGGGGTATCCTTTCCGGCACGGGGGCCGGCATCGTTTACGGTACGGCGATGGGCACGGCCCTGAAGTGGTTTCCGGACCGCCGGGGCCTTGCCGCCGGGCTTACGGCAGCCGGGTTTGGGGCCGGTTCGGCCCTTACGGTTATCCCCATATCCCTGGTGATCGAGCGGTACGGCTACGAGCCTGCCTTTCTCTACTTTGGCCTCTTCCAGGGCCTGGTGGTGGTCCTTACGGCCCCTTTTTCTCCGGTCGCCCCGGCCGGAGGAGCTCCCCGGTGGGCCCCCTTCCCCACAGGTCTGGCAGACCCGCCAGAACTACACCCCCATCGAGATGCTTAAAACCGGCCGCTTCTGGCTGCTCTACGGGATGATGACCATGATGGCCACCGGGGGGCTCCTGGCCACCGCCCAGATCGCCCCCCTGGCCCGGGATTACCGGGTGGCGGATATCCCCCTGCCCTTTTTGGGCATCACCCTCACGGCCCTGCAGTGGGCCCTATCCCTGGACCGGGTGATGAACGGGATAACCCGGCCCTTCTTCGGCTGGGTCTCCGACCACCTGGGCCGGGAAAACACCATGTTTATTGCCTTTACGCTGGAGGGGCTGGCGATCAGCCTGCTGCTTCTTTTCGCCCATAACCCGGTGCTCTTCGTGGTCCTGGCCGGACTTACCTTCTTTGCCTGGGGGGAGATCTACAGCCTCTTTCCGGCCACCGTCGGCGACCTGTTCGGCTGGCGGTATGCCACCACCAACTACGGCCTGCTTTATACGGCGAAGGGGACGGCCTCTTTGCTGGTGCCCGTCGGCAGCCTGGTGCGGGAGCTTACGGGCAGTTGGGAGCCCATCTTCATGCTGGCCATCGCCTTCGACTTCACGGCCGCGCTGCTGGCCCTGCTGGTGCTTAAGCGGGTCCCGGAGCCGGGTCCTCAGGCTGGAGGCGGCTAAAGTGTGGTATAATTATCCTGGATTGAAATCCCGGTGGGGAGGTGTTAAGGGATGGACGTCGGGACTCTTCTGCTGATGGTCGGCCTCGCTTACGCCACGGGTGTCCTCTGGTATGACCTGCTCCCCGGGCGGCTCCCCGAGCGGGTGTGGCGGGTGGCAGCCTATCCTTTCCTGGGCATCTTTGTGGCCCACACCCTGCTTCCGCCGGTGCTGCCCTTTGACCCCGCCTTCGGGGGCCTGAGGCTCATCACTACGGCCGTCGGCTCCCTGGTGGCGGTCGTCGTCGACTGGGTGATCACCCAGCTGCGGCACCCGGCGGTGGTTCCGTCGCCCGAGCCCAGGCTGGCCTAAAGCCCGGTCTACCGCCGGGCAGGGGTGGGTCATTTGGCGGCCGGGAAAACCCCGGCCGCGCCCGGGACCGGCGGGTCGTCCGCTGAGTCGGGCCGTCGGCGAACGGGGCTGCTCCCGCTTTTAGCCGCCGGCCCGGAGTCTTTCCAGCAGGCCGGTCAGGTCTGCCTCGCCGGCGACGGGGCCCATCCACCGCCGAAGGACTCGGCCGGAAGGGTCCACCCGGACGGTGGGCAGGGTGGTCACCCCATAATTGAGGCTTACCCGGCCGTCGGGGTCGAGGCCCAGCGGGTAGCTTAGGCCGTAACGCCGGGCGACGGCCCGTACAGTGTCTTCGCCGTCCTGGACGGCCACCCCGACCAGCATGAGGCCCCCTGCCCGGCAGCGGCCCCAGACCGTCTCCAGCTTGGGGGCCTCGTGCCGCGCAGGGCCCGCACCACGAGGCCCAGAAGTTAACGACCAACGCCTGAGCCCGATATTCGCCCAGTCTGAATCGGCCGCCGTCAAGGGTCTCCAGCTCAAAATTCGGGGCCAGCTCCGCTGAGTTTTCCCTTTCGGCTGACCGCAGAATGTCAGGCCGGCAGCAGGGGAAACCGAGGGCCGGGCCGTCACCCTCGGTAGGGCCGGGGAAGCAGCCGCCCACGGCAAAGGCGAGAATGCCGAGCAGGAAGGCGCGCCTCGGTATCGGCCGGCCCATGGATTACGGCCAGAGGTTCACCCGAAGCCGGGCCTCGGCCAAGGCGGCGGAAAACCCCAGGAGACGGACCCGGGCTGTCAGGCCCGCCGGTAGCCCCTGCCGCCAAGCCTCGGCCGCCTTGGCGTTCGGGAAAAGGTGGACGTATGGGCAAATGTTCCGGGCGATGGAGTCCGGGTCGGGCTTGACCGTGGGGAGGTCAGGGTAGGCTATCACCCAGCCTTCCGGCCAGGGGTCGGGACCCTCCGGCCGCAGCCTGACCCTGAGCCTTTCCCTCATTCCCGGTGGGCGGGCCAAGAGGGTAACCTGCTCGCCGCTTAACAGGGGAAAGTACAGGGCATCCATGGCGCAACGGGCGTAAACCTGAGAACTGTCAGGCCGGATAAGCCGATAACGGGTTGGAACCGGGCTCTGGATAAAAGCGAGTACCTGGTCCTTCGTCCAGGTCATGGCCACCTCCTTCGCTAAGCCGTGGCCACCCGCGGCCGCCGCCGCAAGCTGGACCCGGACTCAGCTGCCGCCCCCGGCGACATCCCGGGTCACCGGGTAGCGGAGTCCCGCCAGGGCCGCCGCCAGCTCGGCCTCGGTTATCCGGGCCGGGTCAAACTCCACCCGAATCCGCCCGGCCGTAATGTCCACCTCAACCCGGCTAACCCCGGGCAAACTTAAAAGCTCATCCCGGATGGCGTCGTCGGCCATAACCGCGCAACAGGCCGCCGCCGAAGCAATTACCGGCCGCTCTTTAAGCTCCGGACTGAGAAAATTAACCACCATTTCAGCCCTCTTCGAGCTTGAGTCCGGCCAGGTCACCCCTAACCTCGGCCTTGGTCACGCCCCCCTGTCTCCGCACCCGCAGTTCCAGCCGGGCCGGTCCGACCCGCAGGCCCGAAAGCTCCAGGTAGCGCACCTGGGGCGGCAGGTGGGGCCTCAGGACGAGCCGCCGGTTCGGGATGTCGGCTTCAAGGCCGAGCAGGGTCCGCAGCCCGAGCATAACGGTCCCGGCCGCCCACGCCTGCGGGCTGGAGGCCGTCGGGTAGGGCACCGGAAAACCCACCTCCTCCCGACCGTAACCGGCAAAGAGTTCGGGGAGCCGGAACGCGGGGAATTCGGCCGCCGCCTCCAGCAGGGCCGCCACCAGCCGGCCGGCTTCGTCCAAGAACCCGCAGCGGCCCAGGCCGGCCGCAACAACCGAAGTATCGTGGGGCCAGACGGACCCGTTATGGTAGCTGAGGGGATTGTAGCCGGCCTCGGCGGTGGCCAGGGTTCGGATGCCCCAGCCGGAAAAAAGCTCCGGAGCGAGGAGCCGGGCGGTCACGGCCCGGGCCTTAGCCTCGTCGGCGATCCCCGACCACAGGAGGTGGCCGGGGTTGGAGGTGACGCTGTCCACCGGCCGCTTGCGGCCGTCCAGGGCTAGGGCATAGTAGCCCCGGTCCGCCAGCCAGAAGTCCCGGTTAAACCGCTCCTTCAGCCGGGCGGCCTGTCGGCGAAGCTCCGCCGCCCGGACGGTTTCACCCAGGGCCGCCAGCAGGTCCGCTGCCCGAAGCTTGGCATCGTAGACGTAGCCCTGGACCTCGCAGAGGGCGATGGGCGGCTCGGCCAGGCGGCCGTCCCGAAACCGGACCGAATCCCACGAGTCCTTCCAGCCCTGGTTCGTCAGGCCACCGGGCGCCCGGCGCCAGTATTCCACGTAGCCGTCCCCGTCCAGGTCGCCGTAGCGGTCAATCCATTCCAGGCCCGGAGCAGATTCGGCTTCAGTTCCCGAACCAGGCCGAGGTCGCCCGTCCATCGGTAGGCCTCCGACAAGACCACGATAAAGAGGGGCGTGGCGTCCACCGTCCCGTAGTAGGGGAACCTCGGGATATGGTCAGCCCGCCCCGCCGGCTGACCGAACCGGACCTCGTGGGGGATTTTGCCCGGCTCCTCGTCCGTCTCGGGGTCCACCTTCGACCCCTGGTACCGGGCTAGGGACTGGAGGACGCCCCGGGCGCAGGCCGGGAGGAACGGGACGGTCTGGTAGGCCGTGATCAAACTGTCCCGGCCGAAGAGGGCCAGAAACCAGGGGATTCCGGCGGCGATGATAAAATCCCCGGCCGAAAGCTGCTCGCCGGTGACCCGCAGGGCCGCCAGGTCCTGTCGGCTCCGCTCGTAGGCCTGCTCGAGCACGTACCAGTCGGTCCGCAAGGCTGGGGCGGCCCTGGCGTAATCCGCCTGGCGCCGGGTTTGCAGGTGGCGGGCCTCCTCCGGGGGGCCCGGGCAGGCGCAGGTGTAGCGGGGGAGCTGGAGACGGCCGTCGGCGGCCAGCTCGTAGTCGACGCAAAGATGCCAGGTGCGGCGGGGGGCGAGGCGGATTTCGAAAACCGCGGCCCGGTTCCCAAGGACGGCCGGGGCCGAAAAACGGATAACGGTGCGGCGGCTGAAATCCGCGCCTTCGAAGCCCAGGCCCAGTTCCAGGCCGTCAGGTCGGCCTTCGGCCACCCAGCGGCCCGGGGGAAAACGGCCCGGCACCCGGAGCTCGACCTGACGTTTGACGTCGAAAACGTGGGCGAAGTCCGCCTCAAAGGTGACCTCCAGGCGGAAGGCCGCCTCGGACTCCCCGTAGTTGGTGATGTCCAGGTCGGCGTGGAGGCCCTCGCCGATCAGATAGCGCCGGATGATCCCAAGGCTGGACCTCGGGGCCCCGGGGAGGGCCGGGTTGGTGAGCAGGTGGACGGTCTCATAAGTGGCGGTGGTCCGGGCGGCCAGCAGGACCGGGGGCAGGCCGTCCAGGCGGAGCTGGCTGCCCGACAGAAAGCGGGTGTCCCGGTCGTAAAGGCCGAAATCGGCCCCCGGCGGGATATCCCCGGTCCCGTCGCAGATTAAAAAAGCCGTGCCCTCACTGATGACGAGCTTCACCGTTCGGCCAGCCCACGGCGGCGGTGCCGGACGGCCGCCGGCCGCCCGCAAACCGCCGACGGAACCCGAGACCCAGTCCCACGGCCGCTAATAGGACGAGGAGGCCGATAACCCACCAGTAGGTCAGAAGCAGGGAGGTAAGGCCCGGGGCAAGGGCAAGGACGGCCAGGACGAGCAGCACCCCGCCGCAGCAGAGGGCATGCAGCATAACGACGGCCCAGTCAGACCCACGCATCAGCTTTAGTATATCACAAAGTCGTAATATATCCCGGCTCAGCCCAGGAGGCCCTCTGTCCCAAAGGCGGTGGGAGGAATTTAAGGTCCTGGGTGACCCCAAACTTAACATAAGTCGCAAGACGACTTATGTTAAGTTTGCCAAGCCTGGCGCAGGTCAGGAAGAGCGCCGATTCA
>Ga0197143_1000401_pt1 | contig 49215 bp, 53 predicted proteins | sample GBS70_MetaG_FD_148603 | JGI IMG/M metagenome (GOLD analysis project Ga0197143, IMG submission 148603) | Sediment microbial communities from Great Boiling Springs, Gerlach, Nevada, United States - GBS 70_MetaG | ecosystem: Environmental > Aquatic > Thermal springs > Hot (42-90C) > Sediment... | reverse complement strand
TCTAAACTTAACTCCCCGTTAGACCATGCCTGATAGAATGGATGCTTCAATACACTTCTCTTCTCTATCTCTCTATCTATCCTCTCAACTATATTCATACAGTAGCATTAACTGTACCCATAAAAAATCTTTGCTCTCTATCAGCAAGGATTTTATTCTAATAAAATAAATCTTAATTAACAGCTAGTGCTCCGGTGGTGTAGCCCGGTCAAGCATGGCGGCCTTTCGAGCCGCAGATCGCGGGTTCAAATCATCCTAATGTGGTGTGAGAGTCCCGCCCGGAGCACTATAATTCCATTTAAACTTATTCTAAATTAAAATAGATACAATGTATAATAAAATTATTTAATGTTTAATTACGATATATTATATAATTTAGGAGGCTTTTATTTATAAAAAATTAAACTATATATAGTAAGTAAGTAAAAGTAAGGTTGTGGAGACTAATCCTTTAACACTCCCATACCCATGGTGGTATGAGATATATGAGAGGATAAAGCTTGCACCATGGTGGATAACATATAAGCTAGGTATAAGCAAGCAGGCAAGAATACAGGATAAGATAGTTAACCTAGCATTTGAGTTAGGCTTACAGGATGTATGGGTTCGTAATGTGGTTAACTTTGCTATAACAGAGTTCTCAAAGAAAGGTTTAGGGATAGATTACTATGGTTACCATAACATAGATCATGAGTTGGATGCTACGTACTTTACACTCTTAATAGCAAAGGGCTTAAGTCACAAGTTAACTACCAAAGATATATACTATCTCTTCCTAGCCTCGCTATTCCATGATTTTGATCCCCTTAAGGACTTTGATAGACCTAATGAGAGTGCTGTTGAGTACTTCCTTAGGAGTAACAAGAGCATAAAGAGATTCATTGAGTATGTAGGCTTGAATATTAACATACTTATAGCTATGATCTACAGAACTGCTTACCCATTCACTGGCAAGATAATGGAAGATGCTATGAAGAGGATAAATGAACTATTCGATATGGCTGGCTTAAGTGATGATGAGAGAGAGCATTACCTAATGCTAGGATGGTTGGTATCTCTAGCAGAGAGGATAGCAGGGTATGCATTAAGGGATGAGAGTGGTGCTATGGAACTTGCAATAAAGAATGCCCATGCCTTAGGGTGGCACCCTGTAGTAGTTAATAGAGAGTCTATAAGGTACTTTAACTCTATGTTTGAGAATGAGAGAGAGATGTTAGAACTGGTCTTATCTGCTGTAGATAGTGAGTATAGGAATAGGCTATTAAGGAATATAGAGTACTTTAAGAACGCATACAAGAAGGAACTAGAGGTTAAGGAGATGATAAGACAAGGTTTGATAAAGTTAAATGTAAGCGTTGAGCATGAGTATAGTGATAATTGTATTAACTGCCTGCTAAGATTACACAAGTTACTACCTTTACCATTACGTATGAAGGATGATGAGTTTATAGATAAACTAAAGTACAATGATATACTACTAATCACATTAAGGGTTAATGGACCTAATAGCAATAACAACGAGATAGTAGGTTATTGTAGAGGAGGAGCACTTGAACATTACAGATTAAGGAGAGGTACATATGATGAGAATAGGGGTAAGAAGAATACCATATACCTAGAGCCTATAAGCATAGATTATCCTTACTGGGGGGTTAATGGTGGTCATCTACTACGCTACTCTTTCATACTTGAGGCTAAGAGGAGAGGATATAGGTATCTTACCGCATATGCACATAGATCTGTCATAGAGGAGAGGATTGCAAGGGGAGAGCCTATAGAGATAGCATGCAAATATAACCCTGATAGATATGACTATTATAGGTATGATCTTACAAAGGTAGATGAGTTAGATATTAAGCATAAGATAGAGGTTGTATTAAAAGGCCTCTAACTATATATGATATGATTAGGATTTACACATAGTTTATAATTAATAATTAATCCCTATGATAATCATTTAAATCATAACTTAATGCTCTTGTATCATCTTGTATGCTCTTAGGTAATGCAAAGAATATACCACTAGATGGGACCGAGTCCTTTGAGAATGCTATTAATGGTGTAGGATATACACCAAATCCTACCATGAATACCATGGCAAATATAAGCACAGCAAGTATCAACCTAGGTTCCTTTACCCTTGTACCTGTAGGTTCATCAAAGTACATACGCCTCATAACCCATGCATAGTAACCAAGGGATAGTGCACTGTTAAGTATACCTGCTATTGCAAGGTATGGAGCCCATGGTACCTGTTTACCAGCATCTATTGCAGATGCGAATAGTATGAACTTACTCCAGAAACCATTCAATGGAGGTACACCTGCCAATGCTAGCAATGCTATTACCATCACTAAAGATGTTAATGGCATCCTCCTTCCTATACCCCTATAGCTATCTATATTCTGGGTTGCTAATACAGATGTTATCCCAGCAGCAGCTATGAACGCTGATGACTTCATAACAGCATGGTTCATAACATGTAGCATTGTTCCTTGCATAGCAAGATCAGAGAATGGTGCCAAACTAAGACCTATTAGCATGTAACCTGCTTGGGATATGCTAGAGTATGCTAGAATCCTGCTTATGCTCCTCTGTGTTAAAGCAGCAAGGTTACCTATGGTCATAGTTAGTACTGCTATTACTGCAAGCATTAGGCTCCAATCTAGGTTGAATACTAGCATACCAAATATTATAGCCTTGAATGCTGCTGCAAAACCTGCCTTCTTGGTTGCTGCTGATAGCAGTGCACTTATGGTAGTAGGTGCACCTTCATACGTATCTGGTATCCACATATGGAATGGGACTAGAGCCATCTTAAACCCAAAGCCTGCTACAAGTAATGCAAGTGCTATGAATGCTACGTATCTAAACCCTTCATCCATGTTAACCAATGCCTGTATTATTGCTGCTATATTGGTAGACCCACTTATCCCATAAAGTAGAGATGCACCATAGATAAGCATACCAGATGCCAATGCCCCAAATATGAAGTACTTTATAGCAGCCTCACCTGCCATGGGGTCCCTCTTCTTAAATACTGCTAGTACATATGTTGGTATGCTCATCAACTCCCATGCTACTATAAGCATTAGTATATCAGTAGCATATGCTAACAGTACCATGCCTATTGCTGATAATATTATAAGGGAGTAGTATGGTCCTGGGTTAGGTACTCTACGCATGTAATCCATAGATGATACAGTTACACTAACAGCAACTATAAGCATAGCAATACTAAAGAATGAACCAAACATATCCTCAACAAGCACATCATCTGTAAACCTTATACCCAATGGTACATCTCCACTTAGTATCCTTGTAATTATTATAATTATGGATAGTATTAGTGCACCAGTTGCTATGCTACCATGTACCTTATGGCTTAACTCCCTCCTTGTTATAGCATCTATCAATGGCATGATCAAACCTACACTTGCTAGTATAATGGTAAGCATTACTGGTGTTGAGTAGATGTTATCTAACATAATACTTCACCCATATCATCTAGCAAGAACAAGTAGTATAACGAATATTATCCCTACAGCAAATGCATAAACGTATGTCTGTGTTACACCAGTCTGCATGTATCTTACAACCCTTGACCACCATGCCATAGTGAACTGGAATGCTGGATTTATACCATCTATTACTATAGTCTCAAAGTACCTCCATGTTATCCTTGCTATGAACAATGGTACTATAACGAATGCCCAGTAATACATAGCATTTACATACCATCTATTCTCTAAGAACCTATATATTGCATATGTTACAACATTCTTGCTTATTACATAAGGACTTAATGCTCTTCTTATATAGAAGATGTAACCTAGTCCAGAGCCTATACCAAATGCTACTACAGAGTATGCTACAGCAGTTGGATTTATCTCAACCTTTGCATGTGTCTCTAGCCCATAAGAGTTAAGCAGGAATCTAGCAAACAAATCATGTAATGACTCCTCAAAGAATGGTCCTATTATACCTATTGCAATAGTTGCACCAGCAAGTATAGCAAATGGTACAAACATAACATAACCAACATCATGTAACCTATGCCCATGCTTCTCAAGCTCAAGTAGATGCTTGCTCTTATCACCAAACATAACCATACCTACCATCCTAATAGTATAGAATGCTGTCATTATTGCAGTAAAGAATGCTAGCCAGAAGAACAATGGAGCATATATGTAATTACTCTCAAGTAGTGCTGCAAATATTGCATCCTTGCTCCAGAAGCCAGAGGTTATTATAGGTGCCCCAGCAAGTGATAATGCACCAATAAGCATGGCTATATAGGTTCTCCTTGCATGCTTCCTTAGCCCGCCCATATCATCCATGAACCTACTCTCTGCTATATGCAGTATCCCTCCAGCGGCCATGAAGAGTGAGGCTTTAAACATGGCATGGCTTGCTAGATGGAATAGCCCTGCAGTGTAACCGTTAACGAACTCTGCTGATAACCCTGCTATACCTAATGCAAGCATCATATAGCCTATCTGTGAGCCTGTTGAGTATGCTAGAACCTTCTTTATCTCTTTGTTAACTATTGCCTGACTAGCAAGCATGAATGCTGTTATTACACCAACCCATGCAACAACCTCAAAGAATATGCTAGAATCTGATCCAGCGACAGCAAAGAATAACGGTCCTAACCTTGCAACAAGGAATACTCCAGCCTTTACCATGGTTGCTGCATGTATTAGTGCTGATACAGATGTTGGACCTGTCATTGCCTCAAGTAACCACTCATGCAATGGGAACTGAGCAGACTTACCTATTGCACCTACAAATATAAGCACTGCTGCTGGTACAAGCAATCCATTACTCTTCATTATTTCAGCCCATGCAGTATCCTCAAGGAGTAACTTGTACTCAAATGTACCTGCATGAATGAATATTAGGAACATGCCAGCAAGCATAGCAGCATCACCTGCCCTTGTCATAAGGAATGCCTTCATACCAGCATGTGAGGGTGCTGTGAACTGTGGTACACCAAATGCGTAATGCCCTACCCTACCAACATAATCCTTAAGCCTATCCTTGTACCAGAATCCTATAAGGGCATAGGATGCCAAACCTACACCCTCCCAACCAAAGAATAGCATCAAGAGGTTATCTGATAATACAATGAGTTGCATACTTCCTATGAAGAAGTTCATGAAGAACCAATACCTTACAAGGTTAGGATCACCCTTCATATACCCTATGCTGTAGACCATTATAAGGAAGGATATCCATGCTACAAGGATGCTCATTATTATGCTTAGGGTATCTGCTATTACCCCTGCTCTAATCCCTATCTCTGGTATCCATGTATATTGGCTATGTACCTCATCCCCTGCTAATGCAACTGGTATTAGCGTTGTTGCAAGTATAGCACTTGCTAATGAGAATGCTGCTGGTGCAGTATCTCTAACCCTACTCCCTGCTTTACCAAACAATGGGCTAAGCATTGCACCTATCATAGGCAGTACCCATACAAGCCATACATTCAATGCTAGGTTATCAAACTCTGGGTTATGCACAAATTTATCAGCACTCTCAGCCAAACCCTCAACTGCAAGTGTTACTGTAAGTATTATCATGCTTGCAATAGAATCTATTGCCATTACTATATCACCCTAGGATGGATCTCATGTATGGTACTATTATGGATGTTAGTATCTCTGGATATATACCTATAACTATAGTTATTACTGCTAGGAACATCATAGGTGCAAGCATGTACATTGAGCCTTCCTTAACATGCTCTAAACCTTCCTTAACGTTACCATAGAATATACGTTTATACATCCATAGTATGTATGCTGCTGTTATTACAGTAGCAGCCATAGCAAGTGCGAATGCTACAAGCCTTACAATGGATCCATGCACTGGGCTTAATGCACTCTCTAATGCACCTAGGAAGAGCATCCATTCAGCCATGAAACCATTTGATGGAGGTATACCCATTATTGCTAATGCTCCTATCATTGCTGTTACAGCTGTTATAGGCATCTTACCTGCTAAGCCACCTAACCTTGCTAGGCTCCTAGTATGTGCCTGCATTATAAGCATGCCAGCCATCATGAAGAGTAATGCCTTGCCTGTACCATGGCTTACATAAAGCAGTATAGAGCCTGTAGAACCTATAACACTTAATGTTGATAGACCAAAGAGAAGGTAGCCCATCTGGCTTATGCTGGAGTATGCCAGAACCCTCTTAACATCATCCTGCATGAGTGCCATAGCACCACCATATATCATGGTTACAAGCCCCCCAAGGTTAAGCCATAAGGATATATCTGCATATGTATCTGGCAAGAGCTGCATAACTAGCCTAGCAAGTGCATAGCCTCCTATGCCTATCATAGCAGGGCTTAATAGTGCACTTATAGGTGTTGGTGCCTCAGCATGTGCATAAGGTAACCATATATGTACTGGGAATACAGCCAACTTAACTACCAAGCCTATGATTATTGCTCCTGCTATTATAGGGAGCATATCCCCTGCTATGGCAGACTCTTTTATATCACTCATGTTGAAGCTCCCTGCTTGAAGCCCTAACGCTATCAAGCCTACAAGTAGTACTACAGCACCAACATGCGTCCAGAAGAGGTACATCAATGCTATACGCCTTCTAGCACCATAGCCATACAGTGCTACTAGGAAGAATGATGGTACAAGCATGACCTCAAAGAATACATAGAACTGCACTAGATTAGTTGCTAATACAGTACCAAGCATACCCATTGCAAATGCAAGATACAGTGCATAGTATATACCAATGTTAGTGTTTATAACATCCTGTGATACAATAACTGACTTTACAGGTGATGCATCTGTACTTGCATGCTCATGCTCATACTGCTCAATTATCTTATGCACCATGTAAGGCTTTGAGTACAGTACTAGTACTGTTGATAGTATGTATATTATTAAAGCAAATGGTATGCTTAAACCATCTAGCAGTAATCCAAACTCACCAAGTTGGTTCCATGGATAACGCTCCTCATACACACCTTGCATAGATGCAAGCAAGAGCATTACAGTAGAGTATAGCATGACTCCAAAGGTAAACCATGTTGATGCATTAACCCCAGCCTTCCTAGCAATATAGTATGCTAAAGGTGAGAGTAATAATGGGATAAATACAGCCTGTAGTAGATAGTACATCTAACCACTCAACCTATTAAGACCCTTTACATCTATATCCCTATATATTCTATATACTACTATTATCAATGCCAATCCAACCGCAACCTCTGCAGCTGCTATTGCTATTGAGAATAGTGCAAATGACTGCCCAGTAGCACTGGGTAATGGTGATAGGCTAGAGAATGCTACAAGGTTAATGTTTGCAGCATTTATTATTATCTCTATAGCAAAGAGCATCCTTATGAAGTTCCTCTTTACAGTTAATCCATATATCCCTATAGCAAGTAATATTATGGATACGATAAGATACTCAATTAATCCTGCCATCCCCTTGTTTACCTCCAGATGTATTCATATCTGAATCAAGGGAAGGTTCACCCTTATTATCAATTATACTAGTATCGCTACTCCTTGCTATATCACTCAACTCAGCCTTGCTTAAGCCTTCATCCTGTTGCTCTATATGCTCTTGCTCTTGCATACCTTGCTTACCTCTCTCTACCTTTGCTAATACTAATGCACCTATAACTGAGGATGCTATGGTTAATGCTAAGACTATGAGTACTGGTGAGTAGTATGTTAGCAGTTGCTCACTAACCTCTACTATGCTTATTGTGGATGGGTTTGTTGACTGCCATCTTACAAGGTTAGAAGAGGTTAGCAGTGCTGTTAACAGTGTTATAGTTGTTAAGGCTATTACAGCACCCATTACTCTTCTCTTTCCTCCTTCGCTTAATCTTAACCATACCTCCCTCCTTACAAGCATTATTGTAAATATTATGAGTACTACAACTGCACCAACATAAACGGTTATCTGGAACATTGCTATGAACGTAGCTTCTAGAAGTACGAAGAACATTGCTACTCCTAATAGCATGACTGCTAAGGCTATAGCACCATATATTAACTCCTTAAACTCTAATGCTATAATTGCTGCTGCAACTGTTATAACTGATACAGTTATAAAGTATGGATCACTCATCGTGGTATGCACCTAACTCATCTATCTTTATCTCATAAGTGCCTATATACTTTGGCTTAATTGCAAGTTGGTCTGGTGTGTATATTAAATGCTCCTTTGTGTAAGCTGCTAACTCATAATCATCTGTCATGAATAGTGCATAGAATGGGCATGCATCTACACATAGTCCACAGAATACACACTTGCCATAATCGATCTGAGGCATTATACCCTTCTTATTCTGCTTATACTGTTTGTCTACCTTAACCATGGCTATTGCCTCTGCTATACCCTCGCATGCTATTGAGCATAGCTGGCAGCCTGTGCACTTATCTTGATATAGTATATGCCTACCTCTATACCCTGCTATGCCTACACCCTCCTTAGGATCGAATTGGTATCCATCACCAACAAACTTCAGCTTCTGCTCAGGATAGCGTAGTGTAAACCTCCTTATGGCAAGATGCTTACTCCCAGAGGCTATTGCCTTTAACATACCAGATACAGAGCCCATCCATCATGCACCTCCTGCAATGGGTACTACACCAAGGTAGAGTAGTGCTACTGCTATAAATACATTGATGAATGCTATTGCTATCAACTTACTCCATGCTGTTCTAAGTAGTATATCTATCTTTATCCTTGGATTTATTCCCCTCATCATTATCATAAGTAATGCTATACCAAATGTCTTTATAGCAAACCATGTTACCCCATTTGCCTCCTCTGCACTTATTATTGTAACATCAAAGAACTCTATGCTAGAGGCTATCTGAGGACCCATCCAGCCGCCTAAGAATAGTGTTACAAAGAGTGCAGAGAGTGCATACATCTTTATATAATTTGCTAACTGTATTAGTCCATAAGCCATACCAGAGTACTCTGTGAGCCAACCAGCAACTATCTCACTCTCAGCCTCTGGTAGATCGAATGGTATCCTCTCCAACTCTGCTAATGCAGTTATGAAGAATATAACTGCACCTATTGGTAAGAGTATTATGAACCAGTATGGGTTCTGTGCATTAACTATCCCAGTAAGGTTTAATGTACCAGCAAGTATAACAACGCCTAGAACAGAGAGTATCAAGGGTATCTCATAAGATATCAACTGGTACAATGCCCTAAGGCCTCCTATGAATGGATACTTGCTATTGCTAGCATATGATGCAAGCAATGTTGTTAATGGGAAGAAGCCTAGAAGAGCAAATACAGCTAAAAGACCAACATCTATATCTGCTATAACCCAGTTTGGTGCAACAGGAATCAATGCTATTAGCCCAGCAGCTGCTACAACTAATACCACTGGGGCTGCCCAGAATATGGGCTTATCTGCTCCTGCTGGTACTATTATCTCCTTGCCTAGCAACTTCAACAGATCTGCAATCAACTGCAGAAAGCCTCCAAGTGAGTTTGCCCACCAGAAGGCTTCTCTACCAGCATGGTATGGACCTACCCTCAGCTGCATCTTTGCCAATACCTTCCTCTCTGCATATATAAGTACTGTAGCAAACAATGCAGCAAAGGTAAAACCTGGGAATACTGCTATCTTGAAGAATGTACTCTCTATTGTAGCCTTTATTAAAGGTGCCCCTATCTGAGGATTGGTGAGCATAGTAAGAAGAAGGTATGGGTTTATCCTTACACCATTTATAACAGGCTCTGGGATATAGAATAGTATTACGAATATTATTGGTAGTACTATCAATGAGAATATCAGTATTACCCAGAAGAGTAGCCAGAGTACACTCTTAACGAACTCTGAGAACTTGAACTCGCTAACGGTTGCCATTGCTATCACCATAATCTAACTTCAGTATTATCTATCAGCCTCCACAGGCCAATAGTTCATACTCCAATATATACTTGGCATATCAGCAAGTTTAGCCCCCTTGAGCAGGTGAGCCATAACAGGTAACTCCCTGAATGAAGGTACACTTAGCTTAACCCTGTAAGGCTTTGGATTACCATCACTAACTATGTAGTATGCTAGCTCTCCTCTTGCAGCCTCTACACGCTTGAAGACTTCTGCAACACCACCTTTAGGGTTAGGACCAAGTTTTGTTCTTACTGGTCCATTAGGCATCTTCTCTAATGCTTGAAGTATTATCTCAACGCTCTCAAACATCTCTAGCCAAGGTACATATGCCCTAGCGTAACTATCACCTTCCTTCATGGTTATAACCTTAAAGTCTAACTCATCGTAAACATCGTAAGGCTCAACCTTCCTTATATCATGCTCAACCCCAGATGCCCTTAGCACAGGTCCAGTAGCACCAAGGTTTATAGCATCCTCTCTACGTAGTACACCTACCCCAATAGTCCTTGATTGGAAGAGTGGGTTATCATAGAAGATATCCTTGTACTCTTTAAGCCTACTCCTAAAGTACTTTAAGTGTCTTACAGCCTTCTCAACAAAGTTATCTGGGAGATCGTTCCTAACCCCTCCTGGTACAAAGTATGCATGGGTAACCCTTGCACCAGATGCCATCTCTGCAAGATCTATAAGTAATTCTCTATCTGCCATAGGCCACATGAACATTGTAGAGTGCCCAAGGAATATACCATATATTGCAAGCCAGTAGAGTTCAAATATACACCTATTTATCTCAGCCATTATAACCCTTATGTACTTTGCCCTCTCTGGGACTTGTATATTAATCAACTCCTCTACTGCAAGTACATAAGGATAGAGTATACCACAAGAGTCTGCTATCATAGGCCTCTCTAGATGTGGTATATTCTGTATGTAGTTTCTATACTCACACATCTTCTCCTCTCCTCTATGCACATACCCTGGATCTGGTAATGCCTCAACTATTATATCACCATCCACCTTTACTATCAATCTAAAGTGACCAGAACCTGGGTGCTGGGGACCTACGCTAAGTGTAAGTATACCTCTATCCTCGCCTTCCATATGGAACCCTGGTACACTTGTGTTTGTATCTTCATGCTTTATGCTCATATCATTACCTCACCTCAATCACTCTTCCCTACCTTTTATATGGAAGTCTTTAAGCAATGGTGGTATATCTGCCCAATCCTCTGGTAGGAGTAGCCTCTCAAGCCTTGGATGTCCTTCAAATATGACACCAAGCATCTCAAATGTCTCCCTCTCATGGTACTCAACCCCTCTATATATAGGTGTTAGAGTAGGTATAGTAGGATTATCTCTAGGGAGATGGACAGCAAATGCAAAGACTACTGATCTATACTCATTACTGCATGATCCTATATGGTATACAACCTCTATAGTATTCCTCTTTGGATAGTCTACCCCTGCTACAGAGATAGGGTGATCGAATCCAAGCTCATCCCTTAGGAACCTTGCAAACTCTAATAGTATATCCTTGCTAACATCAAACCTTATCCTATGAGGCTTTACATATGATAGTCTTACCTTGTCCCCAAACCTTGCTGTAACCTTATCTGCTAGAGCCTTCTCAACCTCCAAATTCTGAGCAGAACTCATTATTATCTCTACTCATTAATTACTACCTGAACCTTGTCCTCTTTATCTTCTCTTGTAATAGTATACAGCCTTGTATTAGGGTCTCTGGTCTAGGTGGGCATCCAGGTACATAAACATCTACAGGTATCACACCATCTATACCTGGAAGGACGTTGTATGAATCAAAGTAAAGTCCTCCAGTTATGGCACATGCGCCCATGGCAATAACATACTTTGGATCAGGCATCTGATCGTAGATCATCCTTACTCTAGGTGCCATCTTCCTTGTTACTGTGCCTTGTATAACCATGAGATCACATTGCCTCAATGAACCAAAGGCTTCTATTATACCAAAGCGTTCAACATCATACCTTGGACCAGATGCAGCACCAAACTCTAAACTACAACAAGCAGTCTCTAAATGCACTGGCCATAGAGACCATAACCTACCCCAGTTTATAGCATAACCTAGAGGCTTATCTATTGCCCTAACAAGAACCTCAGATAACTTACCTACAAAGACATTAAAATTTGCTGGTTTATCATGATGCTCACTTAATATCCTCTCCTTACTCTCACGCCTTGGGCTTAAGAGCTCCCTAAGCATATAACTTCATCTCTACTACTTCACTATGTTATTTATACCTTATTGTTTATAAAATAAATAATTAAATAATGGAGTTGAAGATTCAGATGCATGGTAAAGGCTTACGATGTACCTGCAGATATGCTAATAGAGAAGTTAGCAGAGTACCTTAAGCAAGAGAATATAGTAACCCCACCTACATGGGCAAAATATGTTAAAACAGGTCCTCATGCAATGAGGTTACCACATGACAAGGATTGGTGGTATGTTAGGTGTGCTTCACTTCTAAGGAAGATATACCTACATGGCCCAATTGGGTTATCAGAGTTAGAGTCCGAGTATGGAGGTAGGCAGAGGAGAGGTTCTAGACCATGTCATCATAGAGATGCTGGAGGAGCAATAATAAGGAATGCTTTACACCAACTTGAGAGTGCTGGTTATGTAGCAAAGATACATGGCAAAGGCAGAGTACTAACAAGCAATGGTATGAACCTAGTTGATAGATTCGCCAAGCAGGTATTTGATGAGTTAATTACTATCAACCCAGAGTTAAGTAAATATGCTTAATCTCTTCTAGCTGTATATTAGGGTAACATAATATTAGGTTTAAATATAAATTAGTAATGTGTATTCATATGGCTCAATATTATAATAACAATGATGATAGGGTAAAGGAAGAAGAGATAAGGCTTATGCGTGAGAGAGCACTAAGAGTATTATTAACACCAGAGGCTAGGCAGAGATTGAACAATCTAAAGATGGTTAGGCCAGAGTTGGTTACCAGTGTAGAGGATTACATAATAGCAATGGGTTCCCAAGGCAGGATAAATAGAGCATTAACTGATGAGGATGTTAAGAGAATACTGCTACAGATACAGAGTAATAAGCGTGAGTTCAAGATAAACTTTAGAAGATAATCAAAAAGTATTATTTGTTATTAAGGGGTTATAAATATATGGATACAGATAATAATAGGATTAGAATTGTAGACCTTACTAGAGTTATAAGTACAGAGATGCCAGTATTTGAGAAGAGGATAAAACCATTAACTATACCATGGTCTAGGTTAGATGTACATGGGTACGATCTAGAGTTGATGTTCATGAGCACCCATACTGGTACACATATGGATGCGCCTAAGCACTTTAACCCAAAAGGCTATAGCATAGATGATGTGCCTTTAAGTAACCTTGTAAGTGATGCAATACTTGTAAGGGTTAGCAAAGGTGCAGATGAGTATATTACTAAGGATGATCTTAAGCATCTTAAGGATACTAACCTAAGGGGTAAGAGCATAGTTATATCAACTGGTTGGGAGCATGAGTATAATAACAGTGAGTATTACCTTGATAGAAACCCTGGTTTAAGTAAGGATGCTGCTGAGTATATAGTTGATGCAGGCATAATACAGGTAGGTATAGATACAGCAAACATAGATAATGCAAAGGACCCAAAGTTCACAGCACATCACATACTATTATCTAACAATATTACTATAGTAGAGAACCTATGTAACCTTGATAGCATAAAGGTTAATAGCTTCACCTTGGTAACACTACCTTTAAAGTTGAAGGGTGCAAGTGGGTCACCAGTAAGGGCTCTAGCACTGCTCTAAATTATGCATGATAGAAATAAACCTTATTATTATATTACATTATGAAATGAAACCTTCTATCATGAACACTCTTACTTAACTTACCTATTATTGGTATAGGATAAGAGCAGTATCTGCATCTGTTATACTCGTCTAGGTTCCATGCAGTTATATTATAACCAAATCTTCCTATAACTACATTATTACACTCTGGACAGTAGGTATTCTCATACCTATGCCCAGGCACATTACCTATATACACATACTTAAGCCCAACATCTTTAGCTATAGCATAATGTCTCTCAAGCGTCTCAATTGGTGTAGATGGTAGATGTAACATCTTGTAGTCAGGATGGAACCTTAAGAAGTGCAATGGTACATCTGGACCAAGTTCATCATATATGAACCTTGCTAACCTTTTAGCAGAATCAAGATCATCACCTACCTCTGGCACTATAAGATCTGTTACCTCAATATGTATACTAGTCTTATCCCTTATCTCTATCAAAGTATCAAATACTGGCTGAGGATCAGGTATGCCTATATACCTTCTAACAAAGCTCTTCTCCCCACTACCCTTGAAGTCTACAGTTATGCAGTCAAGGAACTCCTTCATCATACCAACAGCCTCTGGTGTAGCATAACCATTTGATACAAATATATTGAATATACCCTTGCTCTTTGCTATTAAACCACAATCCCTAGCAAACTCTATGAATATTGTAGGCTCGTTATATGTATAAGCGATTCCTTCACAACCATAGTACTCTGCTTGCTCTACTACCTGCTCAGGGGTTATATCAAAACCTTCTATCTTTCTCCTCTGACTTATATCATAGTTCTGGCAGTATTGGCATAACCAGTTACATCCAGTTGTAGCTATTGAGTATATCTTGCTCCCAGGATGATAATGGATAACAGGCTTCTTCTCTATAGGATCTATCTGCCCAGCTATAACTTTACCGTAAACAAATAGGTATAACTTACCATTAACATTGCCTCTTATACCACATAACCCTATCTTACCCTCTGGTATTGAGCAGTATCTTGCACATGCAGTACACCTTGTCCTAGAATCCTCTTTTCTGTATAGTATAGCTTCCTTACCTATTACTTCTAGCATAATATATTATTAGAATATCATTGATATTAGTCTATTGTTAAAGGTAAAATTATTATTTATTTGCAAGGGAATTACTTAACCAATGTATTCCTTGTGTAGTTATCCTGTACCTTACACCTTGCTCACTACTCTCCTTCTCAACGTATCCTGCTTTAACAAGTTCACTTAGTCTAGAGCTTACAGACTTTGGTTTTAAGCCTGTTGAGATCTGTATCTCTTGTGCTGATACACTTGCTGATTGTGTCTTCCTTAATTCTAACATTATCCTAAATGCTACCAACTGTAATGCTATTATCTCCTTATCACTTAGCCTCTTGCCACTCTCATTTATTACCCTAGGTCCTTCAGGTGTTAGTCTTATGTACTCTGCGAACATGCTCATTAACTGAGGTAATGAGTAGTTAAGCGATATCCTACTTGCTATATCTAGATTAGGCACTATATTAAGTAGGAATCTATGGATTGACTCAAGTACAGCCTCTGGAGTTCCTTTAAACTCAACACTGGTATCCTTTACCTTAAGAGTTGCTGTAACCTCAAGTCTAGTAGCATTAGTATCTGTATCTATTATACCCTCCATTATAATGCACCCATTACCTCCTCTCTCCTACTATTACTATCATTTCTAGTCTCTGTAAGCAACTCTGTTGATGCTGTATAAACAAACTCGTTATCTTGCCCCTTAAACCTTCTAAGCTTACCATGCTGTGCTAACCTTAGCAGTGTAACAGCTACCGATTGCTTTGGATAAGATAAGCCATAATGCTCTAACGCTCTCTTAACATCTGAGAGTCTCCTTGCACTCCTACCCCATGGAGCCTTGAACATCTTAAGTATTATATCACTTAATGAGTCACCCTTATCTATTCTTATATCTGGAAGAGTGTTCTCATTGTATGTATCATGTATACTAGCATCTGATGATGGTTGAGGATAACTCATTATATTATTGCTTATGGATGGTATTGATGCTAATGTAGATGATATTCTATCTAGCAGTGATGGTATTCTATCTATAACCTTATCTAAGGAATCTGCTGGTGATTCTATCTCTACTTCCCCTACTCCAACCTTAACTCTTATCTTTACGCTAGAGGACACATTATCTTCACGCTAAGGTGTTATAAAACTCTTTTTGGTCTCCGTTAATCTTCCTCACCATTATTTTAATCTATCAGGATACTTAAACAAGATTGAAGATCACTTCATTATCATGCAATTAGACTTTATCCTCTTATTAAGTTCAAATACTATTAACTTAGAACCATCACCAAATAATTTTGTTAGTTCTTGAGTTAAACTACTTGCACTAACATTGGTATGGTTTATCCCTCTTTTATTAAGGTAATATATTATAGCCCTTTTAGAGCCCTCGCCTAAGAGTGATAGAGTATCCATCAATGCACCCCATAGCATATCCTTATCCATCTCTGTATTATCATTCCTACCAGATAGGCATAGATCGTGGCTCATAAATCTCATTAGTCTGTGAAACTAAAAGGCTTAGTATGTATTGGACATTACAAACGGGTATACATATACCTATATCTAGTATTTACCTATATTTTTTATACACTTTCTAATTAATAATTATGTTTTTGTATAAAGTAAGTTATAAATAGTTATCTATGCCCTATATTTTCCATTAGTCTTCTCTTAAGCACTAAATTAACCTTCTTACCATCTACCCTACCCCTAAGCTTACTCATAGCTATACCCATCAATGCATTTAAAGCATCCATACCTTTATCCTTTATTAGATTAGAATGCTCACTTAATATCCCGTCTATTATATCTATTAACTCCTCATCACTTATAGCCTTTAACCCTAGAATACTGATTGCTTGATCAACATCACTTGCCTTGCCTTCCATTATAACGCTAAATATATTAAGTATAGATTCTTTTGCTATATCCCCCTTAGCAAGCCTAGCAAATGCATCCTTTATATGCTCATACTTAAGCCTACTTGCATCTAAGCCTTGCCTCTCAAGGCTAACTATACCCTCTGTTAATACTGAGGCTATGAATGATGGTTGCACGTTAGTGCTATGGCTTGCCAAATCCTCAAAGAGTTCAAAGTAATCAGAGTCAAAGACCTTCTCTGCCAATACCCTATTTATATTGTATCTCTTACTAAGATCATCTATATACTCATCCCATGGTTTGGGTACCTTGTTGATTAGGCTATCAAGGATATCCTTACTTATTGGTATAGGTGGTACATCTGTCTCTGGATACATCCTTGCTGCACCTGGTCTAGGTCTACTGTATATTGTTCTACCATCATCTGTAGCGGCCCTTGTCTCCGCTGGTACTCCTATGAATGCATACTTTAACCTCTCAACTATTGCATCTACAGCATTATTAACCTGATCACTCAAGCCTGCAATAAGTATGAATGCATCATTGTCATCAAGCCCTAAACTACCTTTTAAGGAGTTTATATCCTCAACAGTTATCCCATATGCTGGTAGCTCATCTGAGTGGAATATGCCTCCTAGCCCATAGAACCTAACCATCTCTCCTAACTCCTTGCCTAGCCTTATACCCTCATATGGTTCATATGCAAGCATACCAGCAAAGCCTTTAACTACTATTGCTTTAACTATTCCTTGTTCTTGCTCTAAGGCTCTTCTTATTATCTTTGATCTAGTATTGCTTAATATGCTACTAACATCATAAACTATAGCATTAAACTGTATATTCTTTGTCTTAAGCATCTCTGCTATGATATTTAATGCATGCTGCCTATACATCTCATACTCTATAACCTTCTTCAACTGATCTATCCTTTGAACCCCTTTAACCTCTACAACATTCTTGCTATCAAGTATTGATATGTTAACATCCTGCCTTATGGTGCCAAGCCCTCTAGCAACCCTTCTACTTGCCCTTAGTAACCTGCCTAGTGATAATGCTATCTCTACCAACTCATCTATACTTGCTGTTACAGGCTCCAATGCTATCTCTACCAAAGGTACCCCTAGCCTATCCAATGCATATGTTCTAATACCATCCTCATCCTTAACAAGTCTAGCAGCATCCTCTTCTAAGCATATACTCTGAACCTTAACCTCCCTATCCTTAACCTTCAGTACACCATTGGTAGCAATAAGCATTGTCCTCTGGAATCCTGTTGTATTTGAGCCATCTATGACTATCTTACGCATAACATGTACCTCATCAACTATGCTAGCCTTCAATGCCAATGCTATTATAAGTGCTGTCTCTAAAGCCTCTCTATTAACATCATGTGGGGGCTCCTCATCCATCTCTACTAGGCATGATGCATCCTTGCTCCCAACATACCTTATTACCTTGCCCTTTGAGAACTCAAATAATGCTGCCTTATCATACTCGCCCAACTCACTGAACGTAGGTCTTAACCTTCTCATGAACTCGTACTCATAACTATCACTACTAGCATTACCTGGGTTAGGGCATGTACAGAATAACTTGTTCTTGCTAGATAGCTGTTGATGTATCTCAAATCCTACCTTAAGCTTTATAGCGTAAGGGTCAAGTCTGATACTCATGCATTAATCACTAACACAAAGATTATTTATTAATCTACTTGAACTCCATTGCTATATCCTTTAACATAACCTCTTTAGCCTCCTCTAAACTAAAGTTAGCCAATGCCCATGAGAGTTTTGCATAAGCTACTTCTGATAACATGTTCAATGGTATTACCCCAATACTTAATAGATCTCTACCAGTATCGTATACAGTCATCCTTAGCCTACCCCATATACATTGAGAGGTCATGTATACAAGCATGTTATGCTCTATAGCACTCCTTAAGGAATCAAAACAGTACTTGCTCACATGCCCTAGTCCAGTACCCTCTATTATTAAGCCTCTATACCCTTTGGCTACAAGATAATCTATAATGCTAGGATCAAAGTTAGGATAGAACTTTATAAGTGCTACCCTCTCATCGAATCTGCTCTTAACATAAGGGGTTCTCTTCTTATCCCTAGGTAATGCTACTATATTACTCATATCTATACTTCTAGAGTTAAGATCAATTAGTGCTATTGGATTTATATCTATAGACTCAAATGCATCCCTACTGCTAGTATGGTTCTTCCTTACTCTAGTGCCTATATGCACAGCTATCTTATCATCACTACTACTAGCATGCATAGCAACGAATACACCTGCTACATTAGCATGGGATGCAAATAATGTAGCACCTATAAGGTTAGATGCTGCATCAGATGATGGTCTATCCGATGATCTCTGAGAGCCTACTAGAACAACTGGTATAGGTAGGTTCTGTAGAGCAAAACTTAGTGCTGCTGATGTATAATGCATTGTATCTGTACCATGTGCAATTATTATACCATCATAACCCTCTGCTATAATATCTTTAACATAATCAGCAATAATACTCCAATGCTTGCATGTTATATTCTCACTATACTCTTGGAGTAAGACATAAGAGTCTATGCTTGCTATATCACTTAACTCAGGTACCATACTATTGAGTTCCTCAGCTGTAAGTGCTGCTCTAACACCGCCTGTCCTATAATCTATCTTACTTGCTATTGTTCCTCCAGTACTTATTAAGGCTATACAAGCTCTATCACTTCTTACAATACTACTCTTAACCTCTTTTACCTCATATAACATATCCTTCTCTTCACTTAACCTATCTATTCTTACAATATCAAGGATATTCTCTATGCTTATACCAATGTTATAACCATTACCTAACTTTATAACTATATGGGTATCATCTGCAAGTTCGTATCTTGGCATTATGATCCCTTTATACTCTTGTACATTAGTCTTTACTATAACATTTGAGCCTACTCTTACCCCTTTATCTTTAAGTAATGTAAGTGCCTTACCCCTGTAACCACTTGCCTCCATAAGTGATTGATATATGATCAAGTTACTAAAACTTTGCTTATCTTAATATTTATAAAATATAAGTTATGATTTATAAATTTATATACTCTTACCCTAATAAAATATAGTATGGATAGAAGGCTTGATAGAACGGATATTCACATACTTAGCCTGCTGTATAAGAATCCTACACTAACACAGATTGAGTTGGCTAAGATATTAGGTTTAACACAAGCAGCAGTATCTTTAAGGCTTAAGAGGCTAAGAGAGTTACAGATTATAAAGGAGACAGGGTATGCTGTGAATCCATTTGATATAGGGCTAGAATTTGCATGTGTAGATGTACATACCAATAACCCATCTGAGTTTGCGATCAAATTCAAGTACTGCCCATGTATAGTTAATATGCTTTCTAGTGATGATAAAATATTCATGCTTATGGCTAGCAATAGTAAGGAACTTATAAACTGCTGTATAATGAAGCATGTTAATAATAATTCTAATGCAATCGATGTAAACTTTAGATTTATTAATGATATCCTTGAGCCTATAAGCAATACTAGATATGATAATAAGCATGCACTTGATATTACCCCTTGTGGGGATTTATGTAGCGAGTGCCAGTACTATATTGAGAACGGTGGTAAATGCATAGGTTGTCCTATTACAAAGTTCTACAAGGGTTGATAATCAGATAGATAAATAAATAATATTAATTTGCTTATTCTTACTCCTCTTATCTATTACCTCCTCATCAATAGATTTTTACCTATAGTATGGTACAGTTACCTTCTCACCAGGCTTGCCTTCCTTCTGTTGTCTTACCTTCTTCACAGCCTCCTCAAAGTGCCTATGGTATATCTTTGCTTCTTCAACATGCTTAGCTGCCTCCTCTGGGGTTGGATACTTTGATAAATACTCATGTAAAACTAGAGATACTGCTGTATTTGCAACTGCTGCAACATCTGCACCGCTGAAGTCCTCGCACATCTCTGCTATCTTATCCAATCTAACATCCTCAGCCAAGGGTTTGTTCTTTGTATGTATCTCAAGGATCTTCTGCCTTGCATACTTATCAGGCATGCCTACATATATTAACTTATCAAACCTTCCTGGTCTTAGGAGTGCTGGGTCTACCATATCTATTCTGTTTGTAGCTGCTAAAACAACTACGCCTTGGAGCGATTGTATACCATCCATCTCAGTAAGCAGTTGGCTTACTACTCTCTCAGTAACCATGCTATCACCTCCAATACCCCTTACAGGTGCTATAGAGTCTATCTCATCAAAGAAGATTACACATGGTGCTGCCTGCCTTGCCCTCCTAAAGACCTCCCTCACACCCCTCTCACTCTCTCCAACCCACTTGCTTAGTAACTCTGGACCTCTAACACTTATGAAGTTAGCCTCGCTCTCAGTTGCTACAGCCTTAGCAAGCATCGTCTTCCCTGTACCTGATGGACCATGTAGCAGTATACCTTTAGGCATTGTATGCCCTAACTTCTTGTATAACTCTGGGTACTTTAATGGCCACTCCACTGCTTCTTGTAACTGCCTCTTAACCTCCTCAAGCCCTCCTATATCACTCCATCTAACATCTGGAGTCTCTATGTAAACCTCTCTCATTGCAGATGGTGTAACCTCTTTAAGTGCCTCCATAAAGTCATCCATGGTTACTATAAGTTTGTTGAGTACCTCTGGTGGTATCTTCTCCTCCTCTAAGTTCAACTCGGGTAAGACTCTCCTTAAGCACTTCATTGCTGCTTCCTTGCATAGATACTCTAGATCTGCACCAACGAAACCATGGGTCATGTTGGCTATCTTCTCTAGATTAACATCAGGTGCGAGTGGCATATTCCTAGTATGTATCTGTAGTATCTCTAACCTTGCCTTCTTATCTGGGACCCTTATCTCAATCTCCCTATCAAACCTACCGGGTCTCCTTAATGCTGGGTCTATAGCATTTGGTCTATTGGTTGCTGCTATAACTATAACTTTGCCTCTTGACTCTAAACCATCCATGAGTGAGAGTAACTGGCTTACTACCCTCCTCTCTACCTCCCCTGTAACCTCTTCCCTCTTTGGTGCTATAGAGTCTATCTCATCTATGAATATTATACTAGGAGCCTTCTCCTTAGCCTCTTTAAATATCTCCCTAAGCCTAGCCTCACTCTCACCATAGAACTTGCTCATTATCTCAGGTCCAGAGATGCTTATGAAGTGTGCATTACTCTCATTTGCTACTGCCTTTGCTAGCAGAGTCTTACCTGTTCCAGGTGGACCATAGAGCAGTATTCCTTTAGGTGCCTCTATACCAAGTTTCTCAAATATCTCTGGATGCCTTAAAGGCAACTCTATCATCTCTCTAACCTTCTGTATCTCTTCCTTTAAACCACCAATATCTTCATAGGTAACCTTTGGTACCCCCCTTATCGTCTCTCCCTTCTCTGCTATATGGAATACTGTCTTCTGTGTAACTATAACAGCCTCTGCATTTGCTGGCTGTACTGCAACAACTTGGAATGTCAATCTACCTCCAAAGTATGGTACCATAACATTATCTCCCTTAACCAATGGCATACTCTCTAAAGCATCAGCAAGGTAACGCTCATCTATTGGTGGTATAGCCTCCAATGGGGCAACTATAACCTTCTCTGCAGGTACAGCCTTTATCTTTCTAACTATAACCGTATCCCCTATAGCAACACCTGCGTTATTCCTAACCAACCCATCTATCCTTATTATTCCCTTACCCTCATCAGAGGGATACAATGGTAAGCATTTTGCTACAGTCCTTCTCTTACCCTTTATCTCAACCACATCACCAGTTGATGCTCCTAGATTATCCATTGACTCATAATCTATCCTTGCTACTCCTCTTCCCACATCCCTAGTATAAGCCTCCAACACCTTTAAAGTAAACACCTTCTGACTCATACTAATACTATAGTAATCTTCCCTTATATCTTTATACTTTATGGTATAATCTGAGAAGAAGCATAAATATTAATATACTGTAGAGTTAAATGCTAGCAGTAGAAGAATGGGTAAGAGGATACTAGTTCAAAGGAGGGGTAAAGGGGGTAAGCAGTTCAGAGCAAATGCTATAGACAAGATAGCTCCAGTAGGTTATCCATTATATAAGTTAGATGAGCAGCATACTGGTGTTGTTGAGGATATAGTACATGAACCAGGTAGGAGTGCTCCTTTAGCAAGGATAAGAACTGATGATGGAAGGTACTGCTATATACCAGCATTACAAGGAATGCATGTTAATTCTATAGTAACCTTCAATGCAAAAGAGGTTAAGCCTATGAGTGTATTGAAGTTAGAGGATATACCAGATGGTACTACTGTATGCTTGGTTGAGAGGAATATGGGTGATGGAGGGAAGCTTGTAAGGACTGGTGGTTCCTCAGCCATAGTATTCTCCCACTCAGGAGATAGAGTAACGTTAAGGATGCCCTCTGGTAAGTTCATAACACTAGATGGTAAGTGTAGGGCAATGATAGGTAGCATAGCTGGTGGAGGAAGGATAGAGAAGCCCTTCTTAAAGGCAGGGGCAAAATGGTATGCTATGAGGGTTAGGGGTAGGAAATGGCCATTGGTTAGGGGTGTTGCGATGGCAGCACCATTCCATCCACATGGAGGAGGTAGACATCAGCATCCAGGTAAGCAGACATCGGTTAACAGATTGGCTCCCCCAGGTAGAAAGGTTGGCAATATCGCCCCAAGGAAGACTGGTAGAGCAAGGATCAAGAGGGCTTGATTCATACACATATTATTAGTATAGATACTCTTATACAAGATATTACAAAGAAGATACCAAAATATTTTAGCTATGAGATTAGAATGGAGGAAATGTTTTTAAATAAAGGTTTGTACAGATTAATACCAAAGAATTGGGTGAGCATACAAACACCTTACAGTTGATGCACAAGATACACCTAAACAGATTCATGAACGATGATGAATTAAATGAGGTTATACGCAGATTTGGGACACCATTATACATAATAGATGAGAATACATTACATAACAAGGTTAAAGATCTTCTTGATGCATATAAAGCATTCAAGGGTAAGATGCAGGTAGCATACTCCGTAAAGGCTAACTTTAACCCCGCTGTAATAAAGGCATTTATAAAGGATAAGATAATGTTTGATCTAACATCCTTAGGCGAGTTGTACTTCTACACTAGATGCAATGGTAGGTTAGAGGATGTAGTATACACTAGTGTTACTGAAGAAGAGGATGAGTATATGCAAGTACTCAAGGCTGGTGTAGGAAGGGTAGTTGTTAGTTCATACAATGGACTGATGAACCTTATAAGTGCAGCAGAGAGGCTTAATGTAAAAGCAAAGACAATGATAAGGGTAAACCCTGAGGTAGGAGTTAAAGCAGAGGTTAAAGCATCTTATAGGCATGGTAAGTTTGGTGTGCCATTCAATACAAATGCAAGGGATAGCGCAACTAACATTATCAAGTACATAATGAACAACGCATCTAGCAGTATAGAGTTTGAGGGCTTCCATTTCCACCTAGGCTCACAGATAACAGATTACTCCTGCTTCACTCATGCACTTGATAGACTTGATGCATTCATAACAAACATGAAGAAGGTGTATCCTAGGTTCTCATTCAATACAATAGATATAGGAGGAGGTACACCAGTATCTTATGGCGATTATGTACCAACACCAAAGGATATAGCAGCATCAATAGTTGATAGATTGAATAGAATGGTAGATAACCATAATGAGTTCATGCTGATAGTTGAGAGTGGGAGGTATCTAACAGCAGAGTCTACCATACTTGTAAGTAGAATAGTTAACATCAAGGAGTATACTAATGATAGATTTATAATAGCAGACTCTGGCTACCATATACTTCTTGATGCTGCATTACTCAAGCAAGAGTATCCTCAGGAGATATTTCCACGTTCTATAGATTGTGATCATAGTAGCAGTAGTAATAGTAGAATACATCTAGTAGGGAGGCTATGCGATACATACGATGTATTCCCACTATCAAAGGTATCTAAGCTTGATGATGCGAAGGCTAACAAGTACATTATATTCTATAATGTAGGTGCCTACTCTATAGTATTTAATATGCCATTTCACTGCCAAACTAAGCCTCCAATACTTATGAAGAAGTCAGATGGCAGAATCGTACTTGTAAGAAGACCTACCTCAATAGAGCAACTCTTCATAGAAGAGGGTGGTGACATAGACATATAAATATCTATTAATAAATATCTCAATAATTTATTATATTTTTATTATTATTTCATTATTATTTCCTATTATTTTTCTGTATAAATGATTAACTGGTTATTCTTGCCAGCCAGTATATCTACAGTTAATAGTAATTTATATATAATTTTATTAATATTATAGAATGAAATTGGTTAAGATAAGAACCCATGTATATATAAAGGGCAAGGTTCAAGGTGTATACTTTAGACAGAATATGCGTAACATAGCAAGGAAGTACAATGTAAACGGATGGGTTAAGAACCTTAAGGATGGAAGAGTAGAAGCTGTACTTGAAGGTGATGAAGAAGCTGTACACCAAGTCATAGAGTGGTGCCATATAGGTCCTGCTGGTGCTAGGGTTGATGATGTTGATGTTGTTTATGAAGAGTATAAGGGTGAATTTAACTCATTTGATATAATATATTAAAAAATTATTGTTATATATTATCATATGCATGTTTAACCATGCTATATATATCTTGGAGTTGGTTCCTTGATCTTATGAGTATCCTAGTTGGTGGTACTCTAGCCCCGGTCTTGATGTTAAGTGCCAATATGTTATTTACTGGTTCTATGTCCATGAATATCCTTGTATTGAATCCCTTTGAGTATACAAGCCTATGAGGTCTTATATCTTCTATTACATTAGGCAATGATAGTACAAAGTCCCTTATATCTAACAGCATATTCCTTGCTTCCTCCGATAACCTTGCTATATGATCACTTATACTTAAGCCCTTATAATCATCGTTCATAATTCTTTATAAAATTATTTTATATAAATATCTTAAGGTGCGGTAGTAGCCCCGTTGGTTCCACCATGGTACATTGACCCCATCTCAAACCATGCCAGATCCCCTACGTAGACACCACAGCGTGGTTACCCCGCCTTAGGGTTGCTCCCTCCCGGACCTCACCCGGTTCAGCGGTACGATGGTGCCCCTATCCCTTCAGATAGGGAGCCCATCTGTAACCACCCATGGTGGCGTAGGTTCATACCAGCATGGTAAGCAGGTATCAATGTACCATGGATTTACCCAACGGTTACTGGTCCCTGCATATAGCCGGTTTCAGGTATGGGGCACGGCTAGCACCCCGACCCTACCTACTACCGCATTATTAATTACGTTAAAAGGGTATTTACACCTTTACCCATTAAACTATTCTATAACCCTCTGCTGTAATCTATTCCTTAGGTATATTGCTAGAATATTTAAAGCAAATAGTATCGCTAACAGTACAATTATGCCAGCAGCAGATAACTCCCTAAACTCTAACTGTGGCCTTGAGACCCAGTTGTATATCTGCAATGGCATAACCGTGAACTCATCTAACAGCGATACAGGGTCTCTCCTTACAAATATTAACCCACTTATAACTAGTATAGGCGCAGCCTCCCCTATTGCTCTAGATACTGCTAGTATTGAACTGGTTAATGCTGTAGGCATTATCCTAGGCAACACAACCTTTAATACAACCTGGTACTTCCTAGCCCCTAATGCATATGCTGCTAACCTATGGGATAAAGGCACTAATCTAGCACTCTCTATAGTTGCAACGGTTATGAGTGGAAGGACAAGGAATGCTAGTGCTATGGAACCTACTATAACTGATCTGCCAAGTACAAGTGTGTATGATAAGAAGCTTAATGCAACTAGACCAAATATTATAGATGGTACCCCTGCAAGGTTAACAAGGGTTATCTGTATTACTCTATTCACAATGCTACTTGCAGCATACTCATTAAGATACAGTCCAGTTGCTATGCCCAATGGTAATGCTATAGCTATTGCTAAAACTACTGTGTATATTGAACCTAGTATAGCAGGTCTCATACCAGCCTCATCAACATTGCTTGATGGATAGTTTAGGAAGAGCGTTGTGCTTACTCTTGCTATACCAGTTAATGTAACATTAACCAGTAGCATTGTTAATACCATTATGCATATGCATACTGCTACAAGTATGTATGCTTGGAAGCCTGCTTCTTTAATACTAGTTAGTGTCCTCTTCTCCTCCTCCCTCCTTACCTCTGCTTTAACACTACTCATATTTTATCTCCCACCTCCTCTTCAAGTAACTTGATATAGTATTGAGTATAGCAACTATAGCAAATAAGTATATGCCTACAGCAAATAGCGATGTATACTCTACTGTTCCCCTAGGTGCATCGCCAGTTGCTGCCTGTGCTATTGCTGCTGTCATAGTCATGATACTCTCAAATGGGTTAAGCGTTAGAGTAGGTCTAAGTCCTGCTGCTATAGCTACTATCATAGTCTCACCTATGGCTCTACCCATAGCAAGTATTATTACAGCAAATACTGCAGATAGAGTGTATGGTATGACTATCCTAATTATTACTTGGCTCTTCCTTGCTCCTAGGGCATAGCCAGCTGCCTTTAGGTATTGAGGTACGGAGTAGAATGCATCCTCTGTAAGGGATGCTATAGTTGGTGTTATCATAACCCCCATTGCTAGACCAGCAGCAAGAGCATTGTAGGTAGAGAGATCAGTTATGAATGTCTGTAGGTTTGGTGTTATGAAGTATAGTGCAAAGTAACCATAGACTACAGTAGGTATACCAGCAAGTATCTCAAGTATAGGCTTTACTATCCTCCTTAATGATGTGGAAGCATACTCACTCAAGAACACTGCTGAACCTATGCCTACAGGTATAGCAAAGCCTAATGCTATGAGGGTAGTGAGCATAGTACCTGCTAACAATGGTAATACACCAAACGCCTTATCATCAAAGAATGCAGCCCATCTAGTGCCAAAGAGGAACTCTAGAGGAGATATATGTTGAAAGAAGTTTATTGACTCTGATACTAAGGAATATACAATAATTGCTATTGCAGCAACAGTAAACATTGCTGCGCCCAATAGAATAAACTTTACAATTTTATCAATTGCCTTACCACTTTGATTAATAGATAAAAAATATCCTTCTTTGTTGTTATGGCTCTTACCACTACTACTCATACCCGCTACACTCTACATTACATTACACATTACTTTACTTTATATTCTTATACAGATTAACCAGTGTAGTATCATCATTAGCGCTGTATCTACCCTCCTTTATTGCTTTAAGGGCCTCCTCATAATACTTATCTGGTAATGGTACATACCCTACCTTTTCAACAGCACTCTTTGCATTCTCTAAGTAGAACTCTACAAACCTCTTAAGTTCTGGCTTACTCTGTAACTTATCATAGTTTACATATATGAAGAGTGGTCTTGATAATGGGTACTTGCCCTGTGTTACTGTATCATTGTTAGGGTAAACACACTCACCTCCATTGGTATTAGATACCTTAAGTATCTTTATCCTATCCGAAGCATGCTCTGAGTATGCTAGAGGTATGTAACCTAGAGCGTATCTATCATTTGCTACACCTTGGACTAGCACGTTATCATCCTCGCTAGGTATGTAATCTGTTCTTGATGCCCTAGCCTTACCAACAACATGCTCAGTAAAGTAATCGAATGTACCAGAGTCAGGACCTGCACCATATAGTCTGATCTCTTGTCTTGGATATGATGGGTTTATATCGCTCCAATACTTTATAGTGCTATCAGGCTTCCAGATCTCCCTTAACTGCTCTATACTTATACACTCTAAGAGATTGTTACTATTATTCACTACTATAGTTAAACCCTCTAGTGCAACAGGTATGCCAAGCCATCTTACATTGTTAGAACTTGCTGCCTCCTTCTCCTTATCCGTTATTGGTCTTGATGCATCATTTATATCAGTCTCATTTACAACGAACCTCTTAAAGCCCCCACCAGTACCAGATATTGCAACAGTAACATTAACATCCTTGTACACCTTGCTGAACTCCTCTGCTATAGCCTCTGTTATAGGGTAGACCGTGCTAGAACCATCTATAACTATACTCCCACTAAGCTTAAGAGCCTCTTGCACAGGCTGTTGTGTTGCTGCTGTATTTGTAATACTTGGATTTGCTGATTGCCCCCAATTAAAAGCGCCTGTAGTCCCTAAGACTCCTATTGTAATGCCTACTGCAACTGCTGCTATTATTCCTATCAAGGCTGCTTTATTCATTATCTTACATACCTTAGCATATTAATATAAAGAAATCTCACTTAAATTAAGTATAGCCATAGTAATTATATCAAGGAAAATAGATCTATATAATCAATATAGGAAAACTATTTTAAATCAAGTATAGGATTAAGCATGATGTTAAGGCTTAGACTATGGGGCACTAAATCAGATACTGATACAATAAAAAAGGATGATTATAATTATAACAGTACTAGCATAGATATGAGCATGGACTCAAAGGTGATCTTAGAGAGTAAGAATTTAAGTGTACGTTATGGTAGCAAGTATGCTATAAAGGATGTAAATATAAAGATACCAAGGAACTCTGTAACTGCAATAATAGGACCCTCTGGTTGTGGTAAGAGCACCCTTATAAGGTGCTTCAACAGGATGAACGATCTGCTTAACGCCAATGTTGAAGGGCAAGTACTATTAAACGGTGTAGATATATACTCTACAGATAACGTTGTGGAGGTTAGGAGGCTTGTAGGCATGGTATTCCAGAAGCCAAACCCATTCCCTATGAGCATATACGAGAATGTTGCCTTTGGTCTTAGGATAAATGGCTTCAAGGGTAATGTAAGTGAACAGGTGGAGTGGGCATTAAGGGAAGCAGCATTATGGGAAGAGGTTAAGGATAGGCTTAGGGATAATGCATACAGCCTATCTGGAGGACAGCAACAGAGGCTATGTATTGCTAGGGCATTGGCAGTTAAGCCAGAGGTACTATTAATGGATGAGCCTACAGCATCTCTAGATCCCATAGCATCAGCAAAGATAGAGCAGTTGATAACACGCCTGAAAGACAAGTTAACCATAGTAATAATAACACATAACATACAGCAGGCAGCAAGGATCTCAGATTACGTTGGTGTTATGATGGTTGATGATAATCTAACTGGTAGGCTTATAGAGTTCGGTCCTACTAGGGATGTATTTGAGAACCCTAAGAGCAAGATAACAGAAGATTATATAAGCGGTAGATTCGGATAAAATCCTATAACATTACAGTGAGTAATATGGTGTTAAGGAGGTTACTTGATGTTGGTATAAACAACCTTGCGAACCTGATGCATGATATGTCAAATATTGCGCAAGAGTGTGTTAATGTTGCTATAGACTCCTACCTTGAGGATAAGGATGTTGTAAATTACGTATACTCAAAGGCTCAAGAGTTAACTATGCTAAAGGATGAGGTTAATGATCTTGCTATAGAGTTGATGATAAGATACCAACCATTGGCAAGTGACCTTAGGTATATAAGCTCTTGTATTGAGATAGCATATGATTTCGTTAGATTTGCTAGATATGCTTATGATATAGCCCAAGTTAGAGCACAGTTCGGTAACCTTGATGTATGTGATAAGAGCACTATAGCAACTATGGCTAAGATAGTTAATGATATGCTTGCAAATAGCATAAATGCATTCAATAACAAGGATATTAACCTTGCAAAGAGGCTCATAGAGATGGATGATGATGTAGATTCATTATACAAAGAGAGTCTAAATGCTATGATTAAGAGTAGTAAGGATGTAGATATTAGATGTATATTAGCAAATCTATTAGTCATTAGATACCTTGAGAGGATTGCTGATCATGCAGTTTACATAGGTGAGATGGTTAGATACATAGTTAGTGGAGAAAGGGTAAGGTAGATCTTTTATTAACTCAAATAGAATATTTAGTTATTATTTATTTTAATAATCTTAAAAAATTATTTAAAATAATGATAGGAGGATTTAAATTACTTAAGCAGTTATATAAGCCCTCTCTCCATGCAGTACTATATCTTCTCCTTTCTCCTCTTCATCTGGCTTCAGTCGTATTGGTGTTACCTTATTCATTATCTGCATTATTACATACGTTAGAGTGAATGTATATGCTGCAGTTACAACTATTGCTAAGGCTTGGACTCCTACTAACTCAGCTGATCCATATACTACACCTGTTAATGCACCACCAGTTATAGATGGTGAGGCGAATAATGCTACACACATGCTACCCCATACACCTGTCATGCCATGTATTGCTATTACATCACATGCATCATCAACCCTCCAGTGCTCTTTGAATAATAGTACAAAGCCATAGAATACTACGCCTGCTACAGCACCTATAACAACACCTGCCCATGCCTCTATGAACCCTGCTGCTGGTGTAACTGCTGCTAACCCTGCTATACATCCATTTGCTGCAAGACTAGTGCTAGGCTTCTTGCTCCTAGCCCAACCAGCAAGGAATGTTGTTATACCCCCTGCTGCAGCTGCAAGATTGGTTGATACTATTGCTGCTACAGCTGCCTCATTGGATGCTAATGCACTACCACCATTGAACCCATTCCAACCAAACCATAGTAGGAACGCTGCTAAGAACTGATATGGAACATTATGCTGTACCATAGTCTCTGCCCTACCAAAGCCTAACCTTCTTCCCAATACCAATGCACCTGCTAGTGATGAGAAACCTGCAGCAACATGTATAACAATACCTCCAGCCCAGTCCCTAGCACCCATCTGTGCAAGCCATCCTCCTCCCCATATCCAATGTGCTACTGGTGCGTAAACGAATATCATCCATATGAAGATGAAGATAAGCCATGGACCAAAGCGCATCCTCTCAGCTATACCTCCACTTATCAGTGCTACCGTTATAGCAGCGAACATACCTTGGAATAGGAAGAATAGATAGCCTGGTATAGTTGGTGCATAATCCAGAGGCTCTAATCCTACTCCTCTCATGAATGCCCAATCAAATGGTCCTACCCAACCATGCTCTGATGGTGCAAATGCTAAACTAAAGCCTATTATGAACCATGCTATTAACCCTATCAGTGCTGTTTGGTATACCTTCATTAATATGCCTAATGCATTCTTTGCCCTTATCAGCCCAGCCTCTAGAAAGCCTACTCCTCCTATCATAAGGAAGACCATTGCTGTTGATACTATCATCCATGACGTATCTCCAGTATCTATAGCCATAAGTATCGTTGATATGAAGTATTTTTAAAGTTTTTTAAGAAAAATAATAAAATGATAATCTATTGTATATCGGTATTGTTAATTATGCCACTCACTTATATTTTATTGATAATCATTTGAATATCTTTTTATATAACTAGTGTCTATATAATGATATGGATAACATGGTTAGATATGCATTGATAGCAGGAGTCTTAGCATTGCTACCTACCATATTATCTTACAATACATATGCGTTAGGAGCACCACAACCTCTATCAAAGCCTCCTATATTTATAATAACTTACATAACCATGCTCTTAGCAGTAATATTTTACATGTTCCTACAACAATTGATAAGGAGAAGTTTCTATTCTCAACATAAACTAACACAGTAGCAAATTTTTATTATCATATGATAATCATTATGGATAACATTTATAATTATCTTATCATAAAGTTAGTAACATGAAGAAGATAGAGGCTATAGTTAAGACGGAGATATTACCTGATCTAAGGTTAGAGTTAGAGAAGTTTGAGATCTATGGCATAAGTACTCATAACATCTCTAGCATGAGCATAACTAGCAGGAGTGGTGCTGTTGGAAGGGGTGGAGGAGTAGGAGAATTCCTTACTAAGATAGAACTTATAGTAAGTGATAGAGACGCAAAGAAGGTTATAGAGGCTATAAGCAATGTAGCAGGAGGAAAAGGTAAAGAGCATGCAAAGATATTCATATCATCATTGGAGGAGATAGTAGATGTATCACATATGCAATCCATAAAGGACTTAGAGAACCCAAAAGAAGAAGAGTATGGTAATGATACATATTTTGAGAGAATGGAAGGTTTAACTCTTGAATCTCAAGAATCAGATGATTATAATACTGAAGAGCAAGGTAAGAGGAGTAGATTGGTACCATTACAGAAGTATACACTCATGAGAGTATTGAAGTTCTACAATGTAAACAAGGATACATTAAAGTCTGAGTATAGGATAAAGTCTTTTAGTGACTTTGTTAACTTTTGCATACTAGGCTATCTACCTATAATAGAGTCAGAGTTGAAACAGCAGACTATAGAAGGAAGGAGCAAACTACTTAGAATTTAATTTATTACTAGGATAGGTTATAAATAATAGATATCATTATTATATATTCTTGTTACAAATAAATCTATAAAAATAATGATTATTTTAATTAAATATTAATACATGCAAGAGCTTAATGAGCACTAATATTTATCTTATAGATGTGTAAAGTTAATCATGGTTATTATGGGCGAGAGCAAGAACTACAAGAATGATACATACATAAGATATAATAACAATAATTCTGATTTCACAGAGGAAGAGAAGCAAGGTGTATACAAAGCAATATATACTAGAAGGGATGTAAGATCGCACTTCATAGACAAGGAGATACCAGAGGATGTACTCTTAAGGATCCTAGATGCAGCACATCATGCACCATCTGTAGGCTTCTCCCAACCATGGAACTTCATAATAATTAGGGATAAAGATACAAGACTTAAGGTAAAGGCATTATTTGAGCAAGAGCTTATGCGTTCAGCAGAGATGTTAGAAGAGCCTAGGAGGAGTAAGTACCTATCCCTTAAGTTAGAGGGTATAATGGAATCCAATGTAAATATATGTGTAACATATGATCACTCAAGGTTTGGTCCATTTGTTATAGGTAGAAGTAGCATACCAGAGACAGGTATATACAGTGTATGCTGTGCAATACAGAACCTTTGGTTAGCAGCAAGGGCAGAGGGTATAGGAGTAGGTTGGGTTAGCATACTAGATAACGATGGGCTAAAGAAGATACTAGGTATACCAGATAGCATAATACCTATAGCATATCTATGCCTTGGATATGTTACACACTTTGAGAGTAAGCCAGATCTAGAGAGGGTAGGATGGTTACCAAGGATACCATTAAGCAGTATAATCTATTATGAGAGATGGGGTATTACTGATTTAAATAGTGCATAAACATATACAAAATCCTAAAATTACAATTACAATTGTTTATAATATGGGCTCGTGGCGCAGCATGGATAGCGCGGCAGCCTCCTAAGCTGTAGGTCGTGGGATCGAAGCCCACCGAGCCCGCCATATAATTATAATGATTTAATTTTATTATTTATTATTTATTCTAAAAATCTACTAATGCTTATCTCTGATATTATATATTTATTATTATCAATGTTATTTACAAGCATTTCAGCAAGTGCTGGTGCCCTTGCAAGACCATAACCCCTTAACCCATCTAATATGTATAGGTTCTTGAAGTATGGTATTGCCCCAACTACTGGTCTGCTATCACTTGTAATATTTATTGGTCCATAATGTATCTTGCTGTACTCTAACCTAATATCTCTAACCCTTCTGCTTAATGCATATATAACATGCTCTACATAATCTCTATCTATAGTAATACTGCCAGTAGAATATTTAGAATCATAGATTCCTACATCATCTATCTTCCATGCAGTATAGTCTCCTCCAACAAGCATATCATTACCTCTAGTTATCCAATAGGTTCCAGTTATCTCATCATCAAATGGGATTATACTCTCATGAGTCTTTGCTCTTCCTTCATATCTAATGAATACTAGAGGTACTATGTATGTATGGATACCTCTCCTTATAACATCTAATATACTGTTACCATGCTCATCATGATGGTCTGTTAGAATATCTTTACTTAGCCATGCACCAGCACATAGCACTACAGCATTGCCCTTAACATGAGTTATATCACTACTACTAATGTTCTTAACTAATACACTTGCCTCCTTATCATCATTAATCTTAACCTTACCATAGCCATTCAATACTATAACTCCTCTATTCATTAACTCCTTAGCAAAGGATGAGAAGAACTCTGGAGGGTCAATGGATATATCCATGTATGTATAAAGGTAAGCCTCCTCTATAGCCTCATTTATGTTAGTGTTAAGCCAGCCCCACTCGGTAACCTCCTTGCTTGTATATATTGTATTCCTTACGTTACACTCATTTAATATATTGCTGTACTCCCTTAACTCATCTACCCCATCTATTGTAAGTAAACCTGTTCTCTTTATGCTACTTAATCCATACCTACTGCTCCATGCCTCTAATATCTCTATGCCTCTTTTAGCCAACCTTATATCCAATGTATCTTCCATCTGTACGGTTGCTATTCCAGCAGATCTGCTTGTTGCATTGTACTCAAGTGCAAGTGGGTTCGCCTCTATTATGCATACCTTCATGCCTTTATCTACTGCATGTGCTGCTACAGATAACCCAGATATACCAGACCCTATTACTGCTATATCTACATTCATTACATATATTACAGAGTAACTCCTCTAAATAATCATTTATCCTGTAGATATTTTGTTAGATTACTCTCTAACATGTTAAGCATCTCCACTATGCTATCCATTACATGCTTGGGCATCCTCTCAATTCTAATATTACTGAACTCTTCCATAACCTTACTCTGCTCGCTCTCAGGTACCTTTGTATCATAGGCATCAAAGAACCTCTCCTCCCTCTCCATATGTACAGTAAGGTAATCAGCATAAGCCTTTAGCATCCTTGCTATAGGTTCACCGCTTCCTCTTGTACTTAACCAGTTCTCAAGGTTAGAGTTAAGCATCCTTGCTATCCTTCTTCCAAGCTCATGCTCTATCTTAAGAGCATCTGCCTCTTTCTCAAGCTCTGTACCATTCACTCTAGGAAAGTATGAGCACTCTTCCTTATAATGGTGATACATGCTTATAAAACTCTCAATTACTATGAGTATATGTTTAACCTCATTTACAGGTATATGATTACTTGCATATATGTATTTAGAGTATTCATATGCTATATTGCGTAGTCTATTAACTATAAGTTTATGATCTCTTCTAAGGTGATCAGTAGCACTCATGGGAGATCAATTTATATATTGATCAACTAATTAACCTTTGCCCTTTTTACTCTTCCTATAGTATATCATAAAGAGTATGCCTAAAACTATGTTTATAATAGCAAGGTAAAGTATGAAAGGGGTATGGGTAAATGCACCAACTGCTATACCCCATGAACCAGCAGCATAGAACATTATAGCAATATGCAACGTCCTCCTCCTTATCATAGTATTAAATGAATCCTGCAGTATAAAAATATCAAGCAAATCTATTTATCTTAAATCTTATACTTATATTACAATGTTAGGAGAGAGTACTCTAAAGGATAGTATAGTGAAGGTAGTAGATGAGTTAGTTAATATCAAGAAGTATGATAATGATACAATATATATTGAAGAGGTTACAACTTGCTTAAGGCGTTCCTACTACAATAGAAAGGAAGAGAGGGTCCCTCTAAAGGAAAGGTTTAAGATCTTTAATGAGGGTATAAGATATAACACTAAGAGTGGGATAAGGGAGTATAGAGAAGAGGGCTTAGGGTTCAAGATTATTACAAAGGCTGATATAGTTGTGGATGATGCAATAATACACTTTAACATAGTGGATGATCTCCCTAATACCCCATATCCTAAGGATCTAATGGCTTTGAATGCTAATCTATGGATATTCAATAAAGAGGAGGGTGCATTGGTATACATAACAAAGGATGGCAATAATATTCAATTCTCTCTTAGGAGGGATAAGAGGTTATTCGATGAGACTAAGAGAAGGGCTACTGTGCTACATACATTACTTAAGGAAGGGAGGGTTCCTATACTTGAGCCATCAGAAGAGTGTATCTCATGCTCATACTATGAGAAGTGTTATGTACAGCATAAGAGGTATGATAACCCAACGCTAGAGAAGATATTTGGGTTTAAGAGGGATTAAGTATATCTACTACCATTGTATATCTACTACAGCCTTTGGTATAATTATTGTAATTAATAAAAATTAAATAAAATAATAACTTCCCTCCTTTTATTATTATGTAATTCCTTCTGCTTCCTTCTCCCTATACTCTTCCATCATCCTCTGCTTTGATACTCTATACCCTCTTATTGAGAACCATACAGCAACAGATGCTGCAAATACTGCAGCCATGGCATACATAGTGCCTATGAACGGTTCTGCCATGGTTATTATTAAAGCATTTAAATTAATAAAGTATATTGTTATCAGAAGGGTTTTAATAAAAAGTTTTACTTCTCATTAAGTTAATAAAAATATGAGAAAGTGAACGGACTATTAAAATATTAAGAATAATCTTAGGTTCTGCTAGTGAGTTATGCTACTTATCATCCATTCCATGTAACTCTTGCTAACATTATCCATATCTACAGTAACTACCTCTGGCACTGTATACTTGTGTGTTTTAAGTATGAACTCCTTAAGCCTATCCAATGCATCATCTGTGGTCTTGAACAATGCTAGATACTCGTAAGTATCCTCCACCTTGCCCTGCCATCTGTATATGGATCTTACCTTTACTATGTTTACACATGCAGCAAGCATATTATCTACAGAGCCTTTAGCAGCGTTAACAGCACTCTCCTCATCTGGGTAGGTAGAGATAAGTATTACACCTTTCATAGCAACCATTAAATCATACGTCTTAAAAATTATTATGGTATAATAGTATGGCATTAGGCGATAATATAAGTATAATAGCATTACTGATAGCATGGTTAGCAATAATAGGTACAGCAAAAGCATTAAGGTTAGAGAAGAGGGGTTTTGAGATAAAGCCATTCATGCTTATGTATAAGAACCATGGAGTATCATCTACACTGGATAAGATAGTATCTATCAATAGGGGTGCAGTAAGTATATTCTCAAATGTAAGTGTTGTAGCTGGTGCAGCAATGATGGTATTTGCAGTATGGTTTTTAGTTAACAATTTAATCAACTACTTTCATGCAAATGAGCAGTTCTCAGAGGTTACATTACTCATACCAGGTGTTACAATAAGGAGCGTGCCTAACCTAGTATACTTCCTCCTTGCAGCACCAATAGTGCTTGTTATACATGAGGTTGCCCATGGTATAGTTGCTAGGCTTGAGAAGATAAAGGTAAAGTCAGGAGGCTTTGCTATAATAATTGCACTCATAGCAGGGTTCATTGAGCCTGATGAGGAGGAGTTCAATAGAGCAAGGAGGATATCTAAGATTAGGGTTATTGCAGCAGGATCTACATCTAACATGCTCTTCTCCTTCATCATAGTAGGCTTGCTTTTGTTTAACCCCTCATTTGGTAACATACTGGAGGCACTCTCACCTACACTAAGAGGCTTATTCTACAACGATCCAATAGGCGTGCCTATAGTTAGTGTAATAGAGGGTAGTGGTGCAGAGAAGGCAGGTATGAAGGCAGGGGATATAATAGTTGGTATAAATGATATACAGATAAGAACCCCCCAAGATCTAGCAAAGGTTAAGCTTACCCCAGGCGAGCAGGTTAACGTTAAAGTTCTAAGGGATGGCGAGTTAATGAATCTTCAAGTTACTATAGGTAGAGCAGAGGATGATCCTAACAGAGGTTTAATAGGAATAGTTAGAGATATGTTCCCATACATGCCTCCTAAGGTAAACTTTTGGATACCATGGCCTCAAGAGGTATTCATGTTTCTACTCTGGTTATGGATGCTCTCATTCTTCATAGGCATATTTAATATGCTCCCTATGTTACCATTGGATGGAGAGAAGTACATAAGCTCTTTGGTAGAAAATAGAGTATCTGATGGTAAGTTTAAGGTTATAAGGATAGGTGTGAATGCCTTTGGTTTTAGTCTTCTAATAGCAAATATAGTTGCAACAGTTATAAAATCAGGTTTTATAACAATATAATATAAATAGGATCATAAAGTTGAGTTTAGGAGTTGTGGTAAGAGATTAATGTTCTCAATAACAGCATCCGCACCCTTACTTATGAACGCACTCCTCTGCTTATTGCTATCTATGCTTGTACCATAGATTCCTATAAAGATTGTCTTATATCCATTATAACCATTTATGCTGTTAGCCATTACAAGATCCTCTATAGAGTCACCAACTACTATAGCCTCCTTTACATTCAATATGCTTAAGGACTTTAATAATGCATATGGATTAGGCTTGGTAACAACCATATCAATCTTATTCCTCTTAACATACTTATCCTCATCCTCTATGAATACAGAGGCTTGTATGTTAAAGTACTCAAGTAGTTCCTTAAGCGTATACTCTGTAGCCAATCTACTCCTGCCAGAGACTATGGCTATATTATTATCAAATATCCTCTTCAACTCCTCAAGTGAGTTCTTGCTTATTATAACCTCATCGTAATTTATAAACCCTTTATAATCATCGTCTATGAACCTAGGTTTTATACCATGCATCTTTACAAATAACTCCTTCCCATAGAAGAGCTCATCGAACAAGGTTGCTAACTTACTATAGCCTACAAGCCCAGGGTAGCCTGTATAATCCTTCACCATCCTTACTACATCCCCTAGGTTTTTGTGCTCAAGGTACTCCTCAACTGATGCTATCCCTCTAGCATCTGCATTATCTGCTAACTCATAAGCAAACCTCCTTGCCCTCTCTAAAGCATTAGTTGATGTGCTCTTATCATAGCAAGATGCTACTGCAGAGAGTATAAGGGCATAGCATGTATCAACATCATTATTGAAACCTCCGCTCATCCTAAATGCTAGTATGAGATCCTCATTAACATAACCCTTCCATATATTAGAGTTAAGTATATCACTTAACATTCTATGCACAGTCTCAATTATGCATGCATTGTATGATCTGTTTATCCTTACTAATGTGCCATCACAATCAAGTATTAGAGCACTCCTCTTGCCATCTATCATAATTACATTACTGCTTAGTAACCCTTGATTATATCCTTTACTGTATCTATGAAGATATTGTTAATATGATACATGCTTAGGCTAACCCTTAAGCAGGATCTATAGCATGCTACATCCCCTATGCTCCTTACTAATATACCTCTAGCCCTTAACTTATCATATAGATCATTACATGGTGATGTGAATAGTAAGAAGTTTGCATCAGATCTGAATGCTTTTACACCATGTATGGAGTTCAATTCGTTGTATAACCTCTCCCTCTCCCTCTTGATATACTCTACAGTATGCTTTATACGATCTATATGCTTAAGCATAAATAGTGCAGCCATTAAGGTTATACTGCTTACAGCATAAGGGTATTGTATTACCCTATTAAACACATCTATTATATCCTTGCATGATACAATGTATCCTATCCTTGCACCAGCAAGAGCGAATGCCTTTGAGAATGTTCTAAATACTATAACATTCTCCCTCTTAACTGCTTCATGGCATAAAGAGTAGTTAGCAAACTCCACATATGCCTCATCTATCATAATTAGACCATTGAACCTATCCATAAGATCAAGAATTAGATCCTTAGAGAACTGATTCCCAGTAGGATTGTTTGGTGAGCATATGTAACATATATCTGCATCACTATCCAATATATCATTCACATTAAATAAGAGATCTTTATCAAGAGTTATCTCCTTAAGTCTTATGCCATGGACTTTACATCTATCCTTATAGAATGAGAATGTTGGCTTCAAGGTTACGCTACTCCTATTGCTACCAAATGCTAGCAAGGCTAAGTCTATCAACTGATCTGAGCCATTACCAAGTGCTATGTTATCTCTACTTAGATTAAGGTACCTTGCTATTCCTTCCTTAACCTCATCATACTGCTCAGGATACAATCTAGGATCTATGCAAGTTAAAGCCTCATGTATAACATCTTTAACAAACCCTTCATCTAAGACTAGGTTCTCATTGGTATCCATCCTTATTACTTTTGCATTGTCTTTAAGCCTATCTGGTTTTATGTAACCCTGTATACTACTTAAATCCCTTAATCTCTTACTTAGCCATGACTCATCGCTCATTGATTTAAAAGTTTATTACTGTATAATTTATTCATTCATCAGTAACTATACTAGCAAGCCCTTTACATGCAAGGTAGCAGAATGCGTATAAAGGTATCTTTGCATGCTCTTCCATGAACGGGCCAAAAGTATTACCTTTAAGGGTGAACCTTGGGGCTTTTATTATATATGCATTAACCTCTCTATCACTTATAAAACATGCATCATTGAATGGATTAAATGAGTTTAGATCATCGCATATTACCTTGGCTAGGCTACTCTTGCTGTTAAGAGTTCCAGCAAGTCTAAATATTCTATGCATATCAATGGTAACGTTTGGATCTATTCTTACACTAAGCTTAAGCAAGGCATCATCTATAGTATTACCATCTGCGTAATAATTGTTGTTAATATATTTGCTCTTACCCCTTCTGTTATTAAGTATATATCTTGATACTCTACCTACCCATCCATATCCATCTGGATTAAGCAAGAATTTAATATTAGTAGCATGATTAGGATTCTTATTATCTTTATCTTTATAAGAACTCCCTTTTAATACTCTAACCTCTTTACCTCTATTGCTCTTGAATAGTATATCATAAACTAACCCTTTAGCGGATAAGTAATTTACTACCTCTGCTCTAGCATTAGAGTCAAGGTTTGTATATCTACCTTTTATATGCACATGGAACCCATTGTTACCAGAGAAGTATACACAAACCTCATCTTTATTACTACTATCTATCGCAAAGTCATCCTCAAGTATATTGAGTAACTTCCTAACCTCACTCTTACCTAAGTTTATGCACTCATTACAAGGAATTGGTATATGCTTTATGCTAGAGGAATTACACTTCTCGCATGTACTATTGCTTTGGAGTGAACTCTTGCATATAGAGCATAGGTATACATCATGCCTTTCTGCACATTGAGGCTTCAACTCTTTTATATCTATATCAAATATTAGGTCTGCCCCCTTCAACCCCTTCTCCTGCATTACTCTAGTTGGATAACTGTAGTATGCTGATGAGCAGTAGACATCTGCTGGTACCTCCCTTATAAGTAGTGCTATAAGCTCATTTATACTCTTAAATGAAAGATGCCTAACCATTGTACCATCAAACTTAAAGTAACCGAACTCCCTCTCCTCTATAGCATTAGGAGCCTCTATCAGATTATAATTATTGTAGTAAAACTCTCTGAATGCTTGCCTTACAATGTTTATAGTCTCATCCATCCCTTTGCTCATATCTACCTTTAATTGTAAACTGTACTGGGTTCTTTATACCCTCACACTCTTTACTCTTGTAGCATAAGCCTTGTAGCATAACCTTCTCGCATGATGGGCATGCGTATCTTACCATGTTACCCCTTAACCCTGCTAGATGCTCTACCTGGTACCTTGTTATATTAGCATTGTAATCTGGTGCATTCTTAAATAGTTCACAGACCTCATCAACACTATTACCTATAGCAAGCATGTATGTTGCTAACAATACCCTTGCAGTATGTGAAGGGTTACCCCCTTGCTCTAAAGTATTCAATATGTTAACTATGCATGGAGGATACCTACCTTTATCTATCCTAAATACACTAAACTCCTTGTTCTCATAAACCATTGCCCTAAATGCATTAACGTACTTTGCTATTGGTTCTGGTAATCTTCCCTCATCTATACTCATGCCCTCAATCTTACTTGCTATTATTAGCATAAGCTCATCCCTTATCAGTCTTATAACATCTTTGCTATTGAGATGCACATAGCCTTTATGCACTATCCTATTAACCAGCCTCCAGTAACCATCATGGAAGTTTGTAGAGTATCTAAGGTAATCCTCTACTCTTATCTTGAACAATGCGTTATCTTTATCATATATAACATCTACATTGAATAGATCTCTGAATATTACTCTTAATATGTTATCTATAGTAATCTTGCTATCCTTGCTAAGGTCTTGTATAAGGAACATCTCTGCCCTCTTTGCCTCTGCTAATGCAAATCGCTTATACAGGTTCTTAACCTTTGTAGCCCTAACCATTATACATGCTAGCAAGAATGATACAATCTCTATATCAGCATCCTCAAGTTCATCATATACAATCCCATTTATAGCAGCAAGTACCCTCTTACTTGCCTTATCTATTATATTAGCAAGGGAAGGGTCGTTAAACTCTTCTAATGAGTAATTCAATACCTTAAGATAATCTGCAGCATTGCTTAGGAACGGGTACTTTGCTATCAACCTACTATTATTATTGCTATTGCTAATCACATATTATTTAATATACTAGCCCAAATAAAAGATAATATCATGCATAATATACGTGTAGGTTTACACGTATCTATATCTGGTGGCATAGATAGGGCTGTAGATAATGCATTAGTACTTGATTGTAATGCATTCCAGATATTCACAAGGAACCCAAGGGGTTGGAATGCAAAACCCTTGAGTGATGAAGAGGTTAAGAGGTTCAAGGATAAGTTAAGTGCAAACTCTAGCAGGATAGATGTTAATGCTGTATATGCCCATATGCCATATCTACCAAACCTAGCATCACCAAAGCAAGAGGTATACAGCAAGTCCTTATCAGTTCTAATAGATGAGGTTAAGAGATGCTCAATGCTAGGGATAAGGATGCTTGTAATACACTTAGGCAGTTATATGAATACAAGCCCAAGTGATGGTATGAAGAACATAGTTAATGCATGTAATATTGCATTAGAATATACTAAAGATGTTACCATACTCTTAGAGAATATGGCTGGACAGAGGAATAGCATAGGCTCAAGTATAGAGGAGTTAGGAACGTTATATAATATGCTAAATGGTAAGAGGGTTGGTGTATGCATAGATACCTGCCATCTATTTGCATATGGGTATGATCTAAGGAGCAAGGATAGGTTACATGATCTTGTAGCATTGTTAGATAAGCATATAGGACTTAAGAATATCAAGTTACTCCATATAAATGACTCTAAGTATGGATTAGCATCACATGCTGATAGGCATGAGCATATAGGCTTGGGTTACATAGGCGAGGAAGGCTTTAAGAACATATTCAGTATCAATGAGTTTAGAGCCATACCATGGATACTAGAGACCCCTGTAGACTCAAGGAGGGGCGATTTAGAGAATATAAGGAAGGTAAAGGAACTTGCATATACTTATATGAGTCCATGATTGATTGATTATGGTATCATGCTATGAACTACGATGCTGTAACTAATCTAGCATTAAGCAAGGGATTCTACTTCCCTAGCTGTGAGATATATGCTGATGCCCAAGCAGGATTCTGGGACTATGGACCATTAGGAGTTGCTTTGAAGAATAGATACATAGAACTATGGAGGAGAGAACTGGTTAGGAGGGATGGTATGCTTGAGATAGATGGTGCTCAGATAATGAGTAAGAGTGTATTTGTAGCATCTGGTCACCTTGATAGCTTTAATGATCCAATAGTAAGATGCTTAAAGTGCTCAGCAGTACATAGAGCAGATAAGCTTATAAGTGAGCATATAAATGCCATCGTGCCTGAGCGTATTAGCAATGAAGAGCTTGATGCCTTGATAGCAAAGAATAACATAAGATGCCCAAGGTGTAATGGAGATCTAGGTAAGGTGAGCAGGTTTAACATGATGTTTAGGGTTGGGATAGGTGCAGATGATGCTGATGCATATCTTAGACCAGAGACATGTCAGAGTATATTTGTAGACTTTGCTAGGCTATTCAAGATAATGCGTTGCAAGTTACCAATAGCAATAGCACAGATAGGCAAGAGCTTTAGGAATGAGATAGCACCTAGGCAGAGTATAATAAGGCTTAGGGAGTTCTACCAAGCAGAGATAGAGGTCTTCTTTAACCCAAAGAAGATAGATAGCATAGATGAGAGGAAGTTCAATAGCGTGAAGGATGTAATGCTAAGGATATATGATGGTAATTCTTTATATGAGGTTACCGTACTTGAGGCTTTAGATAAGGGTATAATACCTAATAAACTAATAGCATACTACTTGGGATTACTTGCTGATTTCTATAGTAAGACAGGTATAGATATGAAAAGAACTAGATTTAGGAGGCTTGGTGATGATGAGAAGGCATTCTATGCTAGTATAGCATTTGATTTTGAGGTTAACACTAGCCTAGGATGGATAGAGTTGGTAGCATGTAACTATAGATCTGACCATGATCTCAAAGGGCATATGAAAGTTAGCAAGGAGAACCTTGAGGTTATGGATGGGGATGAGAGAGTGTTAGCACATGTATTCGAGCTCTCCATGGGTATTGAGAGAAGCATATACTGTATATTGGAGCATTCATTACAAGAGGATAAGGAGAATAATAGGGTAGTGCTAAGGTTGAAGCCATACCTTGCCCCTATACAGGTAGGAGTATTACCCTTAGTTAATAAGGATGGTTTAGATACCAAGGCATTGGAGATATATGATATGCTTAAGATAGACTTTGATGCATTCTATGATGACTCTGGAACTATAGGCAGAAGATATAGAAGGCTTGATGAGATTGGTACACCTTATGCAATAGCAGTTGATAGACAGAGTATGCAAGATAATACAGTAACTATAAGGGATAGGGATACGATGAAGCAAGTAAGGGTAAAGATAGAAGATCTTAAGGCTGAGTTAGCAAAGAGATTTATAATAGATTAAGATTAATAACATTATCTATTATTTATTTAAATAAATAAATACATCATACTTATATTGCCTTTAATCTTAAGATATGATGGGTAAGAATGGTAGAGAGGAGAGAGAAGAGAGATCCACATGTAACAACTAGACTACTAGTTAAGGATATTATGAACAGCCCTGTAATTGCAGCCTCATTGAATGCAACTGTTAATGAGATAGCTAAACTCATGAGTGATATGAGGATAGGTAGTATAATAATAACGGATAATGGTAAGCCTGATGGTAAACCATTGGGTATAGTAACTGATTGGGATATAGTTAGCAAGGCAGTAGTTAGGGATGAAAAGCCAAGCAAGATAAGGGCTAGTGATATAATGCAGGATCTAATAACCATAGATAGTGAGGCTAGTATAACAGATGCTGCAAGGCTCTTAAGGAAGCATAATGTTAAGAGGCTTGGAGTAATGTACAAGGGCAATATAGTTGGTGTAGTATCATCATCAGATGTAATAGCAGTCATGCCAGAGCTTATAGATGTTGTATCTGAGAAGGCAGCAATGCTTAGGGGCGAGTTAGGGAGAAGTCCTACACTAATCTCAGGTTACTGTGATGAATGTGATGAGTGGTCAGATTATCTAGCATTAGTAGATGGTAGATTCCTTTGCGATGAGTGTAGATCAGGGCAGTAGTAATGGTAATGCTATGCATACAAGGCTTGTAGTTGATGCTATGCTTGGTAGTATAGCAAGGAAGTTAAGGTTCTTTGGTTTTGATACCTTATATTATAATGGTATAGAGGACTCATCTCTGCTAGATATATGCATAAAGGAGTCTAGAGTGCTTGTAACTATGGATGAGGAGTTGCATAAAAGGGCAATGAGGCTAGGGTTAAGGAGTATACTTATAGAGAAGGCTAATAATAAAAAGATCAAGGATATCAATACTATGGAAACCATTCTAAGGGCTTTAGGAGTATCTTATATAGAGTTCAATGTAAACTACTCTCGTTGCTCATTATGTAACTCCTCCATTGAATGTGTTAATGATAAGTGTAACCTTAAAGGGTTAATACATAACAATATACTTAACTTATATGAGAGATTTTATATATGTAAAGGTTGTAGAAAGGTATACTGGGAAGGTAGTCATGTTAAAAGACTAAGGGAGTTTGCTAAGGAGGTGAATGCAAGGCTTGGTATTTGATGATAACGATGGATATACGTTAGTTAAACTTGCTAGGAGTGCTGTTGAGCATTACCTTAACTATGGGAAGGTAATTGAGCCTGATAGTAGCATAAGATCTAGATACTCTATGAAGTGTGGGGTCTTTGTAACTATAAATAAGCATAATAAAGGTATAGAGGAGTTGCGTGGGTGCATAGGCTTTCCAATGCCTACAAAGGAGTTGTACTCTGCTTTAATAGAAGCTGCTATTGCATCTGCTTTTAACGATCCAAGGTTCAAGCCTATAAGCATAGATGAGTACTCTAAGATAACATTTGAGGTTAGCATACTAACAGAGCCAGAGTTAATAAAGGTTAACGATCCTAGAGAGTATAAAGATATCATAAAGGTTGGGAGGGATGGGCTAATGATAGTATGGCGCTACGGCTCTGGTCTACTCTTACCACAGGTTCCAGTAGAGTATGGGTGGGATGCTGAGAGGTTCCTCTGTGAGACATGTATGAAGGCTAATGCATTACCTGATTGTTGGCTATATGAGGATACCAAGTTGTATAGGTTTGAAGCAATAATATTCAAGGAAGTTGAACCAAATGGTAAAGTAGTTAGAGTAAGATTGGTATAGTATATAATTATAATAGTCAATATCATGAGAATATATATAGGAGTTTATGGTGTTGGCTTAGGCCATGCAAGTAGGATGCTACTACTTGCTGATAGATTAAAGAAGGAAGGGTGCTTATTAGAGTTCTCATCTTTTGGTGATGCTGTAATATACATAAGAAACAATGGATTCAAGTGTAATATAGTGCCTGAGGTTGAGTTTGGTTGGCATCCTAGTATTGGGTTTAATGTTAAGAGGAGTATTATGAACATACCTATTAACGCATTCAACTTCTCAAAGCAATTGATGCTTGAACTAAGTAATATGAAGAGGTTCAGACCAGACGTTGTTGTGAGTGATACTAGGTTATCTACTTTATTTGCTGCAAGAATACTAGGAATAAGATGTATAGTTGTACTGAATCAGATTAAACTATTATTGTCACCAAGATTAAGGGAGTTTGCTGTAGTTAGATTATTTGAGGATATGCTTGCTGAGGTATTAGCAATACTATGGAGGAGAGGGGATAGTATAATAGCACCAGATCTACCTCCACCATACACTATATCTGAACAGAATCTATGGTATATAAAAGGCATGGATGGTATACTTAAGTACTCTGGGTTTATAATTCCAAAGAAAGAGTTTGAGGAATACAATATGGAAAGAATACGTAGTATGCTTGAGTTAAGTAACAGCAATTATAATAGCAAACCTATAATATTTATACATATAAGTGGTCCTAGGCAGACCAAATTGTATATAGTAAGGAGGTTATTGGAAGGGATAGGGGATGGGGTTAAAGTTATAGTATCAGAAGGAAAGCCGGATGGGAGTATAGTGCCTAAAAGGATAAGGAATGGATGGTACTTTGAGTGGTGCCCATTCAAGGATGAGGTATTTGCTATGAGCAATGTTATAGTCATGCGTGCAGGACATTCAACTATAGCACAAGCAATAAAGCAGGGTAAGCCTATGGTATGTATACCTATAGAGAATCATAGTGAGCAGTTAGGTAATGCTATAAAGGTTGCTAAACTTGGTATAGGCGTAATGCTTAGGGAGAAGGGTTTAGATGCAAAGAAGGTTAACCATGCAATAGATGAGGTATTAAACGATAGCAAGTATATGGTAAATATGAAGAATATAAAGAGCATAGCAGATAGAAGTGATGGGATAGAATATATTGTAAGAGATATACTTTGAATCTACTTATTACTTAGCTCCTTCTCAAGCTTCCTGATCTGTTCTATAGTAGTTATCAACGCTCTACCAACTATACCTTCATTAACCCCTATACCAGCATTCTTTGTTATTATATCTAATACCTCTTCAACCTCCCTATCTGCTACTACAACCTCTATCTTTGATGCTTGCATTAACTCTGGCTTATATGAACTAGTACCCCTTGAGCCTGTAAGCGTCATACTTTGAAATAAACCTTTACCATATCCGTTAACTATGAACACGTTATCTATACCATACCTTTTTAATGCTCTATAAACTATATCCACCTTCTCTGTAGCAACTATAGCCTCAATCTTCTTCATGTTGTATTAATAATATCTTAGAGTATAAAAATCATTGTGTTTATGATAATTATATGCTTATATATCCATATTCATTCATTCATAATTCACTTATATAGAACTATTCTGATCATTGCTAGTCTAAGATTTAAATGTATCAAACATACATAAGCTCATAGGGCCGGTCGTCTAGTTGGTTAGGATGCCGCTCTGACACGGCGGAGGTCGAGAGTTCAAATCTCTCCCGGCCCACTACAGATTGTAAGAATGATAAGAATTAACACTCAATAAATTAGTTTATCTTTTTGTATAAATTGGTTCTGCTAACTTAATACTGTCACCTAGCATGCTATACAAGTTAACAGAAC
>Ga0197143_1000400_pt1 | contig 49337 bp, 45 predicted proteins | sample GBS70_MetaG_FD_148603 | JGI IMG/M metagenome (GOLD analysis project Ga0197143, IMG submission 148603) | Sediment microbial communities from Great Boiling Springs, Gerlach, Nevada, United States - GBS 70_MetaG | ecosystem: Environmental > Aquatic > Thermal springs > Hot (42-90C) > Sediment... | reverse complement strand
ATTTAACGACTACAAAAACTATTATTTACTGGCTGGTCTCAGAGTAAGAATAAAGTATTATAAGAAAATTGGTGACGAAAAGAAATATAACTATTATCTTTCTTTAGCGAAAAATTTAACTTTTGAGACATCTCGAGGAAAAAATTTACATAAAACCATGCTTAATTATATAAGTTCTGAATAAATTGGATGTTTATATGGAAATGTTACTGATATTGGTTTAACACAATTTTGGACTACAATTTTTATCAACTTAGCAAGGAAATGTTTTTGCACTTGCTCTATCGGCGAGAAATCAGAAGAAAATTTTTTGCTATGTAGTGCACAAAATTGTTGTCAACAATTGAAACATTATTATAAAAATTTCTAAGTTGAGAGGAAGCAATATAAATATATTATGGATGAAAAATTCAAAAAAGTAATGTTATTTATTGTAATAGTTTTTGTACTTAGTTGGCTATTAGTGTTATTATTTTTTGTTTTAGGTGGGAGGTGGGTGGAAGATCGTAACATAGCGCCCATAGTTGGGACAATATTTATGTTTATGCCTGCGATATCTGCGGTTTTAGTACAGAAAGCTATTTATAAAGAGCCATTGAAGGAGCCTTTAGGTATTTCTTTCAAGTTGAACTTTTGGTGGTTAGCAGCCTGGTTGCTACCACCTGTTATTGCATTAGCTGCAATAGGTATCAGCTTGCTTATTCCAGGTATAAGTTATTCTCCAGAGATGACTGGCTTTTTTGAAAGATTTAAGGGCATTATACCTGCGGAGCAGATTGAACAAATGAAAGCTCAGTTGTCGGCATTGCCAGTTCATATTTTTTGGATTACTTTGTTTGGAGGATTATTAGCAGGGATTACTATAAATGCTGTTGCTTGTTTTGGTGAAGAGTTAGGCTGGCGAGGTTTTTTACTGAGAGAATTCAGTCATATGGGTTTTGGAAAATCATCTGCTATTATTGGGCTTATCTGGGGTATATGGCATATTCCAATAATTCTTCAGGGACATAATTATCCACAACATCCGTTAGAAGGAACATTTATGATACTCATCTTTTGTCTTCTTTTTTCTCCTTTATTTACTTACATTAGACTAAAGTCAAGGTCTGTTGTTGCTGCCGCAATTATGCACGGCTCTTTAAATGGCACCGCAGGGTTAGCTATTATGGTGGTTAAGGGAGGGAATGATTTAATCACTGGAGTTACGGGATTAGCAGGATTTATAGTTCTTTTAATAACGAATCTCTTCATATTACTTTTTGACGCATCTACCAGAAATGGAAGTATAAATGATATAACAGACATAATTACTAAAAAAGATGAAATTAAATGAAGTGGAATAAGGTTTCTGTGGGTATGATGGTAGAAGATAAAAATTAAATACTATAGTGTTTCAGCAATATCATAAAATTTAAGAAATTTCATCCATTATTAATTGTAGCACTAAATTATATTGTAAGGAAAGAAAATGGTAGAGGAAAGACAAATAGTATCATCAATAGATTCAGCTGCTACTACTATGCCAGCGGATTACTATTTTGCATTGCAATCTTCCTGGGGCATAACTAAACATATGGGCGGGTTGGATGCTACAAAAGAGTTAATTGAATTATGCCATGTTAATAAAGATTCATATATTTTAGAGGTTGGGTGTGGTGTCGGAATAACTGCCTGCTATATAGCAAAAGAATATGGATGCAAAGTGATAGCTACAGACATTTCTGAAGAGATGATTAAAAAAGCAGAAGAAAGAGCTAAAAGGAAAGGTGTTGAAGATAAAATTGAGTTTAGGGTAGCGGATGCGCAAACATTACCATTTAGCAATGATTTCTTTGATGCTGTTATTAGCGAGTCTGTAAATGCTTTCATAGAAGATAAAGAGAAGGCAGTAAATGAATATAAGAGAGTAACAAAGCCAGGAGGATATGTGGGATTTAACGAAGTGTCTTGGATAAAGGGTCCTCCTCAGGAGTTGGTTGAGTATTTATCTTCTGCTCTAGGTGGAGCTAAGTTTTTGACACCTGGGAGTTGGGAAGGTCTGTTGAGAAAAGTAGGTTTCTCTGATGTAGTTGTCAAGGTATATAAGACTACTGTATGGCGGCAGTGGCTTAGTGAAGCTAGAGAAATAGAGATAAGAGATTTTTTGAATGCTTGGTATAGGGTTTTATTGTTATTTTTTAAGGAACGGGAATTAAGAAGATATGTCAAGAAAATTTGTAAACCTCCTAAAAGTGTTTTTAATCTTTTTAAATACTTTGGGTATGGAATATATGTTGGGAAAAAATAACATTTTGTATAGGAATAGAATAAAAATAGTGTCGCAAAAGTTATAAAACATTTTTATATTGTGTTTGCATTTTTATTATATACTAGCAAGTCTTATGTTATAAAGTTAAAAAAAAGAGCACGGGAAGGTTATTTTTTAACTCTTGAATAAAGTTGAGCTAATATAATATATAATATGGTTTAATTTGTGTAAAAGATGAAAGGGTTCAAAAATACAATGGAAAAGAAGAATATACTTATAACAGGGGCTTCTGGATCAATAGGTTCAGAAATTTTAAAACAACTTTCAGAATTAACGGATATTTACAAAATCACTGTATTTGATATTGGAACTAAAGAAAGTATAAAGTTTTTCGGAAAGTTTAAAGACAAGATTAAAATAGTTTATGGAGATATCACTAATAATGATGATGTAGAGAAAGTTTGCCATAATATGGATTTTGTCATGCATTTAGCTGCAATTATACCTCCCAAAGCAGATGAACTTCCTGAGCTGGCTAGGAAGGTAAATATTGATGGCACAAAGAATTTAGTCCATAATCTTGAATTATTTTCTCCGAATGTTTTTTTAATATACGCATCATCAATTGCAGTTTACGGAGACAGGTTGAAGAGCCCCTGGATAAAAGTCACCGATCCTGTGGTGCCAAGTGGAGGTGATGTGTATGCTTTTACGAAAATTGAAGCTGAGAAGATAATAATGGAGAGTAAGATTGATTGGAGTATATTTAGACTGACAGCGATAATGGGTAAGCACAAATTATCAAAATTACTATTTCATATGCCATTAGATACTGCTTTGGAAATAGCCACTCCCGTGCACGTAGCTACAGCTTTTGTGCATGCGCTTAATAATAGAAGTGCTCTATCAAGAAAAATTTTTAATCTCAGCGGAGGTCCTTCTTATAGAATATTGTATAGAGATTTTCTATCTCGTTCATTTGAGATCATGGGGTTAGGGAAACTTGACTTTCCTGAGAAAGCATTTGCTGAGAAGAATTTTCATTGTGGATATTATCTTGATAGTGATGTATTAGAAAATATTTTACATTTCCAAAGCGGAACAATTGAAGACTATTTTCAACATTTACGAAAAACAATAAATCCAATAAAAAAGTTCTTTATACAGCTCTTCAGTGGAGTTATAAAAAAATGTTTACTGAATAAGTCTGAACCATATAAAGCATTTCGTTTTGGTGATGAGAAAGCAAAAGCACGCTTTTTTAATAACTTTACTTAGTTTTATCATCTTTTTCAAAAACTTCTTTATTAATTACTTCTGTTTTTAGTGTCCAATTGTAGTCTTTTATTGTTGGTAAAAAAGCAACTATTAATGAAAGGCAAAAGATTAACAGTTATATAATTTCTTTTATGGTAGCAATTATTTTTTCACAATTTGGTATGACAGCGTCTTCTAAGTTTTTTGCATACGGCATGGGCACTTCAAGACCCCCTACGCGCTTTATCGGTGCATCTAAATAGTCAAAAGCTTCTTCTAAGACCATCGCTGCTATATCTCCACCAATACCACCACGCACTATCGCCTCGTGGACAATTACCAACTTGCCGGTTTTTTTCACAGACGAGATGATACATTCTTTATCCAATGGGTATAATGTCCGGGGATCTATAACTTCTATGCTTATGCCTTCTTTTTCCAACATTTCTGCAGCTTGTAGTGCCTCGTAGACCATTGCAGAAGTGGCTACGACCGTCACATCCTTTCCTTCTCTTTTTATATCTGCCTTACCGAAGGGTATTAAATATTCATCCTTAGGCACGTACCCTTTAAGAGTGTGATATAGCCTTTTATATTCAATAAAAATAACTGGGTTGTCATCGCGGATGGCTGTCTTTAACAAGCCTTTTGCGTCAAATGGCGTTGAAGGAATAGCAATTTTAAGCCCTGGAATGTGGTAAAAAAGAGCTTCTAAATTTTGTGAATGCTGTGCTGCACTGCCTGTTCCAGCACCACACATTGTTCTTATCACAAGGGGCAACTTAGGCTTCCCCCCAAACATGAATCTTATTTTTGCAGCTTGGTTAATAATCTGGTCCATCGCTATTGTAGTGAAGTCTATGTACATTATTTCTGCGACAGGTCTTAAGCCTGTTAGAGCTGCACCGACAGCTGCTCCAACGATAGCAGCTTCTGAGACTGGTGTATCTCTGACCCTCTCTTTGCCAAACTTTTTATATAACCCTTTTGTTACCTGGAAGGCACCTCCATGGAAACCTATATCTTCACCTAAAAGTATCACGTTGATATCGCGTGCCATCTCTTCTTCTAAAGCTTCGTTTATTGCTTCTGCATAGGTCAACTCTCGGCCATCCATTACTAAATGCGCTTTTTTTTCAAAAAATTTGCACTCCTCTGCTGTTTTTTCTAATTCTTCATTTTTGACAAATAAAATTTCCGGCGATTTCAATTCTTCCGGCGAAGGATATTCGCTGTCAAGAGCAAACTTCTCCGCTTCGTCAACTAAAGCTTTTGCTCTTCCCACTATTTCTTCAATTTCTTTATCTGTCAGTAAACTGCTCTCTTTCACGTATTTTTTGAACCTCTCTATAGGGTCTTTCTTTTTCCATTCTTCAACTTCTTCCTTAGTTCTGTAAACTTGAGGGTCGCCAAGATAGTGCCCTTCCCAGCGGTATGTCTTCGCTTCTACAAGTGTGGGCCCTCCACCATTCCTTGCTCTTTCGACGCCATCCCTCACCGCAGCATAAACTTCCAATATATCGTTGCCGTCAATCGTTACACCTTTCATGTTGTACGACTGTGCACGAATGGAAATATTTTCCACCGAAGTAGATACAGAAATAGGTGTTGTGACGGCAAAACCATTATTTTCACAAATATAGATGACCGGCAATTTCCATACACTTGCTAAATTTAACGCCTCATGGAAAGAACCTTGATTTGTCGCACCATCTCCAAAAAAACATAACACTACTTTTTTGTTATTTTTATACTTACATGTAAGAGCCGCCCCTGTGGCTATAGGTATACCGCCGCCAACTATACCATTAGCGCCCAATATGCCAATTTCAATATCAGCTATATGCATAGAACCACCATAACCCCTACAGTAACCCGTCTTACGTCCTAAGATTTCAGACATCATTTTTTTCACATCCGCACCTTTCGCAATACAATGCCCATGTCCTCTGTGTGTGCTTGTAATATAATCATCTTCATTAATAGCCATACAAGCTCCAGTAGCTACCGCCTCCTCGCCTAAATATACATGCGTAGCGCCACGAATCAGACCTCTTTTGAAAAGTTCTACAACTTTTTCTTCAAAAAATCGTATAAGATACATTTTCTCCAAAGCCTTAGTTGCAAATTCTTTTGTGACCAGAGGTGCCATATCTCTTATGTTTTCTACACGAAATATTATTTTAGCTTGATTATTCCATTTTGCCGAGTTAGTCCATAAATATGATACACTATTTCAACTTAGGTATAAAATCTTTTTCTGCCTCTAACAGTTCGTCAAACATCTGTTTTATTTCTTCTGGAGAGCATACAGCACTTGTTAAAGGATCAAGCAGGAGTGCTTGCAATGCGCAATCATAGCTGCTCTCAAGGATAGCTTTCACTGCAAGTTCATACACTGCCATGTTAGACCTATTTAGCGCAGCAAGCTGTTCCGGTAGTCTGCCAAAATACATCGGATTGACACCATTCCTATCTACGAGACAGGCAACTTCAACAACTTGGCCATATGGCAAGTTCTCAATTAAGCCTGTATTCAATACATTGCCATAAATTATTGTTGGCTTATTAAACTCTTTTGCTTCTATAATTTGCGCGGCAAACTCGTGACTACGCGCTAAAGTTATCTCTTCTTTGCCTTCAATGATTCTTCTTCTTCTATCATCGCAGTCTTTTCTCCAACGTGGCCAATTCTTTGAGTAAAAACCTCTCTCTCCACGATACTCGTCCCTGCAATATTTATCTATCAACTCCGGGCGCTTCCTAAAGTAAGGAACGTATTCAGAAAAGTGTCCGCTTGACTCTGTAACAAAATAGCCAAAATAAAATAATATTTCAAACCTTACAGGATCTTTCTCGTAAAGTTCTTTATTTTCTCGTGCTTTCTTTTTTAACACAGGATACATATCTTCACCATTATATGTAAGCTCTGTGAACCACGACATATGATTTATGCCAGCGCAACGCCATTTAAGCTGCTGATAAGGAACTTCTAAATAGTGTGCTAAGAGGCCTGCAGTGCCCTGCACTGAATGGCATAGCCCCACCATGGACATCTTTGAAGTTTTAAATCCCGCTAACATCATCATTGACATTGGGTTAGTATAGTTTAAAACTAAGGCATTTGGGCATAACTCCTCAGCATCACGTAATATCTCAAGCCATACAGGTATTGTCCTTAGTGCTTTCATTATACCACCAGGACCTATTGTATCGCCTATACATTGGTCTACACCATATTTTAGTGGTATCTCGTAGTCGTACCTCACAGTATATAAACCATTAACTTCTATAGTGTTGATAACGTAATCTGCGTTTTTCATCACTTCCCTGCGATCTGTTGTAGCGATGATTTCCCAGCTACTCTTCCCTGCTTTTTCCTTTATCAATTTTATCTCCTGGAAAGAGAGATTCAACCTCTCTTCATCTATATCTACTAAGCAATATATTCCTTCGTCAAGGCCTGGTATTAAAAAAATATCTTTCCCTAAAACTGGTGCAAAACCGCTCCCTGCGCCAAGATATACTATCTTCACTTTTCCTCTTTCCATTTTTCTGAAATTCAACCTTTCCTATTCCTTATCACTTTTTATCATACGACCCTTGTTCTACAGGTGGCGAAAAGACATATATAAGCTTTAGCGGCACATCACTCTTATTATTTATACTATGCTCAATGCCAGGCGGAACGTATACGCACGTCCCTGGGGTGAGCGGCTCGGGTTCGCTGTTGAAATACATCTCGCCACAGCCTTGAATAATGTAGATAATCTCCTCTTCACTTGGGTGCACATGAGAAGGAGCGTGGGTATGTGGGGGAAAAACCGCTGTCCCAAAACACATGTTCTTAGCTTTACCAAAATTTTTTGGCCCAATAATCATCTTATGTTTTCTTCCTGGCAGGTCTTTCGCCTCAACCTCATCCTCATGTATTGTATACTTGAACGCCAACTATACATTCCCTCCTTTCTCTAATTAGGTTTACTTTTAGTATAACAATAATACGCTTAAAATTTTACAATATTGCCATTAATTTCTCAAGAGAAGATTCAAAATTCCATACACCCGTTATACTTCACAGCATTTCATGCAAAGAATCTTGTAATTGTGATGTTTTTTTCAGCCTTTTGCAAATTCTCAAAAGTAATATTCAACAGATTCCTATTTTCGTTAAACTCAAAAGTTTTTACCTTACTTCCATCTATTTTAATTTCCACATTTCTTGCCTTTTTGTTTCTCCATAGCTTCAGATTTATCTCTTTCACTTCAACAAAACCACTTTCTATCTCTATTTCAAATAATTCTTTTCCTGGTAAAATTAAATATTTGTAAGCCCCCCATGCATAACCTGATAAGAAAAATAACGAGAATCTCTTTTTAAAAATAATTGGCCTGAAGCTTATCACTTTCGCAACGTTATCTACATAAAAACCCGTCCAAGTTAAAACCAAAAACCAGCAAGATAATGCCCTTGCATAATGGTATCCACACTCTGAAGAATTAAACGGATTTCTTTTTATACCGTCGTGCCTCTCGACTATCGCATCTATTATTTTCTTTGCTTTGTTTACCATGCCTCTTCTCACAAGCATACCGGCAATGACAAACTCATCTCCTTCCCACACTTCATCGCAATACGGCATTGGCATTTCCGGCCTGCCCTTGAATGGCCACGTGCATATTAAAATACCTTCCTCATCATTCAGTGCATATATTCTCATATAATTTTTATGGAAAGACATTTTTTTAAAATTAAATTTCAGAATTGAGTCTAAAGCTTTCCTTATATACTTCTCATCAACTATGTTACCTAAGCCAAGAATATCGGAAAGTGCCTGTCCAAGAAGTTGTGACACAAGGCATCCGCTCAGAAATTGGAAAGGAGGCGTAGGAGTTTTGTCACATTTTTGTATAAAATAACAACCATTCCATAAGCTTAATATGTTATTTTTGCCTTTTTCATAAATCTCGCTGCAAATACCTGAAAATTTCACATCATTCATAAACTGAGCAATTTCAGCCATTGCCTTACAAGATGAAAGGTAAATGAAAGAAGTGAACGGATTCGGACCGTAAAATTCTATATCGTAGGTATTATGCTGTTCACATTCCATAAGACCATCCCTGTCAATATCCCACACCTTCCATATAAATTCAAATGATTTTTTCAAATTTGGATATATTTTCTCTAAAAATTCATTATCTCCTGAAATTTTCCAATCCCTATAAGCCTTTAATACTGTCCCTGCGTGGCCATCTGCTGCTGGCTTCGCTCTCCATATCTTTACTCCAGGAGGAATATTTGTTCTAAAAGCCATATATCCACTTTCGTCTACATTGTATAAGTAGTCCACTTCCCGCATTTTTCTCTCAAGCTTTGGGAAGAGATGTGCAATCGCTTGCTCGTAGTTGTAAACATGTGTACAGTTTAGCGGACAACAGCCGTAATTATCAAAACAGCCTTCAAAACCGTAAAAATAATCTCCTATTCTTAAAAAAGTATTACTTCTTAATGTATGCAGCTGGCTACTTATTGTGTTCAAGAAGTTTTTCGGCATTGCCGAAGAAAAAAATAACTCAGCGAACCTTCTGCTTCTCTTTTCAAGGTCTTCTTCTTTCGCTTTAAAATATTCTATCACCTCTGTTGAATTCCTAAATTTTTCAGCATACCAGTTTCTTAATATTCTATTTCTTACTTCTTCGTCTAAACCCCAGTAGTTTACTCTATTAGGGAAATACCACGAGAGGTAAAATTTTATATTTACCTCCTGGTGAGGCAAAATTTCTTTATCAACAATCAGGATACCGATAAGTGTTTGTCCTTCTTCTGTCTCTTCGTTATAATTATTTGATATTGTTCCTTTTTCAAATTCATCAAACAATTCTCTGAAATCGTGCCACCAGCTGCCAGGAATTACGTTTTTAAAATAAACGTCTTTGCTGTCACTTGCAAGACATATGTTCCCATACCTTATGTCTTCTTCGTTGTACTTCCCGGATGTAAATAAAATACCTGAAAAGTTATCTCTCTTTATAAAAACATTCAAATTCTTCCCGAAACATTTATTATAGGGACTATCAAGCTTTTCAGTGCCATCCGTTCCTACCGGATTCATCATTGAAAAAGCAATAGATATATTTATTTTTTTTCTTGTAACATTTTTCAATTTATATTCAAACACAGCAATAGGTAAGGAAGAATTTTCGTCATCAAGCGGGATAAAGGGAGAATATGCAGAGAGGGAGATTTTCAGTGGGAAGTCTTTTTCAATAAAGTTTATAAGCGCGAAGGGGAAAAAATTTACAAATTCTGCCTCTGCAAAATGTGGTAAGCCCTCCATACGTAAATTTAGCAATCCTGATGAGCCTTCAAATGGTAGAAAAGGCCTCCGTGCGAGAATTTTTACGACAGGTTCTTTTTGGATTATTTTGAGAGCTACAAAATTCCCGTATAGAATGTTTCCCTTTGAAGGTCTATTAAATATTTCCCAATCGGTTAGAGAACCTCTACCTTCAAGTGTGATAGAGCCTGTCCCGAGTCCTCCAAGGAGGAATTTTATCATTTTTAAATTTTCTCCCTTATAACGTATAAGTTTCATTTTTATTTTTTCTCCTTTCCTTATTTTTTGGCCTGCTCTAAAACATAACATTATATGTTTTGGCCTCGCAGAAAATAAATATGTTTTTAGTTTTTAATGTGAGTTATCATTAATGTATAATTTAAATATGAAGGAAATAACTTTACCGTTAAGCAGAGAAGGTAGGGAACAATTAAGCGAATTACGTGCCGGAGATAAAGTTCTACTGTCGGGCAAAATTTATACTTTCCGTGACCAATCTTGCAAGAAGCTATGCGAAGATTTAAAAGCTGGCAGAAACTTTCCTATTCCTATAGATGTGTTGAACAGCACGGCAATGTATTACTGTGGGCCTATTGTGAGGAATGGCGTTGTTGTTTCCTGTGGGCCAACGACAAGTGCACGGATGGATAAATTTATTCCTGAGCTATTGGACTTAGGTATAAAATGCATAACTATTGGCAAGGGTAGACGAAGTGACAAAGTGAGAAAACTGATGGTTGTAAATAAATGCTTATATTTAGTAACAATTGGTGGGGCAGGAGCTTATTTAGCCAAACATGTGAAGCTTTGTAAACTAATTGCATACAAAGATTTAGGTCCTGAAGCTGTGTACGAGTTAACTGTAGAAAAATTTCCTACTTTTGTAGGATATGACTTTTGTAACAATGAAATATTTTGTAAATTTGTAGAAAGGTAGCAAAAGAAATGTATAGTGATCGTTTGAGGCTTTTACCATCGTACTTATTTATCACGTTGGACAGGAAACGTAAAGAACTTGAAGAGAAAGGTGTCAAAATTATAAATTTCACTGTAGGCGATCCCGACTTGCCTACACCAAAGCATATACGTGACAAGCTAAAAGAAGCTGTAGAAAATTTCTCTACACACAGATATCCTTTTGGCGGAGGAATAAAAGAATTTCGTGAAGCTGTTGCTTCGTGGTACAATGCGCGTTTCAAAGTTGCTTTAGACCCGGAAAAGGAAATATACACCCTTATAGGCTCAAAAGAGGGCATTGGACATTTACCAATAGCTTTCCTTAACCCTGGTGATATAGCATTAATTCCGGAGCCAGCCTATCCTGTATATAACTCAGGTACAGTGTTGTCTTTAGGGAAACCGTACTATTTGCCTCTCAAGATTGAAAGAAACTTTTTGCCCGATTTGGATGCCATCCCGCACAACATTCTACAAAAAACTAAACTTATGTTTCTAAACTACCCGAATAATCCTACAAGCGCATACCCGGAAAACGTGGTTGAGGTCTTTGAGAAGGCTGTATACTTAGCTAAAAAGTACAACTTTATCGTAGCGCACGATGCTGCATACTCAGAGATTTATTATCCGGACAAGTGTAAAGTTCCACCAATGAGTTTTCTTGCAGTAAATGGTGCTAAAGATATTGGAATTGAGTTCCATTCACTTTCAAAAACGTTTAACATGACGGGCTGGAGGATCGGCTTTGTCTGTGGAAATAAAGATATCATTGCAGGCATTGCAAAAGTTAAAGACAATTACGATTCCGGAGTATTTACTGCAATACAGTATGCGGGCATTGCAGCTCTTACAGGACCACAAGATTGCGTCGAGGAACTACGTAAAATATATATGCGGCGCAGAGATGTAATGTTGAAATGCTTTCAAAATTTAGGCTTGGAGGTATATGAACCAAAAGCAACATTCTACTTGTGGGTAAAAACACCAAAAGAGTACACTTCCGAGAGTTTAGCAGAGAAATTGCTGGACGATTGCGGTGTAATGGCCACCCCTGGAAGTGGCTTTGGACCTTCCGGGGAGGGATATCTACGTTTTTCTTTAACTGTAGAGGATAGTAAAATTGAAGAGGCTGCGAAATTGCTAAGCAAAGTAAAATTCTAAGAAATATAATGAAAATTTTTAAGAAATGAAAAATAAAAATACTCCTACAATTGTTTACCTATCTTTAGGCGCAAATGTTGGAGATAGAGTAGGAAACATAAAATCTGCAATAAAAGAATTAGCAAGTGTGGAAAATATAAAAATAGAAAGAAAATCTTCTTTTTATTTAACCGAGCCTGTAGGGCTAAAAGAACAACCTGAGTTTGTGAATTGTACTGTTAAGATAAAAACGACGCTCCCCCCTGGCAGACTTTTAAAAGTTATAAAAAGCATAGAAAGAAAACTTGGAAGAAAAAAAACAATACGCTACGGGCCACGCACTATTGATATAGATATTTTATTTTATGGAGAAAAAGTTATTTCTACCAAGAAGTTGACGATACCACATAGAGAATTAACAAATCGCAAGTTTGTCATAATTCCCTTAAGAGAAATTATAGAAAAAGACTTCCGACACCCAGTGTGTAATTTGACAATTGAAGAAATTTTTAAAAGGCAAAATTATAACATAGGATTTAAAAAACAAAAAGTTAAAAAATTATATCACAAATTATAGGGAGGAAAGTGAAACAAGATGCCCGGAAAAAAAATTTCTATTTTTATAACTATTTTTTTCTTTTTAATATTACTTACTTCTTTTTTGCACAGTGCTGCCGCTGGAGATAAGCTCGTCTACAAGTCTGCAAAAAAGCGTCCCGAGTGGATAACTAATACACCGGAGGAAAAAGATAATCATTATTTTGTTGGTGTGAAGCAAAATGCAGAAACCCTTTCCGATGGCATTAAAGGTGCTTTATATAATGCTTTTGAGCAGCTCATGATGACTATAGGGATGGTTGTAACAGTAAAGTCTAAAATAATGGACCGCGTCGTGCAGGATAAAGAAATAAATGAAATATACGAACAATTGAGCAAAGTTGGCACGGCAAAGATTAAAGGTCACAGGGTGCGCGAAATTTATTACGAGGAGTACCGCGGACCAAATAATAAGAGATACTTTGACGTTTACGTTTTGGTTAGATATTCGTCAAAAGAGATCAATTCAGAGAGGCAACGTATAGAAGAAAAGCAGAAAAAATCCTTGCAACGCTCTAAAGAGGTTTTATCTGAGGCGGATAAGTTTATTAAAGAAGGTCATATAATGGAAGGATATAAAAAGTATGTTGAAGTAGTTAAACTTTTATCAGACCAGCCTAAGTCTACAATGTTCACTACAGCAGTTGAAAATATTGAGTCTATTTTTTCACGTCTTGCACTGGAACTGTTACAGAAAGATAAAGATGCAATAAAAATCAAATTCTACTACAGAGCAGAAAATAATTCTATCCCTTTAGCAGATGTAAAGATAAAGTATGTTTTTGAGAAAGGCGAAGGTGAGCTTTTACCACCGGTCGGCCTTACTGACAAAGATGGCATTGCAGAGTTCAAGATCGCTAAAATTAAGCTTGATAAGGATATAGCAAGAATAGTCTTTTTCCCCGATGAGGAAAGGTTTTTCTTACTATTAGGGGAAGATATATCTTTCACGGATGACATAGTTGATAGGTTAAAAAATTTATTTAAGACAATTAAGCTTACAGCAGGGTACAAGTCTACGGATATTTCTCAGCAAAAAATAGGTATACTGATACTGGAGAAAGATAAAATTAGAAGAAATTCTACTTTTGAGAATCTTTTATCCAAACAATTATTGTCTTATGGAATGGAAATGTCTACTTTAGAAAATATTAATCTTGCATATGCAAACATTGACGACGAAAAAGTATACTCTGCCTTTCTAAAGGCGAATGTTGACTTAGCAATTATAGGCGAAATTAATGCTATCCTTCAGGGTGAAGTTTATGGCATACACACTGTAGCAGTAAGCATAGAAATGAAAGTTTACGACTTGAAAAATAAGAAACTTCTGAAGGTTATAACAGAGAAACAAACCTCCGCAGGGCTTTCTCCGACACAGGCGCAAGAAAGTGCTTTAACTCAGATAACTTCAAAAATAATTCCTGAACTGGTTGATATTATTTCATTAAGGTAGGCTTTTGTTTCAATATAATGCGGAAGGGCATTTTATTGCTTTATCCATTAATAGTTCTTTTCTCATTCATCTATTATCTCATTGTGAAGTTATCATTATTTCTTCACAAGCTCAGAATTTACAAAATTTATACAATTAGTGGTAAGACTAAAATAATTTCTATCGGTAATATAACCGTAGGAGGTGCGGGGAAGACTTTAGTAACTATATATCTTGCCAATAAATTTGTTGATAGTAATAAACGTGTTGTTATATTACATTCAGGCTATACTCTTGAGAGAAAAAATATTTTATCCTATAACGATGAAGCTTCTCTATTGAAGAAAAAAGTTCCAAATGCGCTCATTCACACTGATAAGAATAAACTACGCGGTTGCAGAGTTATATGTAACACCTATAACCCAGATATTATAATTCTTGACGATGGATTCCAATATCACAAAATCAAAAAAGATATAGAAATAGTATGCATCTCAGCAACAGATTACTTATGGCGGGAGCGGATATTCCCGTGGGGTAGCCTGCGAGAGCCTATAGAGGGTCTTGCTCGTGCTAATGTTCTCATGTTAACGTTTGCAGACCTTGTAGAAGAAAAAATTAGAGAAAGATGGCAGGCGTTTTTGAATAAAAATTTTGCAAACATACCCTTAGTATTGTGTAGGCATAAGATTGTTTCTATATATGAGTTGTTTGATAAGAAGAGCGTAGATGTAGAAATTTTAAAAACCACGCCAGTAACTTTAATCTCTGCATTAGGCAATAACCATAATTTTGAACTTACTTGTAGACAATTAGGGTTGAACGTTTTTTGTCATTATAAATATCCTGATCATTATGAATATAAAGATAGTGATATCGAAAAGGTAGTTATTCACAAATATCCTATACTTACTACGGAAAAAGACGAAGTAAAACTTAAGCGTATAATTTTGAAAAAATTAGAAATACCTATATACGTCTTGAGAGCGGAATTGGAGATACTCAATAAAGATGTATGGGAAGAAGTATTTGGCCAAATTTTGGAAAAAATAAAATAACAGCACATAGGAGAAAGATGGAAAAAAATTAAAAATTTCCTGAAAGATTTACATCAAAATAGTAGAGTTCTTCAACCTAAAAAAGGCGAGTGTGTGCAATGCGTAGCCATGAAACTTAAAAGGTGTTGAAACAAGGAAGACAATGCGCTTATTCTGATTGGGAATATTCATAAGAAAAAAATATCTAATTCCTCTGGGTTTTAAACTTATAAATGTTTATCTAAACGCCAGTTTTAAATTGAAGGAATTTGTTATCAAGCGTCAGCATAATTGTAAAACTGCAGGATTTTGGTATTAAAAAAGCATAAAGTATAAATTTTCTTCTTCTAGCTCTCGAATATCTATCAATTTTTGAAAACCTAAAGTAATCATTCCACTGTCAAGTGCAAGAGAAAAACAAAACAGGACATAGTTCGGTTTTTCTCTATTTTAGAAAAACCACTACTTAAAGAAAAGCTTGGGTGAACTGGAAACAACAACTATCTGGTCTTTCCAATGAAGGAGCTTGAAGCCCGGATAAATAAAAATGTGATTGATAGATATTCAAATTTGAAAGAAATAAAAACCATTGTAGCTAAAAAACTATCCGATATAGGTGAAGACGGCTTTTTGGTGGTTCAAACACAAGATGTAAGGATAAATGGGTAGTAGAGCACCTTGCAAAGAAAATAATAGACATACTTGAAGATAATAATTTATGGCTGAAGGAAATTGTAACTGTCACACAAGAACAAGAAGAAGTAAATTAAAATCTTATCTCTTTATAAAGAAGGCCAGCCGGTTTAAGAGAAAAATCTTCTCTCAAGATGCCGTAATAATCTTCACATGAATTTTCTGAACAGCCTGGGTGATCTATTAAGCACCATTGCACCATTCCAGCAATATTGGTTTCCTTCACTGCTGTAATAAATTCCTCATAAGCTGCTCTTTGCAGTTCTTCGTTATGTTGCAGCTCACCAGGTGTAGAATACTGCGTATCTGTAGTAAATCCCACCTCGCCAAGTAATATAGGCTTTGACGTAATGCGTTTTATTTTGTTTATCTCTGCAATTAATGTTGTCTCGCGATAATTGCGCTTATAAAAATGGAAATCAATGAAATCCACAATAGATTCTAATGTAAAACAGAATGGTTCCGACGGTATCCAATATGAGTAAGAGAATGTTGCACCGAAAGATATCGGATGTGTATCATCTATTTCTTTTATCTCCTCTCTTATCGTTTTAAACCATCTAAGTCTTTCTTTCGCAACATCTAATTTCATTCCCCAGTGCCAATATGTATCATTTATCCAGTCTCCTTCGTTACATAAATCCCAACCTAAAATTATTGTGCTACTTCTCAAATGTCCTACTATAGTTTTTAGATATTTTTTATTCTCTTTCATCTTCTCGGCAGCGTTTGCATATTTGTAAGGATATGAGAGACAAAAATATACCTTAACATTAAACTTATCACAGATGTCAAGGAAATAGATAATATCATTTAACTTCGCATTTTTTGTGTCAGCAAGACGTAACACGTTTATTCCGAGCTCAGCTGCTTTTTCCACCTGCATATCAACTTCATGCCTATTGAAAAAATCAAACATGTCCCATGGATGTGTTCTGGAACGATAATTAGAACCTTTCACTTTGAAGACTTTGCCATCGTAATAGAATTGATCACCCAGTATTTCTATATAACCCATTTTGACAATTATTATTGTTCGTGGGAGAGAATTTTTTATTTTCTGCCGGGCTAGGATTCGAACCTAGAATATCATGGTCCAGAGCCATGCGTGTTACCAATTACACCACCCGGCAAATAAATTCTACAGATGAGAAAAAGATTTACAGTTTAATGTTTACTTTCTATTTGTTCTTTTTCTTTTTTCAATTCATCAATATAGTTGAGTTCCAAATCAGCCAGTGTGTTGGACAAAAATGTTTCTTCATCTGATGTTAGATTATTTTTTGTTTTTTCTTTTAACATTAACAGCATTTCTATAGCGAGCTTAGCCTGCGTAATATCACGTTCAATTTTACCAGTCTGCGGATTTGGTAATTTACCTAAATGTTGCATTACTGCAGTAGCTATGGACAGCACCAATGTCATAAAATGTTCATTTATATCTTTCTTCATAGGCGTTGTTTTTAATATAAATTAGCAAGAGAATACTCCAATGCTCTGTTAGCAGAGGATAGCAATTCCTCCGGGCCTTTCATGTCCGGAGTATAACATCCCACTCCAAAAGCTAATTTGAATGTAATTTTTTCAGCTCCTTTCGTAATAAACTTTTCTCTTTCCACGATATCACGTACGCGCTCTCCAACAGCAAAAGTGCTTTTATAAGGTGTATACGTAAGTATCATTCTCATTTTGCCGTCCTTAAACGTACTGATGAAATCCGTATGCCTGAGGTTTCGTTCAAGAACACTAGATACCTGTAGTTGCATTTTTTTCACCTTACGTTTGCCAACTTTTTGTATTATTTCATCGTAGTTTTTTATTTTTATCACCATTAAAGATAAAGGTATTTGATATCTTCGTGCTTCATCAAACCTGTACCGCAATTCGTTGTTAAATAGGCTTTCCTCAATTATAGTGAAGTAGTCCACAGAAGTTATATTGCTTATTATGAAACGTTGTAAATGTTCCCATACGTATTCCATTAAATTACCAAGAGAAAATGATAAGATAAAAACAGATAGATAAACTATCAACAAATTATGGAATGAGTAGAATTTTCCCGTTTTCAAAACTTCTTTAGCGATGTTGTCTTTCACTTCTAAAGGTATGCGTGAAATTATTATCACCAATGAGATCAAAAGAAAGATGGAGTAAAAAATGTAGAGTATGGGTAATTTACACCACAATGGTGCAAACGGTCTGTTATAATTTTTGTAATACAGCTTTTTTAGAAATATAGAAATACCACCTATTATAGAAAATAGAAGTAGGGCTTGTAGTATTTCAATAAAAGTCAAAGGTATTTTTCTTTCGGCGCTGAAGAGCGAAATAATGACTTTTATTATGAAATAAACTGCAGGGAAAATAAAAGATGCTATTATTCCTGACAGATAAAGTTCTATTTCGGGTGCATGCTGGAAAATCACGCTATATTTTTCTTCCGCCGGAATATGTATCTTTGCAACAGGCATGTTTCTTTTTGCGAGTTACTATTCCTTCTAGAAAGATAAAATTTTACAAAACTATTACATATGATAGCAACAGATTTTTAGCTACTGAAGCTTGTTATATTGTTAAGTATCGATTTTAGAGCAGCCGCAGCCTGACGAAAAAGTTCTTCTCCAGAAAAGCCGCTATACCTACCGGTAACCAATAGATGTGGTTCTACCGATATAAAACCGTCAAAATTTTGCTCCTTAATTAAGGACGAAAGTAATTCAAAAATTTCGCCTTCACCCTTTCCTGCAACTACAATAATATAACTTGTTGGGGTAAGGATAGCATCTTTTATATGTAAGTAACGAATATAATCTTTAAGGATGGGGTAGGCACGTGTATAAGGTTTTATGCCGCTACAGACAAAATTCGCCGTATCAAACAATATTTGTAAGTTTTTGGAGTTGATGGTCTCTATAATATCCTTGCAGCGCTCCGGTGTGTCACCATAAACACCTACTTCGTTTTCTAAAAGCAACGTTATATTTTCTGAGCTCGCTATTTCAGTTTTCTTACGGATACGCTCTATAACTTCATTGCGGCATTTCGCGGGTTCTGTATTTTGCGGGGGGTAATACGAAAAGATACGTATATAGACTGTAGAAAAGAAATGCGCCAAATCTACTGCTTTATAAAACTGTGATAAGTGTTCTTCAAAATCGCATTCTATACTTACTTTTCCGATAGGGGATGCAATACATGAAACTTTTAATCCATTATCTTCCAATTTTCCCTTTATAGTATAAATTTCTTCTTTTGATAATTCAAGTATGTTTTTCCCGAATGCACCGCGCAAATCAATATATTCTATCCCCTCTTCTTTTAATACTTTTATTTGTTGATCTACATCTGGCGATATTTCATCTCCAAAGCCACTTAGTTTGTACCTATACATTATTTTGGCTCCTTTCTTTTCAACTTTTGCAATTAAATTGCCTTTAAGCTTATATTAAGCTTGTATTTGTAATATTTATAGAAAATGTTTATAACCAAAATAAATAGAAAAAAATTTTTTTCTTGATTTTTGATGTACATTTTTATTATATATTTTTGCTTCCAAAACTTGGAAAAGAACTTTTTTACTATTACATACAAAGTTTGAATACCATGAGAACGATAGTGATGAAATTTGGTGGTTCTAGTGTTGCTACTCCTGAAAAAATAAAACATGTAGCAAAACTAGTTATCGAAAAGAAAAAGGAAGGGTATTCTCCTGTTGTAGTAGTTTCTGCGCCGGGGGACACTACTGATGAGCTTATAGAGCTTGCACATAAAATTACCGACGCACCGGACCCTCGCGAGCTTGATATGTTATTATCCACTGGAGAGCAAGTTTCTATTTCCCTATTAGGGATGGCTATAAAGAGTTTAGGACATAATGTAATTTCTCTCACAGGCTCCCAGGCAGGTATCTATACAGATAACCAGCATACAAACGCACGTATAGTGAGAATAGAGTCTAAAAAAATATATGAAGAATTGAAAAAAGGAAAAATAGTGATAGTAGCTGGTTTTCAAGGAGTAAATCCTTACGATGATATTACAACCTTAGGCCGTGGCGGCTCAGACCTTACTGCAGTGGCTTTAGCCGCAACACTCATCAAACACCCTAAAAAGTGCGAAATATACACTGACGTTATAGGAGTATATACTGCTGATCCGCGCATTATCCGTGGGGCGAAAAAAATAGACAAAATCTCGTATGACGAAATGTTGGAATTAGCAAGTTCCGGGGCGCAGGTAATGCAGTCACGCGCTATTGAAGTTGCAAAAAAATACAATGTAGATATTGAAGTAAAATCAACTTTTTCTAAAAAAGGAGGAACGTTAATCACGAGAGAGGAAATGATAAAAACCATGAAAGGTAAAATTGAAGAACCTATAATCACTGGTATCTCTTACGACAAAAACCAGGTTAAATTCTCCGTAACAGATGTTCCAGATAGGCCTGGTGTGGCAGCAAAAATATTCGGTGAACTTGCAAAAGAAAATGTGAATGTTGACATGATAATACAATCTGCAGCACGGAATAAACATAACGATATCTCATTTACCACGTCTCATAATGTTTTTAATAAAGTACTAAAAATATTAGAAAAAGTCAAAACAGAACTCGGCGCCTCAGGAATCATATATGATAAAGATGTATGTAAAGTTTCAATCATAGGAACAGGTATGCGTAGTTATCCCGGAATAGCAGCGCGCATGTTCAAGGCATTGGCTGCACAAAAGATAAACATTGAAATGATATCTACAAGTGAGATAAAAATTTCTTGTATTATTAAAAGAAAACTTTTAACCAAAGCTATGAAGGCCCTACATAAGGAATTTTTTGGCAAATAGGCGAGAAAAAAGAGTACATTTTATCTTTATGAAAATAAAATACTTTGATACGACACTACGCGACGGAGCGCAAATGAGTAACATTTCGTTCAGTATAGAGGATAAAATTAAAATACTGCATCAATTGGACACACTAGGCATAGACTATATTGAAGGTGGGTGGCCTGGAGCGACACCTAAGGACACGCTATTCTTCAAAAAAATGACTAAAGAGAAACTGAAACATGCAAAACTTGTTGCTTTCGGCTCAACTGTTAAAAAACATACTTTACCCAGTAGGGACAAAAATATTAGTGCTTTAGTTGATTCTGGAGTTAAGAGTGTATGTGTATTTGGTAAAAGCTGGGATTTCCACGTGAGAGAAGCGCTTAGAACAACTTTAGAAGAGAATTTACGGATGATAAAAACTACTATTCAGTATCTTAAGAGGAAAAAACTGGAAGTAATATACGATGCAGAACACTTCTTTGACGGGTACATTTCTAATTCTTCATATGCTATAGAGACATTACTTGTAGCACAGGAAGCTGGTAGCGACTTTATCACTTTATGTGACACGAATGGTGGCATGTTGCCGTCAAAAGTGAAAGAGATTGTTGCAGAGGTGAGAAAGAAAATAAACACGCCCTTAGGAATACATACACACAATGATACCGGGTGCGCCGTAGCTAACACAATAGTAGCAGTGGAGGAAGGTTGTGAACTTGTCCAAGGGACGATAAATGGCTATGGTGAGCGTTGCGGAAATGCTGATCTTTGCGTTCTTATACCGAATTTGCAGTTAAAATTAGGATATAAAGGGATACCGGAAGAAAATATAAAAAAACTGACCATGGTTTCAAGATATGTTTCAGAAATATCTAACATTGTGCCGAATGACTATCAACCTTATGTAGGATATTCTGCCTTTGCACACAAAGGTGGTGTTCACGTAAGTGCAGTATCACGTGCAGCAGCTACTTATGAACACATAAACCCGGAGGTTATTGGTAATTCGAGAAGAATTCTAGTTTCTGAGTATTCAGGAAGAGCGACTATATTGAGAAAGCTACAGGAGGCATCTATATCTTTACCTGCACAGGAACAGAATAAAATAGCAAAAAAGGTGTTAAGAGAGTTAAAGAGGAGAGAAAGCCTAGGCTACCAATATGAAGTTGCCGATGGCTCGTTCGCTCTAATTCTCCATAAATCCTCAACCTCTAAGTATAAGCCATTATTTGAAATAAAGTCTTTTAGGGTAATAGTTGAAAAAATCAATAATGGGCAAGTGCACTCAGAAGCTGCAGTGAAGTTAAAAGTGAACAATGTTGAAGAGTATACAGTTGCAGAAGGTGATGGCCCGGTCAATGCGTTAGATAATGCGTTGAGAAAAGCGTTGAATAAATTTTATCCAGAACTTGAGAAGGTCAAACTCACAGATTTTAAAGTTCGAGTAATAGATCCGAAGGCAGGCACTGCAGCAAAAGTACGTGTTCTTGTAGAATCACGTGATGAAAAAAATGAATGGACAACGATTGGCGTCTCCGAAAACATTATAGAAGCCAGCTGGCAAGCTTTAGTGGATTCTATAGAATATAAGTTGCTAGAAAAACATAAAATATAATATTCCCCTGTTGGTTAATTGAACCAAAAAGGAGGAAAGGCGGTTTTTTTTGTGTTTATGGGTAGACGCGGTAGGAAGAAAAAAACCGAAGTAGAAGTAACTCAAGAGAATGCGTTGTTGATGAGTAATAAAATAAAAAAAGGTTTCCAATATGCTCCGCATCGTGCATTACTTTACGCTACTGGGTTATCTCAAGAAGACATTAACAAGCCTTTTATTGGTATAGCTTCAAGCTACAGCGATATTGTTCCTGGACATATACACATGCGTGAACTAGAGCGTGCGATTGAGCAAGGTGTGCGTGCAGCTGGTGGAGTACCGTTTATTTTTGGCGTTCCTGCGATATGTGATGGTATAGCCATGGGGCACGAAGGTATGCGGTACTCTTTACCTAGTAGAGATCTAATAGCCGACGTAATAGAAAGTGTTGCCAAGGCACATTGTTTTGATGGTCTGGTGTTGCTGACTAACTGTGATAAGATAACGCCTGGCATGTTGATGGCTGCAGCGCGTGTTAACATTCCTGCAATAGTTGTTACTGCAGGTCCTATGTTAACGGGCAGATATAAGAAAAACAGGCTATCGCTGGTGCGTAGTGTATTTGAAAGTGTGGGCTTGCGGGCAAGTGGAAAAATTTCAGATGAGGAGCTTGGTGAAATTGAACTTTGTGCATGTCCTGGTGCTGGTTCTTGTCAAGGGCTATATACAGCAAATACAATGGCTTGCTTGACTGAAGTTTTAGGTATGAGCTTACCTGGCTGTGCAACTGCATTAGCTGTTTCGGCAAAGAAAAAGCGTATAGCGTATGCTTCAGGAAAGCGTATAGTAGAGATAGCGAAAGATCAAATATTACTGCCACAGCGTATACTTACAGAAAAAGCTTTTTACAATGCTATAGTTGTGGATATGGCGCTTGGCGGCTCCACAAATACTATTTTACACCTGTTAGCAATAGCATATGAAGCCAATGTCAAGCTTGATCTAAAGATGTTTGACGAAATCTCCAGAAAAATACCAACTCTTGTAAAGCTTGAGCCAGCAGGTGACTTCTATATGGAGGATTTAGAGTATGCTGGTGGCATTCCGGCTGTGCTACATATGTTGCGCGAGAAACTACAGTCAAACATTACAGTCAGCGGTAAAGATATAATAGAGATAGCTAATTCAGGCAAAGTCTATGACACTGAGGTGATCAGGCCTTTGTCCAAACCTTACAATCCGGAAGGGGGTATTGCTATACTGTATGGCAACTTGGCACCAGAGGGAGCAGTTGTGAAACAGTCTGCGGTGGATAAAAGTATGTTGAAGTTCAGTGGTCCTGCGCGCGTATTCAATAGCGAAGAAGAGGCAATGAGAGAAATACTCAACAAGAACATAAAAAGCGGTGAGGTCATAGTAATAAGATACGAAGGCCCAAAGGGTGCTCCAGGTATGCCAGAAATGCTATCTCCAACGTCTGCACTTGTAGGTCTTGGTATGAGCGATAAAGTAGCTTTAATAACTGATGGTAGATTTTCTGGCGGCACACGCGGCCCTTGTATTGGACATGTTAGTCCGGAGGCTGCAGCTGGTGGACCTATAGGTGTAATTAAAAATGGAGACATAATAATTATAGATATTCCTGCACGTAAATTAGATGTAAAGCTTGAAGAACGGGAAATAAGGTTACGTCTTACACGGTGGCAAGAGCCCTTACCGAAATATAGAAAGGGCTATTTGAGTAAGTATTCAAAAACAGTCACCTCTGCAAGTTATGGAGCTATAACATTATAGGAATACCGCCAAGGGAAATGAGTAGTGTGCTCTCAGGTGCAGAAGTTATAGTTAAGAGTTTGTTGAAAGAAAAGGTCGAAGTAGTATTCGGGATCCCTGGAGGAGCTGTGTTACCATTATTTGACCAATTGTACGAATCCCCAATAAGAGTAATACTTGCACGGCACGAGCAAGGTGCTGTGCATATGGCAGACGGTTACGCACGTGCTACTGGTAAAGTTGGAGTTGCTATAACTACTTCTGGTCCAGGTGCGACTAATACCGTAACTGCGTTAGCTACCGCGAATATGGATTCTATACCATTAGTTGTGATCACAGGACAAGTAGCAACACATCTCATTGGAAACGATGCTTTTCAAGAAGCAGATACTACCGGTATAACGCGCCCTGTAACTAAACACAACTATTTAGTAAAAGACGTTAAAGTACTTGCTAAAACTATTCGTGAGGCTTTCTACATTGCTTCTACAGGGAGGCAAGGACCTGTACTAATTGACATACCTGTAGATGTTCAGCGTGCAACAACAGAGTTTATCTGGGAAGAAAAGGTGGAATTACGTTCTTATCAGCCTACTTATAAAGGTCATCCACTACAAATTAAAAAATTGAGCGAGGCGATAAACTCTGCAGAACGCCCAGTATTATATGTAGGCGGTGGAGTAGTAGCTTCCGGTGCTAGTGAGGAACTTGTGACATTGTCGAAGAAATGCGACATCCCTGTAACAACAACACTTATGGCCTTGGGAGTATATCCTCCAGACTCGGAATTGTACTTAGGAATGTTAGGCATGCATGGCTCATATGTAGCTAACATGAGTATGCAAAATGCGGACTTGATAATTGCAGTAGGAGCGAGATTTGACGACAGATGTACTGGAAAACTATCGTCATTTGCACCAAAGGCAAAAAATGTCGCTCACATAGACATAGATCCTACATCTATATCTAAAAATGTTACTGCGACAATACCCGTCGTTGGCGATGCCAAATGTGTATTAAAAGAGCTAATTAAACTTTGTAATGAAAAAAAACACCCTGAGTGGAGAAAACAGATTGATGAGTGGAGGAAAAAACACCCATTAACTTACAAGCAGGATGACAAGCTTAGACCGCAATATGTGGTTGAAAAAATATCAGAATTAACTAAGGGAGAGGCTATTGTTACTACAGAGGTAGGACAAAACCAAATGTGGGCTGCCCAGTTCTATAAAGTACGTTATCCACGGCATTTTATCACCTCGGGCGGACTTGGCACTATGGGATATGGATTTCCAGCTGCAATTGGTGCAAAGTTGGGCTCGCCTGACAAAATTGTTATTGATATTGCTGGTGACGGCAGTTTCCAGATGAATATACAAGAACTTGCCACTGCTGTGTGTAATAATATAGGTGTTATAGTAGCGATACTTAATAACTCATATCTTGGCATGGTGAGACAGTGGCAACAAATGTTTTATAACCGAAGATATTCTGCAACTTGCCTACGCCGTAGAACACAATGTCCATCAAAGTGTTCAGGACCAACTAAAGATTGTCCTAGCTTAGTGCCGGATTTTGTCAAATTAGCAGAATCTTATGGTGCTATTGGATATAGGGTTACAAAGAAAGAAGAAGTTGAGCCTATACTTAAGAAAGCTATAAAACATGTGACAGACGAAAGTAAGAAGTCTAAAGTAGTACCTGTGGTGATAGATTTTATAGTTGAACCGGAAGAATGTGTACTACCTATGGTTCCTGCAGGGGCTTCTCTAGATGAAATCATCACAAGCTTAGCGTAATTTTAAAACGTAGAAAGATAGTAAAGAAAAAAATGAGACATATAGTGTCAGCATTGGTAGAAAACAAGCCCGGTGTCTTAGCACGTATTTCTACACTATTTGCAGCACGAGGCTATAATATTGATTCCCTTACAGTAGCACCTACAGAAGATCCTACTATCTCACGAATGACCATAGTGGTTGAAGGAGATGAGCGCATCTTAGAACAAGTAGAGAAACAATTAAATAAACTTATTGATGTAATTAAGGTTCGCGAATACAGCAAAGTTGAACATTTAGAGCGCGACTTGATGCTTGTAAAAGTGAAAGCTGACAAGTCCACAAGGTCACAAATAATAGAGCTTATAGACATTTTTAGAGCTAAGATTGTAGATGTCTCGCAAGAATCGCTTATTATAGAAGTGACTGGCGATAGAGACAAAGTTGATGCTTTATTAGAACTTTTACGTCCTTACGGCATTGTAGAAATGGTGCGAACTGGTGTGGTTGCAATGGCACGTGGAAAATAGAAATAATTTATAGTAAAATGTGAAAAGGGATGTGGTCTGAGTATGGGTAAAAAGCGTGGACAAAGCTCTATAGGTAACCGTGACTCTCCAGGGCAACATTTAGGTGTAAAGAGATATGAGGGAGAAATAGTAAAACCTGGTGAGATAATAATACGTCAGCGAGGAACCAAATTCTACCCGGGTGTGAACGTTGGCATGGGGCGCGATTTTACTATTTATTCTAAAATTTTAGGTAGAGTAAGGTTTTCTTTTTTGAAAAAGGGCAAGAAAAAAGTTTCCGTTACTCCTCTTTCGTCTTGTTAAAAAGAAGACTTACTTTAATTCAACTTCTCTGCTATAATATGTCTCATTCCACAAGCTAGTGACAACTAGACGGAAAAATACATTCTTTTCCTTTTTTAAAGCCGCGATATCTGATATTTTGAAACACCAAGGCCAAAGCTGCGTAGGTACAAATTTTATCTCATCAACTACAGCTTTCCACCTCTTTTTGTCCTTAGATATTTCCAACCCGATCTTTTTCGGAAAAATTCCCCCTAAGGAAAATAACAAATCTCTGTCTCGTGTTTCCAACTTTTCCACCGGCGCAAATGTTTGGGAATCAATTATGTTTATTATTATATTCTTCGTTGCAGTAAGGCTTATCTCAGGAGAATAACTGTAATCTTCCCATATATTTTTTGCTACACCACGCACAAATATATTACCCTCAGGTAGCTGTATAGCATCTACTGTAAACATGTAAGGCGGCATCGTAAGGTAAGGTGTGATCTTCCTCCAATTTTTTCTGTCTTTCGATGCCTCTAACCAACAATATTCTACATACTCACCCTTTACGTCTACTAATAATATGATTTTACCTGCCGGTAATTTGTCAGAAGGTACCTGATAGATAGAAACTTCCATAGGGTGTGTAGTATCCGTAACAAGCTTTATTGCAATTGCAGGCTCATAGATAGTAATAGGCTGCTTACAGGAAGTCTTCGGGTCGCTTGGTGCGGCACCTTTAATCTCATTATTTAACCACACTTTGGTTTCTTCTCTCTCATAACTCCACGCACCACAAATTATAGGCGCAACATCGCGAGACGTTAGTCTTTCACTTTTTGACCATATACATATGTAATTGTCCAGTTGAGTGCTAATTTTTTCTATAGGAACTTCTGTCCAAAACCATAACGCACTACCTGTATGTGATACTGGTGCTACAGGATCGCCTTCAGTGGGAATGTTTTCAGTAGTGGTCAAAAGATATTGTGAAGTCTTAGTCCAGGATGGTGTAGAATTTATTGCAATATAAATTTCTCCATAAATAGGCTGCCTTTCCCATATACGTAACCCTGGTAAAGGCTCTGTCTTGCTGCGACCAAGCTTTGCCCCAATGTATGCTTTTTTATACCTACTTTTTACCTCCGGCTGTAAGGGCGGCAACTTCACTATCCAGCAATTATTATACCCAACATACCAGTTACCATCCCAGCCGCTATTGCCAAACAGTGTATACTCTTGAATATTGGGTTGAAGAGAAATTATCAATGGCAACTCAGTTTGTGCTTTTACATCCCCAAGAAACACTTGCAGTGCTACATAAATGCCCAACATGAAAAGTAAACTTCTTCTAAGCATATATCCCGCCTCCTTTCTTCCGAATTTACAAACTTTCAACTTCCCAACTAATGTCTGAAGTGCCTTATACCCGTAAACACCATGGCAATATCATATTTATTACACACAGCAATCGACTCATCATCCTTCAGACTACCTCCAGGTTGTATTATAGCAGTAACGCCCATTTTGGCACTCTCTTCCACAACATCTGGAAAAGGGAAGAAGGCATCGCTTGCTAACACTAAAGGCTTGTCAGATAAATTTTTAATATCCTCTATTATCTCGCCCATTTTTAGTTTAGCGATTTTTAAAGAATCTATACGTGACATTTGTCCCACACCAATACCTACGGTCTGCTTCCCTTTCACTAACACTATACCGTTAGACTTTACATTCTTTACCACTCTCCACGCAAATTTTAAACTCTCCAGCTCATCATTTGATGGCTTCCGCTTAGTAACAAAAGTCAATTTGTCCAATCCTGTTAAAATATCTCTTTCTTCTACTAGAAATCCTCCTGAAACATCACGATACTCAATTCTGGAGAGAGTAAACTTATCATTTGGTAATTTCATTACACGGATGTTTGGCTTTGTAGAAAAAATAGTTAGCGCCTCCTTCGTATAATCAGGTGCAATTATACATTCTACAAAAATTTTTATTATCTCCTCCGCAGTTTCTTTGTCAACCATCCTGTTTAACCCTATTATTCCGCCAAAAGCACTTACTCTGTCACATATATATGCATTAATATACGCTTCTTTCAATTTTTCTGCTTCTGCAACACCACAAGGGTTGTTATGCTTTATAATTGCAGCTGCAGGCTTTGAAAATTCATTTACCAAAGAGTATGCTGCATACAAGTCTAACCAATTGTTGTAGGATAATGCTTTACCTTGCAGCTGCTGAGCTTCAATTATAGAAAATGGGCTTTCTTTCTTAACGTCAAGTAATTTATACATACACGCCTTCTGGTGGGGATTTTCACCATAGCGCAACTCTGAAAAACGTCTCAACCCTAAAGTTAAGGTCTCTGGGAATAACTCCTCCGTAAAATATCTGCTTATCAAGCTGTCATAATATGCCGTATAGCGGAAAGCTTTTGCAGCTAACTTTTGCCTAAATTCTAAATCTAATTTATTCTCTTTTATTTTTTCTATCACTACGTTGTAATCTTCAGGATCACATACAACAGTGCAGTATTTAAAATTCTTTGCAGCGGCACGCAGTAACGCCACCCCTCCAATGTCTATATTTTCAACAATTTCCTCCGTTATTTCACAATTCCCTTGTTCCATTACAACTTTTTCAAATGGGTAAAGGTTTACAACTACAATATCTATAGACGGAATATTATGTTTTTCAAGTTGCACCTTATGTAATTCTTTATCTTTGCATGATAATATTCCAGCAAATATCTTAGGGTGTAACGTTTTCACACGCCCCTCCAAAATCTCAGGGAAACCCGTCACTTCCTCAACAGTAACCACAGAAATACTATTTTCCTTTAACAACTTTGCTGTACCACCGGTAGAGATAATTTTATAATTATACGACAGCAGCGCCTGCGCAAATTCTATAATCCCTGTTTTCTCATATACACTGATGAGACATATCTTTGTCATGAGATATTAAAAACCGCCTTTCTTTGCTTTTTCTATTTTATCTAAAAGCAAAAATTTATTCAAAAATATTAACATTTTTGAAACAAAAAATTCAATCTCTTTTTGTTTAGTTATATCAAATTTCTGAAAATTTTTATTTTGATTTTGCAATAACGTAAAGAATAAAATATATACTCCTGATTTCATTTCAAATATCCTAGATCCTAGCAGTAGCGATTGTATAGGGAAGTTTATATAGTATGGCGATGCAATGCAATTGATGAAAGGAGAAATGTTACAATTATGCCCTTAACGAAAAAGGATAAGTTAAATATTATTGAAAAGTACATGTTGCACGAGAAAGATTGTGGCTCAACACCAGTTCAAATAGCGTTACTTACCGCAAGAATAAACTACATTACAGAACACTTAAAAACTCATAGAAAGGATTACCACACGCATCGTGGATTGTTAAAACTTGTAGGTAAGCGCAAGCGTTTATTAGAGTATTTAAGGAAAAAAGATTACGTCCTTTATACTCGGATTGTTAAAGAATTGGGGTTATAATTAAAAAATGGGAACGACTATAGAAGGAGAATTTGCTGGACGTAAATTAAAGCTAGAAATAAACAAAATAGCTACACAGTCGAAAGGTAGTGTTATTGTCTCCTACGGAGAAACGGTAATACTAGCTACAGTATGCTTAGGAGAAACAGATACACAAAACAACGACGCCGATGTACTACCTTTAATTGTTGATTACCGTGAACGCACTTACGCAGCTGGGCGTATCCCGGGAGGGTTCTTCAAACGCGAAGGTAAGCCTAGAGAAAAAGAAATACTTATCAGTAGACTAATAGACCGCTCTCTAAGACCACTAATACACAAATCTTATAATAAAGACATTCATGTAACAGCCACCGTGCTATCTTCCGACGAGGAGAACGATACGGACTTTCCAGCAATAATAGGAGCTGGTATAGCTGTGGTTATTGCCGGCGTTCCTGTAAAGTCTTATTTGGGTGCTGTGCGTATCGGATATACTAAAAATAACGAATTTATAATTAACCCCACCCTCAACCAAATGGATAATTTACTGCTAGATGTAGTAGTTGCCGGCACAGAAGATAATATTTTAATGGTAGAAGGAGGGGGGAAAGAAATAGAGGAAGCGGTATTGGTAAAAGCGCTAGAAACGGGAAGAAACGCTATAAAAGAATTCATCTCTCTTACAAAACCTTACCTTGAAAAATATATAATCACCAGTTTAGAGGAAAATAAAAATCCCTTTCCTGCTATTGAAGAGTTTACTGCCCAGTATAAAGATGAGTTACTTAGTGCCTTTTTTACCAAAATTAAAAAAGAACGTGAAGAAAAGCTAAAGGCTGTAATGAATAGAATTTCTTCCATCTTTCTTACACAATATCCGGAAGAGGAACTGAAAAATATGAAGCAAGTGGTGAATGAATTTTTGCGTACTTCCATGCGGAACTCCATACTCCAAAATGGAACACGCATTGATGGTAGAAAGCCCGACGATATAAGGGATATCTCGTGCGAAATATCTATATTACCAAGAACCCATGGCTCTGCACTCTTCACTCGTGGCGAAACACAAGCCTTGGTAACTGTGACCCTTGGCACTCCAGAAGATATGCAAATCATGGATGAACTTACAGGAGAATATAAGGAACGTTTCCTGTTCCATTACAATTTTCCAGGCTTTTCTACCGGCGAAGTGCGTCCTGACCGCAGCCCATCACGACGCGAAATTGGACACGGCATGCTGGCAAAACGTGCTCTCTACCCACTCTTGCCTGAAGAAAATAAATTTCCCTACACTATTCGTGTAGTATCTGATATTCTTGAATCTAATGGTTCTTCTTCTATGGCTTCTGTATGTGGTGGCTCATTAGCACTAATGGATGCCGGTGTACCTATAGCTTCCCTAGCTGCAGGTGTAGCAATGGGACTAATAAAGGAAGGAGATAGATATGTTATTTTAACAGATATACAGGGCGCAGAAGATCATTACGGCGACATGGATTTTAAAATTAGCGGCACTACTAAAGGCATAACAGCACTCCAAATGGATGTAAAAACCCAAGACGTAGACCTTAATATAATAAGTGAAGCGGTCTATAAGGCACGAGAAGCAAGGTTAAAAATCATAGATATCATGAGCAAGATTATATCCTTTCCACGAAAGGAAATCTCTAAATACGCTCCGCAAATTGCAATTTTCCCAATACCTGCAAGTAAAATACGCGATGTCATAGGCTTTGGAGGGAAAATAATTAAAAAAATACAAAGTGACACGGGAACAACTATTAACATTGAAGAAGATGGAAAAGCATACATCTCTGGAAAGGACAAAGGAGCTGTAGAATTGGCGAAAGAACTAATCAAACAATGTATCACAGACGTGGAGGTTGGTAGAGTATACAAAGGTAGAGTGACGCGTATCGCTGACTTCGGAGTGTTCGTAGAGATACTATGCAACAGAGAAGGCCTTATACACGTCAGTCAGCTACCAAGAATTAACTTTCGTAGAGAGTTCAGAGAAAACCAGGAAATACTAGTCAAGGTTGTTGATATAGATCCCTACGGAAGGATATCTTTGAGATGGGTAAGGAATTTATGAAAGAAAAAAATAATATAATTGAAGAAGATAAGGATATTTCCTCTATACAAAAAACATACGACTTTATGCATAGTGAAAATCTTACATATTTAGAAGTTAAAATTAAAGATAGCATTATAAAAATTAAACGTTATGAAAAAAAGGAAAGTGCAACAAATTACTTGCTCTCTTCCTTATTGTTATCACAAAGAGCAGGGTTAGGTTTGCTACATGAAAAAGTCACCACTTTGCCACCCAAAACAGAAAGCCCACAAACCTGTATTCCAGTAAAAGCGCCATTAACGGGTACTTTTTACCGTGCCCCCGCGCCTAACCGCCCACCGTTTGTTGAAAAAGGACAAGTTGTAGAGAAAGGACAAATTTTGTGCATAATAGAAGCAATGAAAGTGATGAACGAGATACCCGCCCCACTGCGATGCAAAATTGAAGACATACTGGTGGAAAATGGTGTACTAGTAAACGCAGACCAGGAACTTTTCCTGGTTGTTCCAATGTAAGTGGAAAATGCGCCATGAACGATGTAGTTGGAAGTCTAGCAGGCAAAATCTGGCACTATCTTAATGATTTTGGAGAAACACCCGTGGTAAAACTAAAATTTGCACTAAATAAGCCCTATAGCCTGATCTATTTAGCTATCGGATGGCTGCTGAGAGAGGACAAAATCGTCCTCACCTATATTAATAATGAATTTAAAGTATACTTGAAGAAACAAAATTAAAATCCCAATAATAGGACATTTTTTTAAAATTCTTCTATATTTAGTTAATTTATTAGGGAATGATGGATTATATACTACTTGGGGTCATACAGGGTTTAACAGAGTTTCTCCCGATATCATCTTCTGCGCACCTAGTTGTACTTCAATCACTTATGAACATCCAACAGCCTGTATTATTGGATTGTCTGCTACATCTTGCCACCTTGTTAGTAGTGCTAATTTTCCTATCTAATAAGATAAAACGTGTAGCAATGAATTTTCTTAATAAAGAGAAAGAGGCAGTAGAGCTGGCTAAAATGTTCCTTTGCGCCACCATTTCTACTGGCGTAGTAGGCTTGCTGTTTTATAAAAAGTTTGAGCGTTTCTTCGAAATGCCAAAAATTACAGGATTATTTCTTGTAATTACCGGATTGTTGTTATGTATAGCTTACTTAAAGAAACCCCCGCAAAAAAAAGAATACAAAATTTTAGACGCAATACTAATTGGTGTAACGCAAGGTTTAGCAGTACTACCTGGCATATCTCGTGTGGGCTCTACAGTGTCTGTTGCATTAATTCTTGGCTGGGAAAGGGAAAAAGCCGGTGAGTTTTCTTTCTTGATCTCAATACCAGCTATAATCGCAGCAACTATAGTAAAATTCAAAGATATTTTTGAAGAAAATGCAACAAATATTATGAGTATATTTGTGGGCATGATAGTAGCATTTGCCGTGGGAACAATTTCTATTAATTATTTTTGGAAAACACTAATTGCACGGAGATGGATAATTTTTAGTATTTATTGCATAATAGTTGGAACTGCTATTTTTCTTCTGTTATGAGAAGATTTATATATTATCACCAATTTAATGTACACCAGAAATATAAAAGGGAAAAAAAGTATAAAAGGAGAATATTTATTCTTCTATTTACATTACTGTTTGCAATATTAACTCTTTATTGCCTGATTCTTCCACAATACTCCGGCAAGTTTGGCTCAACTTATAGCAAATGGCTGAAAAATATTTTCGGCTACAACATATACTTAATAACTCTTTTTATCATTTTAACGGTCTTGCGCTTTTTATCTAAAAAATATAAGAACAAGACTCACTACTTTATAATGCACTCCCTCATGTTATTACTGTCCTTACAGGTTTTTGCTGGACTAACTTTAAGTTCCAAAGCAGGCATTGTAAGTTTTTATCTTGCGGAAAACCTAAAAAGCATATTCGGTACCGTATGGGCTTATTTATTTACGATAACACTGTTTCTTATAGCCGTTTCTTTGATGACAAAAATCTCCTTTATTGACATTATACTGATGTTGCAAGAAAAAATCATAGCAGATTGGCAACAATGGCAAGAGGAACGTCGCAAATTGCAACAAGCAAAATTGAAGAAATTAATAGAAAGAGAGGAAAAAATAAGCAAGATTGCAGCTTCAGAAAATAAAGTAAGAATAAGTGCAGAAGAAGCTGCCGTCGCTGCAAAAATCGTTGAAGAGCAAAAACCACCGCTGCGGCAAAAACAGCCGATAGCGCATAAAGAAGTTGTTAAAGAGGCAATTACTGAACAAAAGTTAGAAAAAATGGAATATGTTCCACCTCCTTTAAATCTTTTAGAAGACATTTCAACAAATATTGAGGAAACAATAAAGAAAGAGACCATACAAGCACGTGCAAGCATATTGGAAAATACATTGAAAGAATTTGGCATTCAAGTGAAAGTGAAGGATATAATAATAGGACCAGTAGTAACAAGATATGAGATTGAACCAGCTCCCGGCGTCAAAGTACAATCCATAGTAAATCTTGCAGACAACATCTCTTTGTCTCTCCATACCACCAATGTACATATAATAGCTCCCGTTCCAGGCAAAGGTGTTGTTGGTGTAGAAGTCCCCAACCCGCAACAACATATAGTTGGCCTTAAAGAAATCCTAATGAGTAGAGAATTTCAAGAAAGTAAGTCAAAGTTGACCATTGCTTTAGGAAAAACTATCGATGGCATGCCATACGTCACTGACTTGGTCCCCATGCCACACTTGCTTATTGCAGGTGCCACAGGTTCCGGTAAAAGCGTTTGCTTGCACTCTATCATAGTAAGTATATTGTATAAGTCATCTCCAGAGGAAGTAAGATTTTTGATGATAGATCCAAAACGCTTAGAATTGCCATTCTACGAAGATATACCACATCTTTATAATCCCCATAAAGCACCAGAAAAAGCCTCCATAATCACTGACCCAAGAGAAGCTGCACACGCATTGGAAAAGTTAGTTACACTTATGGAATACAGGTATCAAAAATTTGCAAAAGCGACAGTTAGAAATATAGAAAGCTACAACCAAAAAATGGAAAAAATGGGCCAGCAGAAGGAATTCTATATTGTAGTGATAATAGACGAACTCGCTGATTTAATGCTAACTTCACCAAAAGAAGTAGAAGACGCTATTATGCGTCTTGCACAGATGGCGCGTGCTGTCGGCATACACCTGGTGCTCGCTACACAGCGTCCTTCCGTGGACATCATTACAGGTGTAATAAAAGCGAACTTACCAGCAAGAATAGCCTTCCAGGTGTTATCTAAGGCTGACTCACGTGTCATATTGGATACCATTGGTGCAGAAGACTTACTTGGCCACGGAGATATGCTCTTTCTGCCACCTGGTGCTTCACATCCTATACGGCTTCAAGGAGCATATGTTTCTGAGAAAGAAATTGAAAATGTAATAAACTATGTGAAAAAATTTGGTAAACCACAGTATCCCGATTTCTTTGCAGAGATGAAAAAAGCCATTGGAACAGAAGAAGATAAGGAAAATAAAGAATTGATACTAGCGGCACTATCTTTGATGAAAGAACTACGCCGTGTTTCGTCAGACTTATTGCGCAGTGATAAACGAATAGGACATAAATACGCCTATGTATTATCTATACTTGAACGCGATGGTTTTATATACAAAGCTCCTGGTGCCAAAAGCTGGGAAATAAACTTTGACAAAGTAAATGAATACATAAATGAACACCAGAATTTGCAAGAATAGAAAATTTTCACTAATTAGTACAGTTATATTTTTTGCAGCATCTGCTGCAAATGCTGCCTCATCATCTTCTTTGTTTAGAGAATTTATTCTGCAAAAACAAAAAGAAGAAAGTAAAATCAAAACTGTAAAATTCTCGTTTACGCAAGAAATAAACATTAAACTGACTGGCCAGAAACAAAAATTTTCCGGAAAAGTCTATTACCTGAAGCCTAATAAAATACGTATAGACTATGACGAGCCACTTTTGCAAAATATTTTGCTGCAGAAAAATACAATTCACATATATAACAGAAAATCTGACGAATTATTCAGTATAAACATAAACGACTGGGACAAAATGGAACTCTTCCCAAAAGAAATGTTTGCCTTTACTGAAAATTACAAAAATTTAGAGAAAAAATATATCGTTGATATCTCAACTAACGAAATCTATACAATCGTTGCACTGACACCTAAAGTTAACAAAACAATATCATTCAAATTGTATTTTTTAAAAGAATCCTTACTGCCAACAAAACTAGAGCTACATTCAAAAACTTTCTATTCGGTTCTTATAAGTGCCGACATTGAATATAACTCTATTTCTGATTTTTCCATTTTTGAAAAAGATAAACTAAGTATTTCGCCAAAAATGGAATAGAAAGATAAGAATTATAAAAATGAAAAAATTTTTATACTTTATTGTAGCTTGCTTAACAGTTACACTTTCTTCTTTTTTATATAGTAGAGATTTCAGATTTATACACCTTACAGATACACACATTGGTGTAGCAGTTGGAGAAATAGCCTTATCCTCGGCTGTAGCAGAAATAAATAAGTTAAAATTGTCAGAAGATGAAAATAGACCTGTTGCGTTTGTTATAAACACTGGTGACATCACAGAACTGGGCTTTGAAGAAGAATATAAAAAATATCTGCAAATAGTTAAAGACCTGAAGCCTAAATTGTTTAATACTTTGGGAAACCATGAAGTTGCGTGGTCTTTTAAGGAGTACTTCGAAGAACACCTTGGACCATTGTACAGCAGGTTCAACTACCAAGGTATAGAATTTATTTTACTTGATTCTACTATTGTTGGAGAACAATACGGCCATTTTGGCAAAAAGCAGCTTGAATGGTTAAAGAATGTATTGAAGACTATTGACAATGACACGCCAATATTTGTATTTTCACATCACCCTATGTTTTTGTTTGGCGAAACACAATTTGTAGATAATGAATATGAAGTTTTTAAGCTTTTTGAAAAACACAATCTAAAGGCATGGTTCCTAGGGCATACACACGAATACCGCCGATATAACGTCAACGGCGTTGAATTCATTATCACTTTAAGTGTGTTACCTCGCAGAAATGTTGGCAGTGGGTATAGAATTGTTGATATCAAAAATAATATAATGGAACTATATGAGAAGAAAATAAATAATGCTCCTGAAAAATCTTTACCTTTCATTTCTATAGAAAGCAGTGAGAAAAAGATAAGATGGGTTTTACCAAAAGATAAAATCGGAAAAGAGGTAGACAAAATATATATCTCAGAACTTTTACCATATACTTTTTCTGTATCATTACAGCTAAACCCGAAAGATATTAATCTCACAGAAGATACAACGATGGTATACTACATTGACAAGTCACCAATTCTTGTTTCCCACTATAATAGCAATTACAACAATTTTTATATAACACTTTCAACAGAAATAATCTCCTGCCCAGGAGAGCATGTGTTAAAGATGAAATATACAACTCCAGAGGGTAAAAATATTATATCTTATCTCAATATTTCTTATCTTGGGGAAGCTGTACAATGGAAATTTGAAGCTGACGGCATAGTACGAGGAAAACCATGCATTGTTGACGATAAAATATATTTTACCTCAGATGGTGGGACCTGTTATTGCGTAGGCATTTCTGATGGAAAATTAATTTGGAAAAGTGAAATAGGAAGTCCCATTTTGTCAGATGTCACTAATAAAAACGAAAAAATATATTTTTCTGCACAAAATGGATATATTTATGCATTAAATAAGGACAATGGCAAAATTATTTGGAAATATAAAGCCGATGGCCCTGTGAAATCCTCACCGGTGATTGATGAAGATAGAATCTATGTAGGTTCTGGTGACACCTACTTATATTGTATAGATGCTGCGAGTGGAAAACTCACATGGAGATTCAAATCCGGCAAAGCAATAACTTCTTCGCCTTTTATTCTTGGCAAAAAGATATATTATGGTTCCTGGGATCAATACTTTCGTTGTTTAGATAAATCAAGTGGAGATTTACTTTGGGAAACGAAAATAGGTCATTCTATATATTTTGCTCCTGCAAGAGCTTCCCCTACTGGATGTGCTATTGGCGATACAGGACAAGAAGAGTTAATATATATTACTTCTCCGGAAAATAAACTTTATGCACTTTTTGCTTCTACAGGTGGTATATGTTGGACAAGTGATACAAAGTCTGGTTATTCAACACCACTTGTCACAGAAGATAAAATTTATATAGGTGGATATGATGGATATTTAAATTGTTTTCATATGCGGAGTGGCAAGAAAATATGGTCAGCAGCAATTGGAGAAAGTGTCTTTGGCTTTTCTCCAATTTTATATGGAAATAAAATCGTAGTGTGCACGCTACACAGCAAGGTATGCATATTTGACAAAGGAGATGGAAAAAAATTGGGAGAATATAAATTTTCTAATGGATATGTTCTTGGTAATGGAAGCATATATAACGGCATATTATTTGTAGGCTCTTCAGACAATAACTTATACGCAATAGATTTAGAGAAGATATTGAGATTAAAAAAGTGGATAGAGATAAAACAGAAAGAGACTTTACAGTACTAAAAAATGAAAAATAGAAAAATCAGAGTTTCCATCATAGGTGCGACAAGTATCGTAGCAGGAAGATTACTGAAATACCTGTCTTTGCACAAAAACATTGAGCTGCTATATTTGTGTGCTCACAGAGAAATAGGTAAAAAAGTCTGTGAAGTACATACTGATTTGTCATTAAACAACACTATTGTAGAGTATGAGACAAATAAAGAAAAAATAGGTAAGGAGTCTGAGATAATCTTTCTATCTTGCGGCCATGGCGGAGAAGCTTTAAAATATGTTGAACAGCTTATCTCAATAAATCCGGAAGTAAAAATTATAGATTTCAGTGGTGATTTCAGGCTGAAAGATGCGAAATTATACCCACAATGGTACAATTTTGTACACACTCGGGAGGATCTTCTGCCTAAATTCGTTTATGGTTTGTCGGAGATATATATGGAAGAAATAAAATCAGCACAATTTATCAGCATGCCCGGCTGTTACCCTACATCAATACTCCTTGGCATTTATCCTTTGCTGAAATATGATCTCCTCATTTCAGACAATATATCAATCGTCTCCTGTTCAGGTGTCTCGGGAGCAGGTCGTACACCATCCTCACGTAACCTAGCAATTGACGTTCTTGAAAATGTAATCACTTATAAAGCAGGTAGAGAGCATCAACACGTACCTGAAATACTACAAGAGATTAAAAATATCAATCCTAAAGAAATAAATCTAACTTTTGTACCAAATGTAGTACCAATACGTCACGGTATACTATCTGTAATCTTTGTAAAGGTTAAAAAAGAAAATTTGTTAGATTACTACAACATCTGTTACAAAGATAAAAAATTTGTGCATATAGTAGATACATACCCTCGTGTACAAGATCTTTGCGGAACAAATCTATGTGAGATTCATGTAAAATCTGTAACAGAAAATGATGCTGTAGTATTTTCTGCAATAGATAATTTAGGCAAAGGGGCGGCAGGACAAGCTGTACAGAATATGAACCTGATGTACAACTTTGAAGAAGAAGAAGGCCTTCTAGCATAAGGAAAGATGGGAAAAATAGATCTAAAGAAACTCTTCATATTGGCAATTGAAAGCCGTGCGTCAGATATACATCTACGTGCTGGTACGCCTCCTATTTTGAGAATAGATGGCAAGTTGCACCAAATGCTACCAACTGGCATTTCAGTACTCTCTGCAGAAGATACCAAAGCTATAGCCGAAGAGTTGATGACACCGCGACAAAGAGTAGAATTTGAAAGGCGTCAAGAGTGCGACTTAGCAGTCGACGTTGGCGAAGAAGGGCGGTTTAGGGTAAATATATTCCAACAACGCGGCACCATAAGCTTGGTCTTCCGATATATTCCTAAACAGGTGCCCAGCTTTGAAGACCTAAATTTGCCACCAGTATTAAAGACATTTTGCGAGTATTCACGTGGACTTGTGTTAGTCACAGGCCCTACCGGCTGCGGAAAATCTACTACTTTAGCTTCTATGATAGATTACATAAACTCCAATTTTAATGTCCATATAGTTACTATTGAAGATCCAATAGAATACGTTTATGAGAATAAGAAAGCTATTATTAGTCAACGTGAGCTTGGTATAGATACTTTGTCGTATGCAGAAGCCCTCAGGCATATTGTTCGCCAAGATCCAAATGTTATATTACTTGGCGAGATGCGCGATGTAGAAACCATCTCTTCTGCATTGATAGCAGCTCAAACTGGACACCTTGTGCTATCTACAATACATACTATAGATGCTGTACAAACAATAAATCGCATCATAGGCTTTTTTCCGCTACATGAGCAAAATCAGATAAAATCCTTGCTCGCAGACACTCTCATAGGCGTAGTATCGCAAAGATTACTTCTTAGGAAAGACCGACCAGGACGTATACCAGCGGTTGAGGTACTAGTTGTAACACCACACATAAGAAAACTTATCGAAGAAAACAACACGCAAGAAATAGTCGCTGCAATGAAACAAGGCAAGTACTATGGTATGCAGACTTTTACACAAGCTTTAGCAGAACTTTGTAAAAAAGACTTAGTTGACGTCGAAGAAGCTATAAAAATTGCTCCCAACCCGGAAGAGCTCATGCTAATTCTACGTGGTATAGAAAGTAGCGATACTGGAGAGATGTATATAAAGCTTTAAGTTTATACTGGAGAGGAGAAAAAGCAATGAAAAACAAACTCATATTATCTCTGCCTAAAGGTAGCATGGAAAACGCTACTATTGAACTTTTTAAAAAGGCAGGTGTTACAATTTATCCCAGACAGGACCGTGCATATTACTTATCTTGTGACGACGAAGAACTCAAACTTATACTTATTCGTGCACAAGAAATACCAAAGTACGTGGAAAATGGGGTATTTGATTGCGGAATAACAGGCTATGACTGGATTTGCGAAACCAATGCCAAAGTAAAAGAAATTGGTGAGCTCATATATTCAAAGGCTGGTTTCGGACCCGTCCGGTGGGTAGTCGCAGTTCCGGAAGATTCGAGATTCCAATCAATAAAAGATTTAAGAGGCAAACGTGTCGCTACAGAACTTGTAAATGTTACAAAAAAATTTTTCAAGAGGCATAATATTAACGTAAAAGTTGAATTCTCCTGGGGAGCTACGGAATCTAAACCTGCTGCAGGGCTTGTTGATGCAGTAGTGGAATTAACCGAGACTGGTACCTCCTTACGCGCCAACAAATTACGAATAATAGCAGAAGTATTACATTCCACAATGCGTTTCATAAGTAATATATCCTCTTACAAAGATAAATGGAAAAGAGAAAAAATGGAAAATTTATATATCCTTCTGAAGGGAGCTATCAATGCCACCTCTATGGTTGGACTAAAAATGAACGTAGAAAAGAAAAATTTGCAAAAAATATTAAACATACTTCCAGCATTAAAAAATCCAACAATTTCTCCATTAAGTGTCTCCAACTGGGTGGCTGTAGAAGTAATAATAGAAGAAAAGATTGTTAAAACCCTTCTTCCACAACTTAAACGCTCCGGAGCACAAGGTATTATAGAATATCCGCTGAATAAATTAATTTATTAAAATTCTCTAATTCTTTTTTCTAACTACACTATGGAAAAAAGTATACATGGAGCAGTACGTGTAAGATTTGCTCCAAGTCCAACTGGAGAACTACATCTTGGCGGTGCACGTACTGCACTTTATAACTGGCTTTTTGCAAGAAAAAATAACGGCACTTTCATATTGCGTATAGAAGACACAGACGAATTACGCTCTACAATAGAGTCTGTAAATAACATAATAGAAGGCCTTAAATGGTTAAAAATAGATTGGGATGAAGGTCCAGATATAGTGCAAGATGATAAAAATGGAACTCCGCGGTTCGTAGAAAAAGGTCCTTTCGGACCTTATTTCCAAATGAAACGCCTACATTTGTACCGAAAATATGCTGAGGAACTTCTTAATAAGGGCTTGGCCTATTACTGCTACTGTACAGAAGAAGAACTCGAAATAATGCGCCAAGAGATGTTGCGCCGCAAACTCCCTCCCAAATATCCTGGTATTTGCCGTAACCTTACAGAAGAAGAACGTAAGAGAAAAGAAAATGAAGGTAGGAAAAAAGTTTTGCGCTTCAAAACACCCCTCACCAACTCTACCTCTTTTATAGACTACATCCGGGGGGAAATAAATTTCGACAATAGTCTTCTTGACGACTTTGTCATTATGAAGTCAAATAATACTCCTACCTACAACTTTGCTGTTGTAGTCGACGACCACCTTATGAATATAACACATGTTTTACGTGGCGACGACCATATATCTAATACACCTCGACAGATTCTGTTATACAGAGCTTTCGGATGGGAGCCACCACAATTTGCGCATTTTCCAATGATACACGGAACAGATAGGGCACGCCTGTCAAAACGTCATGGTGCGGTATCTGTGATTGAATATAAAAAACAAGGATATTCACCCATCGCAATGGTTAATTACTTATCCCTATTGGGATGGTCAACAGAAGATAGCCAACAAGTTTTCACATCTATTGAAGAACTTATTAATAAATTTTCTTTAGAAAGATGTGGAAAGTCCTCGGCAATATTCGATCCTAATAAACTTTTATGGCTAAATTCTGTCCATGTACGTAACATGACAGAAGAAGAAATATTTGAAAGTTCATACGAGTTTTTCACAAGAGAAAATATTCACATTGATAAAAAATCTCCACAGTATGAAATTGCAATAAAGGCTATTTCTTTGGAAAAAGAAAAGATAAAACTCTTTTCGGAAGTACCACACTTGGTAAAATTTTTTATCGTAGATGACGACAAGTTGGAATACGAGAGTGAGGCGATAGAAAAGTTAAAAAAGATTGAGAAACATATGAGTATATTATATGAACTTAAGATAAAACTAAAGCAGGTAGAAAAGTTTGAATCCACAGTATTGGAGAAAGTAGTGAGGGATTACGCTGGAGAAAGAAAATACTCCACTAGCGATGTATTCCACACCTTACGAATTGCGGTTTCTGGGCGCACTAAAGGACCATCACTGTTTGCCATGTTAGAACTGCTCGGTAAAGAACGCGTCCTCAGACGAATAAAAAACTTCCTTTCATTGAAGCTAACACAACATGTATAAAGAAACACATTTTATAACCTTTTCCAGCGTGTACCTTCCCGCGTATCTTCAAGCAAAATGCCCATCTTGTGCAGCTCATCCCTTATTTTATCAGCCTCCACCCAGTTCTTGCTTCTACGCATCTCGTCACGACGCTTAATAAGTTCCTCTATATATTTTATCTCCTCAGGAGATAACTTCTCACGTTCGTTCTCTTTATATAAGCAGAGATCTACACCTAATATCTCTTCAAGGAATAGCTTTATACACCTACGATAAGATAGCAATTTTTCAAAATCTTTCCTGTCAGAATGTAATATTCCGTTTATCTGACTAACAGCCTCATGCACCACGCTAAGAGCTAATTCAGTGTTAAAGTCATCGTCCATAGCCTCTTCAAATTTACAACATGTTGCTTCATCTAAAAAACCTTCAGATAACTTCAAGTCAACGTTAACATTCCTATCCTTCAGCAATTTATCAGCTTCTTCCACTGCAGTGTGTAAATTCCTAAGAGTCACTTTTACCTGCGAAAGTACATCATAATTAAACTCTAAATATTTCCTATAATGCGCGTTTAACAAATAATATCTCACTACCATAGGATTAAACTCTTCAAAAACTCGAGAAAGTGTACAAATATTACCTAGCGACTTTGACATTTTTTCCTGCTTCACGGTTATAAAACCATTATGTATCCAATACCGCGAAAAAGGTTTACCCGTGAGAGATTCTGACTGCGCAATTTCATTTTCATGGTGTGGGAAAATTAAATCCTGTCCGCCACCATGTATATCTAATGTCTCTGTTTCAAATTCTTTTAATGCCATCGTAGAACACTCAATGTGCCAGCCAGGACGTCCCGGCCCCCAAGGACTATCCCAAAAAGGCTCATTGGGCTTTGCGGCCTTCCAAAGTGCAAAATCCAACGGACTTCGTTTTTGTTCCGTAGGCTCAACCCTAGCTCCAATCAATAACTCCTCAATTTTCTTATGAGAAAGCTTACCATACTCCGGGAAAGAAGCTACAGAGAAGTATACATCACCCTTTTCTGTAACATAAGCTACCCCTTTATTCAAAAGTTTCTCTATAAAGTTTATTATATGAGGAATATAATTTGTTACGCGGGGATATTTATTTGCTGGCTTAATGTTAAGCTTTTTGCTGGCAATAAAGTATTCTTCAATATATTTTGAGGATAAAACGCTCCAGTGAATGTTTAATTCATTTGCCCTGTTTATAATTTTATCATCTATGTCTGTAAAATTCTGCACATACACCACATTATACTTCTTATACTCCAAATATCTCCTTATAACATCAAATACTACATAACATCGCGCATGCCCTATATGGCAGGAATCATATGGAGTTATGCCACATACGTACATTTTTACAGTCTTTCCTTCCGGAATGAAAGGTTCTAGTCTTCCTGTTAAGGTATTAGTTATTTTTAACATTTTGGAAATTTTACAATTTTTATTTTATAAATTTCTTTTTTATTAGAACAATGGCAAAGGCTGCTATACCCAAATTTTTGCCTATTATGCCTATATTTTCGTTAGTTGTCGCTTTTATAGAAATACAATCTTCTCCTATTTCCAAGATGGATGAAATAACTTTTTTCATTTCCGAGACGTAGGGTAGAATTTTTGGCTTTTCCACAATAATAATTGTATCAATGTTTATTATATCAAATTTACGTTCGAGAAGCAATTCCTTTGCTTTCGATAGAATTTCTTTACTACTTATGCCTTTATATTTCTTATCCGTTGGTGGAAAATAGTAACCTATATCATGCAGTCCCAACGCGCCAAGAATAGCATCTGAAATAGCGTGTAACAGAACATCAGCATCTGAGTGTCCCACTAGCCCCAATTTATAAGGTATTTGCACACCACCTAACACCAATTTTCTATTTTTTCCGAACCTGTGTATATCATATCCGATGCCGGCGCGATAGCGCCCTGAAGAATTATAATCTACTTTCATAAACTTAAAGTACTTTTATAAGTTTGGACTATTAAATTGAATAAAAAATTAGTTAAACTTCAATTTAAAGACATAAATGTCCTATAATAGGAAAAATAAAAATTAGACATAAAGTTTTTTTTAAGAAAATAAGTTAACATAATATATCTTATCGGAACTTTTTATAAAATATTATTGTGCTGCAAGTCGCAGTAATAACGCCTAAAAAATATCACCATAAGCAAAATAGGCGCACTCACAATAAAAAATAACACTCCAACACCACTAAACACCCAAACCAAAGATAATACACAAGACAAAAAAAATATCAAAAAGCTCCTTAATGGAAACGCTAATGTCAGCAATACGCTGTCTTTTAGTATTTTCCATATATCAAAATCATTCCTAAGCGCTACCATAGGAAAAAGGTGTATATGGCTAACGCTAACTATACCTAGTACCCATAGCCATACACTTGCTATAAGATAAAAAGAAAATTTAAGCATAAAGAGTTTACTCTTCACTCCTAACATAAAATAAAAGCATATATTTGCCAAAATTATTGAAATACAAAGAACCGCCACTATAGCAAATTTTATGCCTTTATTCCAAAATTTAAAGAAATACTTGAAAAAAACTAAATAAGGAGGAACTTTATACTCAACCAAATCAGCAATATAACGTGTTAATGCAAATGTGGCAGGATAACTAACACAAACTATGCCCAAAAAAGTCATCACTACCCATAAATACCATGGTAAGGAAAAAAATATGTATATAAGTTGTAAAGCAATAACAATGCTATTCAATAATAGCCACTCTAGATTACTTATAATGAGAGAGGTGATATTTTCATAACCGGCGATAAAGAAATCCTTCAAGAGGCCAACTTTTGCATTTTCTTCGTAGTCCATTTTTTATCTCTTTCCTGCTGTTACACCGCTTCCTCTACACATTACTATTTGGAACTATTTATATTTTTCTTCAAAATGAGGCATGCAGCACCTATTATTCCAGCTTCGTCTTTGAGCCTTGAGGGGAATATTTTCAATTTCTTCGCAGGTAAAGGATTAATTTTAGAATATAAAGTTTCTTTTAAACTTCTTTCAAACAACTTGTAAGACTTACTTATAGAGCCACCGATAATTATCACTTCGGGGTCGATAACATCAACAACATATGTAAGCGCAACACCCAAGTAGTGGCCAAACTCTTCCCACACAGAAATTGCATTATTATCCCCTTCAAAAGCTAGTCTAGCTATCTCTTCGGGGGGCAGCGTTAGCTTTGTTCTTTTTCTATATAAAGATGTTATACCTCGCGCAGAAACGTAATCTTCTATTATGCCGTCTTCATAGGGAAAACACCATATTTCGGCAGCAGTCCCTGTTGCTCCACTATAGATGGATTTATTCATTACAAAACCGCTACCAAAACCTGTACCCAAAGTTACACCATAAACAAGGTTATATTTTTTTCCCGCACCGTAACACGCTTCACCTAAAACAAATACGTTCGCATCGTTATTTATTTCCACAGGGAGGTTGAATTTTTTATATACTGCACTCCTGAGGTTAAAGTTATGCAAAGGTTTCAAGTTTGGCGGATTTAGCAAAACCCCCTTTTCAATATCTAAAGGTCCGGGAGAGCCTATCCCAATACCTAATATTTCTTTATTTTTGCATTCTTCAAGACAGGCGGATATTACAGCATACAAATTACTAAGAATGCACTCTTTTCCTTTTTCAACCCCTGTTGGAAGTCTAAATATCTTACCTGCAAGTATTTTCCCTTCTGTTGAAATAGCCCCACCACAAATTTTAGTCCCCCCCAAGTCTATACCAATCGCAACAGCAGCTTTATTCCTCTTCATAATTTTTTTTTCTCCAAAAATAACAGCTTTTCCTTCATTTTTTTTACCCTTTTTCTGCCATTGTATGTGTATCCACCTAACTCGCCATTTTTATATATTACTCTATGACAAGGAATAATTTTAGGGAAAGGATTTTTAGACAAAGCTTGTCCAACTGCACGATATGCCCTCGGATGACCTATTTTTTTAGCTATCCACGAGTAGCTACGTGTCTCCCCGGGAGGAATCTTAAAACACGCTAACCACACCTTCTGGTAAAATATCGGATATTTTCTAATCTTATTCTTTATTTTTTCTATCACCTTTTCCATAAAGTTTTTCTTCCAATTTCTTTATCTTATTTATACGTCTTAAGTGCCTCCTACCACCTGCAAATTTTGTATTCAACCATGCAGTTATTATCTTCTTTATCTCCTCAAACGTATTGAACTTCGCAGATAAACACAAAATGTTAGCATTGTTATGTTCTACTGCCATTTTAGCTTGTCCTGCACAAGTGCACAGTGCCGCACGTATGCCCGGAAATTTATTTGCTACAATGGACATACCTATACCGGAAGCACAAATAAGAATACCACATTTACTTCTTTTTTTTCTTACATCCTCTGAAACAAGAATACCATAATCTGGGTAGTCACATCTTTCTTCAGAAAAACATCCCCTATCTTGCACGTTATATTTTTCCTTTTCAAGAAAGGAAATTATCTTCTTTTTTATCTTAAAGCCTCTATGGTCGCTACCAATAGAGATGATAGTTTTATTATCCAACTTCTTCATCTCTTTGTTTATCTCAGCTGCTTAAGCGGGATCTTAAACTAACCTTCTTTTTTCAAATAGATATGACCGGAAGGGGCGAGATTCGAACTCGCGACCCCTAATTTCAGTTAGGGGTACAGCTTTTCCAGAGCTGCGCCTTAGACCACTCGGCCACCCTTCCTTAAATGTAAAACTTATACTATCTCAATACTTATATCCACTATAGGTGCTGAATGAGTGATCTCTCCTATAGAAATTCTATCAGGACTAAGCAAGAGAATCTTTTTAATATTTTTGAAATTCACACCCCCAGAAATTTCTATCTTTATATTCTTATTGTTCTTTTTGTTATATTGCCGTATGAACTTGACCGCTCTTTTCAATTTGGTAAAATCCATATTGTCCAACATTATAGTACTAACCGGCAAGTTTATAACCTTGTACAAAGTATCAAAGTTGTCTACTTCAATACATATTTCAAGTTTTCTATTCACATTATGAACTATTTCTGACAATTTTTCTTTCAACATGGAGAGATTACCTATTAGTTTTAAGTGATTGTCTTTTATAAGAATACCATCATATAGTCCCATCCTGTGATTACATCCTCCACCGCAATACACTGCATATTTTTCCAAAGTACGCAATCCTGGTAATGTTTTACGCGTGTCGTATATTTTAACACTTTCTTCCCCTGCAGATTTTACCACCTCTACGTATTTATTAGTCAAAGTAGCGATACCCGAGAGATGCGTGAGGAAGTTCAATGCTGTGCGCTCGCCCATAAGAATAACTTTTGCTGGTGCACGTATTTCTGCGATAACGTCATTTTTACAAATCCTATCTTTATCGTAAAAATATTTTTTCACCTTCACATTTGGTGAAAGACGCTTAAAAACACATATTGCCACATCTAATCCACAAAGTATACCATCACTTTTGGCAACTATTTTTGCCTTAACAATTTTGTTTTGTAGCTTTTCAGACAAGATAGTTTCTGTAGTTATATCTTTCTTTTTAATAGTTAAGTCTTCCTTTAAAGCATTTTCTACACATTTAATGATAAGTTTTTCATCTACTGAAATTTCCCTATCTTCATATACTGACAGTTTGACGCACAATTTGTTGTTAACCATTTAATTTCGACAAATTATGGATTTATAACTAATGGAAAAAAAACAAAAAATCCTTTTTTTTCTCTTTAGTTTTTGCAAAAATTTTACTATTTGCAGCTACAAAAATCAACCTTCTTATAAATAAATGCAAGATATGATTTTTTTTAAACTATCATATTTGATAGGACAAAAAAGAAACAGCTGGATAAAAAAAAGATTACTCTGAGGAAGGAAATTTTTTTACAATTTCAGCAATATAGCAATTCTGAAGACATTACCGAGTTGTTCACCTGCAGGCTGGAATGTGAAGTTGAGTGCAACCAGCTTCTTATACTCTACACCTAAGCCAGCACGTAATCCTGC
>Ga0197143_1000399_pt1 | contig 49386 bp, 43 predicted proteins | sample GBS70_MetaG_FD_148603 | JGI IMG/M metagenome (GOLD analysis project Ga0197143, IMG submission 148603) | Sediment microbial communities from Great Boiling Springs, Gerlach, Nevada, United States - GBS 70_MetaG | ecosystem: Environmental > Aquatic > Thermal springs > Hot (42-90C) > Sediment... | reverse complement strand
CTTCCCTTCGGGGATGCCTGGCCCGCGGTATTCGTCGAAGAGGTCCGCCTCGATGGTGACGCTGCCACTGCGGTGACTGCGCACCGCCCGCAGCAATTGCGCGGCTGGCAACCCGGCTTCGACCACGAGCGCGAGGTCGAGGCGAACCGGCGGGAAACGCGGGGGCGGCTGGTAGGCCGGGCGCTCGGGGAGGACCGCGGCGAGCTCCCGGAGACCGAGCTCGAGTAGGTAGACGGGCTCGCCGATGTCGAAGGCGGCCGCGACATCCGGATGCACCTGGCCGAGGATGCCGACCCGTTGGCCACTGACGAGCACCGCCGCCGTGTGGCCGGCGAGGAACCCGTGCTCCTCGGCCGGCTCGAAGCTCGCCTCGCTCCAAAGACCCTCCAGGACGGATTCGAGCGCGCCCTTCAGGTCGAAGAAGTCGAGACGTTCGTCGCTGGGGTGGCCCCATCGGTCAGGACGGAAGCCGCCCATGGCCGCCACGAGCACGGGGCGTTCGTCGGGAAGGTCGCCGTCGCGGGGCAGGAACTCGACCCCGATCTCGAAGAGCTGCAGCGGCCCCTGGGCGTGCGGACGGTTTCGAGCGTACGTACGCAGGAGCGACCCGCGAAGGGTCGTGCGGAGGTAGGTGTGCTGCGCGGCCACCGGATTCACCACCGCAAGCGGACGGTTCCGGAGGGTATCATCCGGCGCCACCGTCCGGCGAAGCTCCTCCGCGTCGGTGAGGCTGTACGTGATGACTTCGTGGAAGCCGACAGCGACGAAGGCGTCTGCCAGGCGATGCCGAAGTTCCCGAACCGGGTCGGCCTCCGGCTCCGGGAGGGCCCCACGCAGAGACGTCGTCGGCAGTTTGTCGTAGCCGTGGACGCGGGCGATCTCCTCGATGACGTCGTCGGCGATGGCGACATCGGTCCGCCAGAACGGGGGCGTCACCTGGTAGGTGCGGGCAGACGTGTCAGCCTCGCAGCGGAAGCCCAGCGCGGTGAGGATCCGTCGCACCTCGCTGTCGGGGACTTCCATGCCCAGTACCTGGCCGATGCGAGCCTCGGGCAGCTCGATCGGTGCCGGCTCGACCGGCGTGGGATAGAGGTCGATGGTCCCCCTCGCGATGCGTCCGCCGCAGACCTCCTGCAACAGGTGCAGGGCGCGGGCCTGCGCGTAGACGGCCATGCCGGGCCCGATCCCTTTTTCGAACCGGGAGGATGCCTCGGTTCGCAGCTTGAGACGCATGCTCGTCCGGCGGATGGAGCCGGGATGGAAGTTCGCCACCTCGAGCAGGATGGTGCGTGTACGGGGGTTCACCTCGCTTTCCGCCCCGCCCATGATGCCCGCGATGCCGAGAGGGCGTTCGGCGTCGCAGATGAGCAGCATGTCGGGGTCCAACTCCCGCTCGACGCCGTCCAGGGTGACGATGCGCTCTCCGGGGCGAGCGCGGCGGGCCACGACCTTCCGTCCGCCGATGGCCTCGTAATCGAACGCGTGGAGCGGCTGCCCAGTCTCGAGCATCACGTAGTTGGTGATGTCGACGACGTTGTTGATGGGTCGCATGCCCATGCGTTCGAGTCGTTCCTGCAGCCAACGGGGAGACGGCTCGATGGTGAGGTCGGTGACGACCGCCGCCGTGAAACGGCGGCAGAGGTCCGGCGCCTCCACCACGACTTCGGCGAGCTCCTCGATGGCTGGGCCTTCGGCGGTGTAGGTCCGGGGCGGCTCGCGAAGCTCCTTCCCCAACAGCGCGGCGACTTCGCGGGCGAGCCCGAGGACACCGAGGAGGTCGGCGCGGTTCGCCCAGGTGGAGAGTTCGAAAACGACATCGCCAAGCACCTCGACCAGCGGCCGCCCGACGGGAGCGGAGTCGGGAAGCACGAGGATGCCGGAATGGTCCTCGCCGAGGCCAAGCTCCCGCTCGCTCAGGACCATACCGGCCGACTCGACGCCCCGGATGGTCGCCCGGCGGAGGACCGCAGGCTGGCCCGTGCGGCCGTCGACGATCCGCGCCCCCTCGAGGGCGAAGGCGACGTGTTGCCCGGGGGCAATGTTCGGCGCGCCGCAAACGACCCGGTGAATGCTGTCGCCCAGGTCCACCGTGGCGAGCTTCAACCGGTCGGCGTTCGGGTGGGGCTCGATAGCGACGACCCGGCCCACCCGGACGAGCTGCGGGTCCCACTCTCCTCCGATAACCCGGACCTCCTCCACCTCGGCAACGGAGTCGGTCAGCATCCGGGCGAGGGTCTCGGCCGGAACGTCGACTTCGACGAATTCGCGGAGCCAACTGAGGGGCAGCCTCATTTCCGGACACCTCGGACAGCGGGGGCGGCGGCCCGACCCCGCGGCGCTCTGGACGGTCTAGAACTGACGGAGGAAGCGAAGGTCATTCTGGTAGAAGTGGCGGATATCTTCGATGCCCCAACGGAGCATGGCCACCCGCTCGATCCCGAGCCCGAAGGCGAAACCGGTGTACCGGGAGGGGTCCAACCCAGCATTGGCGATGATCTCGGGGTGGACCATGCCGGCGCCGAGGATCTCGATCCAGCCGCTGCCGTGACAGGTTGGGCACTCGGCGCCGCTTCCGCGGCAGCGGAAGCAGTCGATGGCCATCTCGACCCCCGGCTCCACGAAGGGGAAGTAGCTGTGATGGAAGATGATCCGCCGGTCGTGGCCGAAGACTCGCCGGGCGAAGTCGTAGAGGACGCCCTTCAGGTCGGACATCCGCACGCCTTCATCGACGGCGAGCCCTTCGATCTGGGTGAGCATCCACTCGTGGGTGGCGTCGGTGGCTTCCTGGCGATAGCACTTCCCGGGCACGATGACCCGGATGGGCGGCGCATGCCGTTCGAGCACGCGGATCTGGTTCGGCGAGGTGTGCGTCCGCAGGAGCATCTTCCGCTCTCCGTCGACGAGGGCGTCCACCCAGAGCGTGTCCCACATATCCCGCGCCGGGTGGTCCTCCGGGATGCGGACGGCGTCGAAGTTGTAGTAAGCCCACTCCACCTCCGGGCCTTCGAAGACGCGGAACCCCATCGCCTCGAACGCGCGGATACAGTCGCGGAGGGTCTGGGTCACGGGGTGAAGCGTGCCGCGCGTCGGCCGGCGTCCGGGGAGGGTGACATCGAGGGCGCGGAGGGTTGCCAATTCGCGGAGGGCCCGCTCTTTGAGCTCCTGCCGCTTCGCCTCGAGAGCATCCTCGAGCTCCGCGCGGAGGGCGTTGGCAGCTTTCCCGAAGGCCGGCCGCTCGTCGGGGGGCTGGTCCTTGACGGAGCGGAGCAGCAGTGTGATGCGCCCGTCCTGGCGTCCCAGCCAGGCCGCGCGCCAGGCTTCGAGGGCGCGTTCATCGGCACAGGCGGCGAGCTCGGCGAGTGCCTGCTCGCGGAGCTCGTCGAACCGGGCGCCCACCTGCATGATGGAACAAGAGTATAGGCGAGGGCGCCTGTGGGCACGCGGGGGCGGCTTGACACCCCTCTCCGAGGCTGCCTAGCATCGTCGCGAGCGTTCACAGGTGATGATGCGCATTCCGGAACGGCGCAGTCCCGCTGGGAGCGGGCTGCGGCCAAGCCTTCTCCCATGACGAGCGACGAACCGAGCAGTCGTCTGAACCTCGGAGTGGCGGTGCTCGCCGCAGGCCGCGGCACGCGTATGCGCTCGGCCCTGCCGAAGGTGCTCCACACGGTGTGCGGCCGGCCGATGGTCGAGCACGTGGTCCGCGCTGCCGCCGCGCTACGGCCCCGGCGGATCGCCGTCGTGGTCGGGTACGGCGCCGGGCAGGTGCGCGAGGCCCTGGCAAGCGGCGAGTGGCCCGTCGTCTTCGTGGAGCAGCCCGAGCTCGCAGGCACCGGCGACGCCGTCGCCCGCTGCCGCGAGCTCCTCGCCGACTGCAGCGAGGTGCTGGTGCTGAACGGCGACTCGCCGCTCGTCACGCCCGCACTCCTCGAACGGTTGCTGGCGGCCCGGGGGGAGAGCCCCATGGCCCTCGTTTTCGCTCGGGTGCCGGATGTGGGACGCTTCGGCCGGCTGGTGCGCGACCCTGCCGGGCGCGTCGTACGCATCGAGGAGGCGCCACCCGGTCACAGGGGCGAGCCCGGGAGGGAGGCCGAGCGGAACGCCGGACAGTACGCCTTCGACGCCCGCTGGCTCTGGGAACGGGTATCCCGGCTCCCGCGGAGCGACTCCGGCGAGGTGTACCTCACCCATCTGGCATCCCTGGCAGCCGAAGAAGGCGCCCACGCCGTGGCCATCGAGGCTTCGGCGGAGGAGATCCTGGGCGTGGACGACCGCGCAGCTCTTGCCGAGGCGGAACGCATCCTCCGCCGGCGCCTGCTCGAAGCGGCGATGAGGAACGGCGTGACGATCGCCGACCCTGCCACCACCTACCTGGATGCCGACGTCGAGTTCGAGGAGGACGTCGTCGTTCTTCCCGGGTGCCATCTCTTCGGCCGAACGCGGGTGGGCGCCGGCTCGGTGATTGGCCCGGGCACCGTCCTCCGCTCGGCGGTGGTCGGAAAGGCGTGCCGGGTCGAGCTCTCCGTAGTGGAGGATTCGCGGCTCGGCGACCGTGTGCACGTCGGCCCGTACTCCCACATCCGCGGCGGGGCGGACATCGGGGACGACTGCTTCCTCGGGAACTTCGCGGAAGTGAAGAACTCGCGGCTGGGACCGCGGGTGAAGATGCACCATTTCAGCTACGTGGGCGACGCCGAGGTGGGTGAGGAGACGAACATCGCCGCCGGCACCATCACGTGCAACTTCGACGGCGTGACGAAGCACCGCACGGTCATCGGTCGAGGGGTGCTGCTCGGGAGCGACACGATGCTCGTCGCGCCGGTCACGGTGGGCGACGGCGCGCGGACTGGCGCGGGGGCAGTCGTCACGGCCGACATCCCACCGGGAGCGCTCGCGGTCGGCGTGCCCGCACGCGTCGTACGGGAGGACCCGACACACAACCGTGGAGCCTGATTCGTTCTTCCTGGCGCTCGGAGCAGCCCTGGCGACAGCTGCGTTGGCGGCGGCGTCGGCAGCGGAGGTCGGCCTCCAGCGCGCGAGCCGAGTCCGGCTTCAGGCCCTCGCCGCCCAGGGCGACCGGCGAGCGGCCCGGCTGGTGGGCACGGCCGAGCGTCCCCGGCCGCTCGACGAGCTTCTCGCGCCCCTGGTGTTTGCCCGGTCGGGGTTGGGGGCCACGGTCGTGACACTGGCAGCGCTCGCCGGGTATGCGGCGTCGCCTCACGGCGTCGTATGGGGGGCCGTGGCCGGTCTCGCCGCGGCCGTGGCGGCGCAGACCGCTGCTGCCGCCCTGGCGGCTCCACGTCCGGAGGTGGCGGCGCTGAGGTTGAGCTTCCTCCCCGCGGCGGCGCGGCGGGCCTTCGGCCTGCCGGCGATGGTCCTCGCCCTTCCGGCACGGCTGACAGCCGGCAGGCCCGCGCCGAGCGCGAGCGACCGGGAGGACCTTATCGCACTCATGGAGCGCGAGGAGGCGGCCGGAGGCGTCGAGGAAGAGGAGCGGCGCATGATCCGGGGCATCATCGCCCTCGAGGAGAAGACCGCTCGAGAAATCATGGTTCCGCGCATCGACATCGTCGCCGCCGACATCGAAGCCAGCGTGCGCGACGTGGCCCAGCTCATCGTCGAGCGGGGATTCAGCCGTATCCCCGTTTACCGCGGCAGCATCGATGAGATTGTGGGCATCGCCTACGCGAAGGACCTCCTCCGCGCGCTCACGAACGGTGGGGAGCCCAGACTCGAGGACTTGCTACGCCAGCCCTACTTCGTGCCCGAATCGAAACGGCTGGACGAGCTGCTCGCCGAGCTGCGCCGCCTCCGCGTGCACATGGCCATCGTGGTGGACGAGTACGGCGGGACCGCCGGGCTCGTCACCATCGAGGACCTCATCGAAGAGATCGTGGGCGAGATCGAGGACGAATACGACGTCGCCCGGTCGGTGATGGAGGTCGTATCGGAGGACGAGGTCGTGCTCGATGCGGGCGTCCCGACCGACGTGCTCGAGGAGCTCTTCGGCTTCCGAGTGGAGTCGGAGGAGTTCGACACGCTCGCCGGCCTGGTCCTCCACGAGCTAGGGCGGGTGCCCCGCGTGGGCGACGAAGTGAGCGTCGGACCGCTCGTCATCAGGGTGGAGATGATGTCGGGCCGCCGCGTGCGGCGCGTCCGCGTCCGACGCGTGGAGGCGCGAGACGAACGCCTGCCCGACGGGTCGCGCACCGTGCTGCCGCCTCGGGCAGCGGAGCTCACCGATCGGTTATAGTACGTGCCCGTGGAACGGGATGCTGAGCGCGCCCAGTGGATCGCGTTGCGACGGGCAGGGCTCGGCAGCACCAGCTTCGCCCTGCTCATCGCCCGCTTCGGCTCCATCGCGTCGGCCTGGGAAGCCCCTGCGGACGAAATCGGGCAGACAGGGCTCGACGCAAAGTTCGTCCGCGCGTTCGAGCGCGCCCGCCGCGAGTTCGACGCCGCCGCCGAGCTCGCCGCGTTGGAGCGGGCCGGCGTTCGCGCCCTCACCTGGCTGGACGACGACTATCCCCCACTCCTGCGGGAGATTCCCCAGAGCCCACCCGTCCTCTTCGTGAAGGGAAATGCGGGGCCGCACTTCGACCAGGCCGTCGCCGTCGTGGGCACGCGGCGGGTGACGCCCTATGGCCGGAAGGCAGCGGAGACGTTCTGCGCGACGCTGGCAGCGCTGGGGGTTGCGATCGTTTCGGGACTCGCCCGCGGCGTGGACGCCATCGCCCACGAAACCGCGCTGGCACACGGAGCTCCGACGGTCGCCGTCCTCGCCAGCGGCCTCGACCGCATCTACCCGCGCGAGCACGAGCGCCTCGCCCGCCGCATCTGCGAACACGGGTGCCTCGTGAGCGAATACCCGCTCGGCGTCCCGGCGCGCCCCGACTACTTCCCCCGCCGGAACCGTATCCTTTCCGGGCTCGCTCGGGCGACGCTCGTCGTCGAAGCGGGAGCCGGCAGCGGCGCGCTTCATACCGCGAACTGGGCCTTCGAGCAGGGTCGGGATGTGTTCGCCATCCCGGGGAGCATCTTCTCGGAGCAGAGCGCCGGCACCAATCAGCTCATCCGCGAGCAAACGGCGAAGCTGGTGGCCACCCCCGAACAGCTTTGCGAAGAGCTGAACCTGCTCCGTGCGGGCGGGCAGTTCCCCTTGCCGGCCGCCGCCAGCGCGTCGCCGGCAGCGCCCGAGCCGCCGCCAGACACGCCGGAGGCACGCATCCTCGAGCTGCTCAAGGACCAACCCATGCACGTGGACGAGCTCGTTCGCACCACCCGGCTGGACATCGCCTCCGTCATCGGGGCGGTCCAGATGCTGGCCATCGAGGGCCGCGTCCGCGAATCGTCGCCCAACGTGTACGAACTGGTTTGACAGGAACGCCACTCCGTGCGCGACAATCGGGGGTGCGCCCGATAGACAGCCGGGGGCCGGGCGCGCTACGGAATCAGCCAGCGGCATTCTGGCGGGAAGCATGACCAAGTCGGCCAGCGAACAGAGCGAAGCCTTGGCCAACGAGCCTTCTCGCGCCGGCAGCCGCGCGACGGGGGCGCGCCGCACCTCGGCGGCGACCGAAAACGGCGCCCGAAACCTCGTCATCGTCGAATCCCCGGCGAAGGCCCGCACGATTGCCAACATCCTCGGGCGCGACTACCGCGTCATCGCCTCCGTCGGGCACGTTCGCGACCTTCCGGAGCACGGCTACGGGCTGAAGGATTTCGAGACCTTCGAGCCGAAGTACGTCATCGTGAAGGAGCGAGGCGTCGACAAGCGGGAGGTCGTCAAGGAGATCGCGGAGGCGGCAAAGCAGGCCGAGCGGGTGTACCTCTCGACGGACCCCGACCGGGAAGGGGAGGCGATCTCCTGGCACATCGTCGAGGCGGCGAAGATCCCGCGCGAGAAGGCGAAGCGGGTCGTCTTCCACCAGATCACCCCGGCAGCCGTGCAGGAGGCGTTCCAGCACCCCGGAGAGATCAACGAACGCCTCGTCGAAGCCCAGAAGGCACGCCGGGTGCTGGACCGCCTCGTCGGTTACCCCCTTACCTGGTTCGTCCAAAGCAAAGTGCGGCGAGACGCCAGCGCCGGACGGGTCCAGAGCGTCGCCCTGCGCCTCATCGTCGAACGGGAGCGGGAGATCCAGAACTTCGTGCCGAAGGAGTACTGGACCATCCACGCAGAGCTGGCGAAGGAGGGGACACCGTTCAGGGCCGACCTCGCCCGGCTACCCGGCCAACAGGGGAAGCCGGACATCCCGGACGAAACGACGGCCCGCCAGCTGACGGACGTTTTCGAGCGCTGCGAATTCCGGGTCACCTCGGTGAAGCGGGGGACACGCTCGCGCGCACCCCTTCCGCCCTTCACCACGAGCACGTTCCAGCAGGCCGCCAACAACCGCCTGGGGATGAGCGCTGCCAGGGCGATGGCCATCGCCCAGGAGCTGTACGAAGGCATCGAAATCCCCGGCGAAGGCCCCGTGGGCCTCATCACCTACATGCGAACGGACTCGCTCCACGTAGCGCCCGAGGCGCGACGCGAAGCCCGGGAGTACATCGCCACCCGTTGGGGCGCCGAGTACGTGCCGCCGAAGGAGCGCGTCTACCGCACCCGCACCCGCGGCGCCCAAGAGGCACACGAGGCGATCCGCCCCACCGATCCGCGACGAACCCCCGATAGCCTCCGGGGTGTCCTCAACCGCGACCAGCTCGCCGTCTACACCCTCATCTGGCAGCGCTTCCTCGCCAGCCAGATGAGCGACGCGCGTTACCGCACCGTGCAGGTCGAGATCGAGGCGAGCGAGGACGGCCAAGGGCGCGGAACCTTCCGCGCCAGCGCCCAACACTTGGAGTTTCCCGGCCACCTGGCGGCGTACGCGGCCGAAGCTTCCGACCCCGAAGAGGGCGAGGACGAGGCCGAACGTTCGCTGCCGCCGCTCGCCGAAGGCGACATCCTCGAGCGCCGGCGAATCGAAGCGAAGCAGCACTTCACCGAGCCACCACCCCGCTACACGGAAGCATCGCTCATCAAGAAGCTCGAGGAGCTCGGCATCGGCCGTCCGAGCACGTACGCGACCATCGTGCAGACGGTGCTGAAGCGCGATTATGTGAAGAAAGAGGGGCGTCAGCTCGTCCCCCAGGAGCTCGGGTTCATCGTGAACGACTTGCTGGTGAAGCATCTGGACAAGTACGTGGAACCGGAGTTCACCAGCCGGATGGAGGAGCAGCTCGACGAGATCGCCAGGGGCGAAGCGTCGTACCTCCCCGTGGTGAAGAGCTTCTGGGAAACGTTCGAGAAGGAGTGGAAGGCCGCGCGGGAGCAGGCGGAGCGACAGGAGGAGCCCACGGACATTCCCTGCGACGTGTGCGGCCAGGCGAAGATGGTCATCCGCTGGGGCCGACGCGGGAAGTTCCTCGCCTGCCCGCGCTTCCCCGACTGCAAGAACGCCAAGCCCCTCACCGAGGAGGGACAGCCGGCCGCGACCGGACCGGAGCCGACCGAGTACCGCTGCCCGAAGTGCGGAGGCACCCTCTACCGCCGCTCCGGCCCCTTCGGCCCGTACGTGGCCTGCGAACACCGCGAGGCGGGCGTGTGCGACTTCACCAGCGGCGTCCCTGTGGGCGTCCGCTGTCCGGAGGACGGCGGCGAGCTGGTGGTTCGGCGGACGCGCCGGGGGAGCTTCTACGGTTGCTGGAACTACCCGGCCTGTAGCTATACGACGAACAGCATCGAGCCCGAGAAGATGGCGCCGCCGCGTCCGCCCGAAGAGCGCGCCGAAGCGAACGCGCGCCTTCTCGAACGGAGCGCACGCGCGAAGCGCGCGTCAGCGGCTCGCCGCGCCCGCCGGGCCTCGTGAGCGGGATTCCCGAGCCGTCATCGGCGGCCTATGCTTCGGGCATGACCGCCGAGCCTCCCGCCCGTGCCCGCCACCTGCTCGAACGGTACCTCCACGAACTGGCGGCCGTGGCGAACCGTTCGCCGTACACGGTGCGCAACTACCGATCCGACATCGGCGACTTCCTCGCATTCTGCGACGAGCGCGGCGCCGACCCCCTGGCCATCGACCGGGCACGATTCCGGGAGTACTTGGCGACGCTGCGGAGCCGAGGCGTCGCCGCAGCCTCCGTCAGCCGCCGTACGAGCACCATTCACGGCTTCTACCGCTGGCTGCAACGCTCCGGTGTCATCGAGCGGGACCCGCTGTACGGGATTACGCTGCCGAAGCGCCCGCGACGCTTGCCCAAAGTGGTAGACCCTTCGGTCATCGCGGCCCTCATCGAGGCCGTGCCAGAGGACACCCCCCAAGGTCTTCGCGACCGCGCGGCCTTCGAGCTGCTCTATGGTGGCGGCCTTCGGATCTCCGAGCTGGTGGCGCTGGACATCGGCGAAGTGGACCTCATCACCGGCACCGCTATCGTGCGGGGAAAGGGGCGCCGCGAACGGGTCGTGCTGTTCGGCCGACCGGCGATGCGCGCGCTCGAACGGTATCTCTCAGGGGGACGTCCCAAGCTCGCTCGCGCGGGGGAGAAGGCCCTCTTCGTCAACCGATTCGGCCACCGGCTGAGCGTGCGAAGCGTGCAGACGGCCATCAAGCGTTACGCGGTCGCAGCCGGAATCGCCGAAGACCTCCACCCCCACCTCCTGCGCCACTCGTTCGCCACCCACCTGCTGGACGGCGGCGCCGACCTCCGCATCGTCCAGGAGCTCCTTGGGCACGCTTCGCCCGCCACCGCAGAGATCTACACCCACGTGAGCCGCGCACGGCACGCAGAGGTCGCCGAGGAGGCGTGGCGCGCCGTCGGCGCCGAAGTGCTCGACCGCGCCCGGAAGAGGAGGCAGCAGTGACACAGACAGAGCGGCCGCGAGTCATCCTCCTCGTGAACGGACCGAACTTGAATCTGCTCGGCGAGCGGAACCCTCGCGTCTACGGCCGATCGACCCTCCTCGACGCGGAGGCGGTGGCCGCGGCGAGGGCCAACGCCCGCGGCGCAGCGCTGCTCTCCTTCCAGAGCAATCACGAAGGGGCGCTCATCGACTTCCTCCACCAGCAGCGCCGCTCCGCGAGCGGTCTCGTCATCAATCCGGGTGGGCTCACCCATACGTCCGTCGCGCTGCGCGATGCGATCGAGGCGTGCGGCCTTCCTGCCGTGGAGGTGCACGTCTCGAACACGCACCGCCGCGAGAGCTTCCGGCACGCTTCGCTGACGGCTGCAGTCTGCATCGCCCACGTTGCCGGCTTCGGCGTGGAGGGGTACGGCCTCGCGGTCGACTTGCTCCTCGACTGGCTGGAGCGCCGCCGAGCCGCTTCCGCCGCCACGGAGGAGGGCACCCCGTGAGCATCGCCGTCAGACTTCAGCGCCTCCGCGCCGAGATGGCCCGCGAAGGGCTCGATGCCCTGCTCGTCACCGCTCCCGTCGACGACGTCTCGGGTCGTCACTCGGCCAACCGGCGGTACCTCACGGGGTTCACCGGCTCGGCTGGGATGGTGTTGGTGACCGGGGAGGCCGCATTTCTCGCCGTCGATGCCCGGTACTGGGAACAAGCAGCGGAACAAGTCGACCGGGAGGCAGTTCGCATCTTCCGATTGCGCGGACGTTCCGGCGCGTGGTGGCGAGAGCTTGTCGCGGAGGCCGGCATTGTGGGGAAGCGGGTCGGTTGCTCCCCGAACGACACCACCCTCTCGGTTTGGCGCCGGCTGACCGAGGCGAACGAAGCATTGCCGCCGGGGGAGCGGCCGGAGCTCCTGGTCGCTCCTCCTCTCGTCGAGCGGCTCCGCCGGGTGAAGGACGAAGGCGAGATCGCAGCCCTCACCCGCGCGGCAGCGATCGCCGACGCTGCCCTCGGCGAGGCCGCGGAGCTTGTACGTCCGGGGGTCACGGAGGCAGCGGTGGCGGAAGCGGTGGGAGCGGCCATCCGGAAGCACGGTGGCGAGGGGCCATCGTTCGCCACCATCGTTGCCGGCGGCGTCTGGGCGGCGTTGCCCCACGCCTACCCGCGCGACGTGCCGTTCCGTGAAGGCGACGCGGTCGTGATCGACATGGGCGCCGTGTGGCAGGGCTACTGCAGCGACATCACGCGGACGTTCGCCGCGGGGCGTGGGAATCCGAAGTTCGCCGCGGTGTACGAGGTCGTCCTCGAGGCGCAGCTCGCCGCCATCGATGGCATCCGCAGCGGGATGACGGGGGAGGAGGCGTACCGGCTCGCCGCCGACGTCATCGAACGGCACGGCTACGGCGAGTACTTCACCCATGGGCTCGGGCACGGAGTCGGGCTCGACGTCCACGAGGACCCGTACCTGGGCCCGAACTCCGAGGATAGGCTAGAAGACGGGATGGTGTTTACCATCGAACCCGGCATCTACATCCCCGAGTGGGGAGGCGTTCGCATCGAGGACATGGTTGTGCTCGAGGGCGGCCGCGCCCGCGTCCTGACCGGGAGCCCGAAGGGGGTCCCACACGCGGCAAGGGTCTGACCGCCAGCCGCCTCGCCCTGGGGGAGAGCATCACCGTTCGCAGAGGAGTTCGCGCTTGATTTCTACCGGAGAGCTGAAGAAGGGAGTGGCCATCGAACTCGACGGCAAGCCGTATCAGGTGCTCGACTACCAGCACATCAAGATGGGGCGCGGCTCGGCCCAGGTGCGCATGAAGCTGCGCGACATCCGCAGCGGGGCGATCATCGAGCACACGGTCCAGGCCGGCTCGAAGTTCCCCCGGGCGCGCGTCGAGCGGCGGCCCATGCAGTACCTGTACAACGACGGCGAATTCTATCACTTCATGAACACCGAGACCTTCGAGCAGGTCGCCGTCACGGCCGAGAAGGTGGCGGACGCAGCCAAGTTCCTCCGCGAGAACGACGTGGTGGAGGTCGTGCTCTACGGCGACGAGGTCATCGGCCTGGAGCTCCCGCCCACGGTCGAGCTGACCGTGGTGGAGACCGAGCCCGGGGTGAAGGGGGACACTGCGACCAGTGCGACCAAGCCGGCCACCCTCGAGACGGGCCTCGTCGTGCAGGTACCGCTCTTCATCGACACCGGGATGCGGATCAAGGTGAACACGGAAACGGGCGAGTACGTCGAACGGGTGAGCTGATGCAAGCCCTGCCGGTCTCGGCGCTCGTAGCCTTCGTCAAGAGCGTCCTCGAGGCGAACGATGCCCTGTGGGACCTGTGGATCGTCGGTGAGGTCTCGAACTACAGCCGGTCCCGGCTGGGGCACCGCTACTTCACCCTAAAGGACGAGAACGCGGTCATCGCCTGCGTTCTCTTTCGCAACGACATGCCCGACGCCGAGCTGCGGAACGGCGAGCGCGTGTTCGCCCACGGCCGCGTGACCGTGTTCGAAGGGCGAGGCCAGCTCCAGTTCATCTGCGATTTCGTCCGGCCGGAAGGCGTCGGCCTGGAGGCGGCGCGCCTCGAGGAGCTCCGCCGCCGGTTGGAGCGGGAAGGGCTTTTCGACGCGAGCCGGAAGCGGCGTCCGCCGCGCTTCCCCCGGCGCATCGGCGTCGTTACCTCCCCCACCGGAGCGGCGATACGGGACATCGAGCGTGTCCTCCGCCATCGCTGGCCGCTCGCGGAGCTGGTTCTGGCACCGGCGTTCGTGCAAGGTGACCGGGCGGTGCCGAACCTCCTGGCAGCCCTCCAGGACCTCGCCGGCGTCGAGGGACTCGACGTTGCCATCGTCGCGCGCGGAGGCGGCGCGACGGAAGACCTCGCCGCGTTCAACGACGAGCGCATCGCCCGGGCCATCTACGCGTTCCCGGTTCCGGTGGTGACGGGCCTCGGCCACGAGCGTGACCAGACCATCGCCGACCTCGTGGCTGACGTGACGGCCCCGACGCCGAGCGCTGCCGTCGAGCGGTGCACTCCCGACGTCCGTGAGGTCTGGGCAACGATCGCCCGCCTCGAGCGGGCGATGCGTTCGGACGCGGCCCAGATCATCGCCCGCGATCTCCGCGCAGTCCGGCATGCCGCCGACCGGCTGCGGGCGCGGGCGCCCCGACTCGAGGCATTGGCCTCGGCGGTGGCACACCGCGCCCGCGACTTGCGAGAGCAGATCCAGGAACGGTGCGCTCGAGAACGGTCGGCAGTGGAGGCCGCCGCAGCTCGCCTGGAGGCGATGGACCCGCGCGCTGTGCTCCGCCGCGGGTACGCGGTCGTGGAGAGGGTGGATGGCCGACGGAGGCCGGTGACGAGCGTGCGCCACGTTCGCGGCGGCGACCGCCTGACCGTGTCGGTTTCCGACGGCGCATTCTGGGCCGAGGTGCGATAGGTGAACGCCGGCGAGACCTCGTTCGAAGAGCTGTACGCACGCCTCGAGCAGACCGCCGCCAAGCTGGAGCAGGGGAACCTGACGCTGGAGGAAGCGCTGAGGCTGTACGAGGAAGGCGTCGCACTCGTCGCGCAGCTCCGCGCGATCCTGTCGAAAGCAGAGCTCCGCGTGCGCCAACTGCACGACCGGCTCGCAGGGGACGAGACCGTCCTTCGTGAGGCGGAATTCGACTACGAGGCCGATGGGCCGTGAGTGCGCTCCGCGTGGCCTGGCTGACGACGGGGCGCGGGCAGGGCTCGTACGGGGCCCTGGAGTACGTCCTTCGGGCCATCGATGCAGGCCTCCCCGTGGAGACCGCCGTCGTCTTCGTCAATCGGGAGCCCGGGGAAGCGGAGCCCACGGACCGCCTCATGGAGCTGGTGCGCGCGCGCGGCATCCCGCTGGAAACGCTCTCCTCGGTTCGGTTCCGGAAGGCTCGCGGCGGGGAGCGGTCGCAGCCGGGGTTCCCCTTGCCGGCTTGGCGGCGTGAGTTCGACCGCGAAGTCGCCGAGCGACTTAGGCGGTACCGGTTCGACCTGGGCGTGCTCTTCGGGTACATGCTCATCGTCACCGAGGAGCTCTACGAACGGTTCACCCTCATCAACGACCACCCTGCGCTTCCTGACGGGCCGACGGGACCGTACGAGGAGGTCATCCTCGAGCTCATCCGCCAGGGGGCGACGGAGTCCGGCTGCATGTATCACGTGGTGACGGGCGATGTCGACCGAGGTCCCGTCATCGCCTACTGCCGGTATCCCATCCGCGACGAAGCGAACGAGCCGCTGTGGCAGGCCTTCGACCCCGCTAGGGGGACTGACGACCCGCTCTGGCAGGACATCCGGGCCCGCGGCCTCCTGCGGGAGCGGCCCTTCGTCGCCGAGACGTTGAGGGCGATCGCGGAGGGCCGCCTGGCGGTCCCTCCGGAGGAACCGGTGGACCTGACGGATGCGGTGGAGGCGGCCGTCCGTGCGGGTTCGCCCCGCCCCTAGGGCGCCTCTATAATCGCCTACCGTGACGCGGTCGAGCGCCCTTCGCTGCCCCGAATGCCGGGCGTTGCCTGCGCCGGACGACAACTTCTGCCGCAGCTGCGGGAGGTTCTTGGGGAGCCGCCGTCCTCCAGCGATCGTCGAGACGGGGACGCCCGCGCCGGCCCCGAACGGGTATCGACTCCCCGCCACGCCGATGCGACAGGTAGCAGCAGCGGTGGCGGTAGGAGCAGCCCTCCAGATCGGGCTGGGGCTCGCCGGGAAGGCATGGGCGATCCACCGTGCGGTGCGCCGCGCCCGTGCGCTCCTGCCCGTTCGCAAGCCGGTTTCGGAAGGCCGCCGATTGCGCGGGGAGGACGACGCGTTCGAGGTCACGGAAGTGGTCGTCGTCCGGCGCTGGCGGTCGAGCCGCGATGGGTGATGGCGGGCTTGTGTTTGTAATCACAATTGGCGGCTGGTAGACTCGCCTCGAAGTTCGGGCCCCCGGGGGTGCCATGGCCTACGGAACCGGCATCGCGAAGGGGATGGCGCTCACCCTGCGGCAGATGTTCCGCCGCCCGGCGACCATCCAGTTCCCGGAGGAGACGCGCCCCATCCCCGTTTACGCCCGCACGAACCTGCTGTGGTTCGAGGAGCGCTGCACCGGCTGCAGCACCTGCGCCCAGGCGTGCCCGGACGGCTGCATCCTCGTCGCGACCAGCCAGGACGCCGAAGGGCGCCGGAACATCGACCGGTACGAGATCGATTTCCGCATCTGCATGTACTGCGGGCTGTGCACGGAAGCCTGCCCCTACGAGGCGATCCAGCCGGGTGGCCCGCTCGACGACGCCGTCTACCAGTTCGACGAAATGTACCGCGACAAGGAGAAGCTCACCGAGATCGCACGCGAGTTTCTCCGCAGGAACAACAACACCTACCCGAACGGCAAGAAGGCTCCCGACCCCAACGCAGACTTCCACCGGCTCTAGGCACATGGCGAAGATCACGGTCAACGGTCGAGTCATCGAAGCCCCCGACGGCGCCGTTCTCCTGGAGGTTCTCAAGGAGAACGGCTTTTATGTCTCAAGCCTGTGCTACATACCGGGGCTGAAGCCGTACGCCGGCTGCCGCACCTGTCTCGTCGACGTGGAGGGGCCGCCTGGTCTGCAGCTGAGCTGCACCACGACGGTCCAGGACGGCATGGTCGTCCGCACCGACACCGAGGAGATTCGGGCGGCGCGGAAGGCCGTTACGTCGATCATCCTCGCGAACCATTCCGACCGCTGCCTCACGTGTCACCGACGGGAGCACTGTCACCCGGGCGACATCTGCCTTCGCGACGACGTGGTGACGCACCGCTGCCTCACCTGCTCGAAGAACTACCGCTGCGAGCTCCAGGCCACGTGCGAGAAGGTGGAGATGGCGGGCTACGAGCCGTGGGTGGGCGAAGAGCGCTCGTGGTACGCCACCGCGCATCCCGAGGCCGACCGCGCGAACCCCTTCCTCGAATTCGACCCCCAGATGTGCATCATCTGCACACGCTGCCAGCGGGCCTGCAACGAAATCCGACACACCGGCGCCATCACCCTGAGCGGAAAGGGGTGGGATACCCGCATCGCCTTCGGAGCCGGCGGCCCGATCCACGAGAGCAACTGCGACTTCTGCGGGGCCTGCATCGACGTGTGCCCGACCGCCGCGCTCATGGAGCACCCCAACAAGTGGGTGGCGAAGCCCGACCGCTGGACGACGACCACCTGCGACTCCTGCGCCATCGGCTGCAGCATCCGCCTGGGAACCAAGGAGGGACGGGGGGTCATCGTGCGGCCAGGGATGGGCAACCCCGTCTCCGGGAACCAGATCTGCGTCCGCGGTCGGTTCCATTACGCATCGCTCAAGCCACGGGAGCGCCTCGGACGTCACCTGGTTCGTCGGGGAACGATCCTTGCTCCGTCGAACTTCGCGGACGCCGTGGCCGAAGCTGCCCGCCACCTCCGGCAGGCCCGGGAACGAGGGCGCGTCGCTGTGCTCGTCGGTGGGACAGCCACGAACGAAGAGGCGCTGCTCGCGCGAATCGTCGCCCGGGAAGCCTTCGGGACGGAGGCCACGACCGCGCTCGCTCCCGTGCTCCGCGCGGTCGCGGGAGCACTCGAGGCACGATTCGGCACCGCCCGCATGGCGGGCAACCTGGAAGCGCTCGCGAAGGCGAAGACGGTGGTGGTCGTCCACGACGACATCGAGGAGAGCCACAACATCGCCAGCTTGCGGGTGAAGGACGCGGCCGTAGCCGGGGCGCGCCTCGTGGTCATCGGCGCGCTCCGCAGCGAGCTCTGCGACTTCGCCGCCGCCTGGGTACGGCCCGCCCCGAACGAGGAGGGGTGGGCCGCGGCCCGCCTCGCCGAGCTGCTGCTCGGCGGCGCCGACGAGGCCGCCTTCGCCGACGCGCTCGCGGCGCTCCGCGGTGCCGACCCCGAATCGACGATGGTGCTCGTCGCCCCGAACCCCGTGAGCCCTGGGAAGGCGGCCTCGATGGCGGCCGGCGCCGCCAACCTCGCCATCGCCTTGTGCGGCGAACGCGCCTCGGAGCACCTCGTCGTCCTGCCGCCAGAGGCGAACGCCCACGGCCTGCTCGACTTGGGCCTGGCGGCGAACGAACCCGATTGGGAAGGGCTCGCCGGACTCCTCGTCTTCCGCGACGACCCGACGCTCACCGTGCCCGCTGCCGCCACGGCACTACGGCCGGAGTGCGCCGTGGTCGTCATCGACGGCCTGCTCCACGAGACCGCGAAGGCGGCCTCCGTGGTGATCGCCGAGGGCCGCGCCTACGCGGCGGAGGGCACCTACACGGCCGCAGATTTCCGCGTCCAGCGTCTCGCCCCAGCCGTGCGACCCGAGGGCGAGGCGGTGCGCGGATTCGACGCCCTCCGCGCCCTCGCGGAGGCACTCGGCGTCTCGGTGCCGGCGACGCCCGAGGAGGCGCTTCTGCAGATCGCCGCAGAACGTCCCGACTACATGCCCGCGGCCGACCTCATCGTGGGCGAGGGCATCCGGCTCGACGTCTCGCGGGCGCCGAAAGCGGCGGTGGTCCCGCTCGCCGAACCTCCCGCTGCCGCCGCGGGGACGCTCCGGCTCATCAGCAGCCGAGACCTGTACACCGCGCTCGATGCGGCCGCCCTTCGGCATCCGGAGGCGGAGAAGCTGCACCGCTACGACCGGGTGCGGCTCGCCCCGGCGGACATGGCTCGCCTGGCAGTGCGCGAAGGCGACGTCGTCGAGGTGACCGACGGCCGGCTCACGGTGACGGCCCCCGTGGCGGCCGACGAGCGAGTCCCGGAAGGCGCCGTCTACCTGTCCTCGCTCATGGCAGGGGGTATCGCGGCGGCGTTCTTCGCCGCCTCGCCGATGCCCACCGTTCGCATCGGAGCTCCCGTCACGGCCTGACACCGGGCGGCCTCAAGGGGCGTGAGCCCGATGAGGGGGCCCGAAATTCGGGCCCCCTCCGGCGTTCGTGCGAGCCCCGCGCTGGGGACAGGGGAGGAGTGCTCAGGTGGGACGCCAGAGCGCCCGCCAGAGGAGCAGGAGCGCTGCCCACGACAGCGCCTCGACGGGGGACGGGTGGGCAGGAGAGGACGATGGCCGGGCGCGGAGAGCTCGCATGCGGCCGGGGATGGTCGCCGCTGGCCGCTCTCGCTGGGCGTATCGCCCGGTGCGGACGTGGACGGCGTTCTTCGAATCGAGCACGAGCGCCATGGGCGACCACCTCCATCTGGAACTTCGGCCGTCCTCGGGCGCGCGCCGCAACCCTTGTGTAAAAAGCCGGCGAAATCTCCACTCCGCCGTCCGAACCGTCACCCGCCTGCCCGGGCGCCTGCGAGGTCCGCGAGAAGCGCGAGGACGCGTGGGTCCCGCGTGCCGACCAGGAGGGTGCCGACGCCGGCATCCTCCCAGGCCCGGAAGCGCTCCCGAATGCGTGCCTCGGGGCCGACGAGGGAGAGCTCGTCGGCGAGTTCGTCCGGAACGGCAGCTTCGGCTTCGGCCTTGCGGCCGGCCAGGTACAGCTCCTGGATGCGCTCCGCGGCCTCACCATAGCCGTAACGGTGCATCAGCTCGTTGTAGAAGTTCTTCTGGCGAGCACCCATGCCGCCGACGTACAGCGCGATCGCGGGCTTCACCGCCGCCAGGCCAGCCTTCACATCGTCGGTGAGGATCACCGTGCAGCCGGCGACGATGTCGAAATCCTTCCACGATTTGCCGTTCCCCGCTCGGGCGAACCCCGCCTCCAGGTCTGCCCGGAATACGTCCATCCGGTAGGGGGAGAAGAAGGCAGGAATCCAGCCGTCCGCGATCTCGGCGGTGAGGCGGATGTTCTTTGGGCCAAGGGTGGCGAGGTAGATGGGCAGCGGCCGCCCGTGGAGGATGCTCTTGAGAGGCTTGCCCAGGCCGGTCGCGCCCGGGCCGGTGTAGGGGATGTCGTACTCCTTTCCGTGGAACTCGAGCGGCGCCTCCCGCGCCCAGATACGCCGGAGGATGGTGACGTATTCGCGAAGGCGGGCGCTCGGGTTCCCGTACGGCACGCCGTGCCAACCCTCGACCACTTGCGGACCCGATAGCCCGAGCCCCACGATGACGCGCCCGCCGCTCAGGGCGTCGAGAGTCATGGCCGTCATCGCCGTCATTGCCGGCGTGCGGGCCGGAATCTGCATGATGCCGGTGGCAAGCTTAATCCGCTTGGTGAGGGCAGCGAGGTAGGCAAGCGGCGTGACGGCATCGGACCCGTATGCTTCCGCCGTCCAGACGGAGTCCCAGCCGAGGCGCTCGGCTTCGAGGACGAGGTCGACGGGCAGTTCGAGGCGGGCACCGGAGTAGCCGAGGTTCAACCCGAGCTTCATGAACGCCTCCCGTGGAATAACTAGCCGAAAGGGGAGTGTACCGCGTTTTCCGGCTGGAGCAGCGGGAGGCACAGCCGAAACGTCGACCGCCTTCGAGGGCGGGCGCCATCGCGCGAGGCTCGCAGCGCCCACGTCGAACGCGAGGAACAGGCGAGCAGTACGGATGCTCGGCCGGGGCGCCGCCCCGTATCGACGGCCCTCGGGGTGGCAGGAGCAGAACCCGGCCCGACTGCACGCGCGCCGGCGGGGCTGGAAGCCGCACAGGAGGCGCCCTGGCTTACAGAGGCCCACCCGCCGCATCGACGGTTTCGATTCCTGCATCGTTCCTGCATCGACGAACGCCCGTCACGTGAGCCATCGCGCTCGGCCATACTGGCGATGCACGCCAGCCGCGGAGAGTTCGATGGGGTGGGATACGCTGCTCTCGGCGCGGGCCCTGATGGGCCTTTCGCTGGTGTTCCACATGTTCTTTACGCCGCTGGGGATCGGCCTGCCGCTGCTCCTGTTCATCGTGGAAGGGCTGGGGCTGAAGACCGGGGACCCGCGCTACCGGGAGCTGGCGCGGTCGTGGACGCCGATCGTGGGGCTGCTGTTCGCGGTGGGGGCGGTGTCGGGGACAGTGCTGTCGTTCGAGCTCGGGCTGCTATGGCCGCGGTTCATGGCATACGCGGGCGGGATCATCGGGATGCCGTTCTCGCTCGAGGGCTTCGCCTTCTTCACCGAGGCCATCTTCCTGGCGCTCTACATCTACGGGTGGAACCGGCTGTCGCCGCTGGCGCACTGGCTCACCACCATCCCGCTGGTGGTGAGTTCGGCGATGTCGGCCGTGTTCGTCATCTCGGCAAATGCCTGGATGAACACGCCGGATGGCTTCCGGGTGGTCAACGGCGAGGTTGTGGACGTGGACCCATGGGATGCGATGTTCAATGCGGCGTGGCTGCACCAGGCGGTCCATGGGACGCTCGCTTCGTACGTGGTGACCGGCTTCACCGTTGGCGCGGTGTATGCCTGGCTGATCTGGCGGAAGGTGCCGGCGGTGAACCCGAAGCTGGGGCTGTAGGTGGCGATGGCGATGGCGGCGGTTTCGATCCCGTTGCAGATCGTGGCGGGGGACTTCGCCGCGCGGCGGGTGGCGGAGCTGCAGCCGGTGAAGTTCGCGGCGATGGAAGGGCAGTACGGAACGGAGCGCGGGGCGCCGCTGCGCATCGGCGGCATCCCGATGGACGGGGAGACACGATTCGCCATCGAGATCCCGAGGCTCCTGAGCTACCTGGGCTATCGCGACTTCGACGCCGAGGTGCTGGGGCTCAACGACGTGCCGGAGGACGAGCGGCCGAACGAGCTGCTGACGCATCTTTCCTTCCAGGTGATGGTCGGCGGGGGGTTTGCGCTGCTGTTCCTGGCGGGGTGGTACTGGGTCGCGTCGTGGCGGCGACGCCGGGAGGCGTGGCTGCCGGGGCGGGCGCTGACCTGGGCGCTGGTGGCGGGCGGGTTCGTCTCGTTTGCGGCGCTACAGACCGGGTGGTTCGTGACCGAATTCGGGCGGCAGCCGTGGGTGGTGTACGGCTACCTGCGCACTTCGGAGGGGGTAACGGAGCAGGACGGCATCCTCGGGTTCTTCATCCTGTTCACGGCACTGTACGTCGTGATTTCGATAGCGCTGGTGACGGCGCTGCTGCGCTGGCCGCACAACGGGCCGAAGCGCGAGCCGGCGGCGCGCCCAGCGGGAAGCGAGGTGCCGGGTGTCGCCTGAACTGCTGGCCGCCGGGGTCGCGCTGGGGGCGGTGATGCTGTACGCGATGTTCGGCGGGGCGGACTTCGGCGGCGGGGTCTGGTCGCTGCTGGCGAGCGGACCGCGGAAGGATGAGCAGCGGCTCGCGCTCGAGCGGGCGCTCGGGCCGGTATGGGAGACCAACCACGTGTGGCTCATCCTGCTGGTGGTGACGCTGTTCACGGTCTTCCCGGCGGCTTATGCGGTGATTTTCGAGGCGCTGTATCTCCCGCTGTTCATCGCGCTGCTTGGGATTGTGGCCCGGGGAGCGGCGTTTGCGTTCCGGCACTACGGCCGGCGGGATTCGCGGCTGGCGGCACAATCGCTACGGTGGTTCTCGTGGGCGAGCCTCGCCACGCCGTTCTTCTTCGGGACGGTGATCGGCGCGGTGACGGCCGGCCACCTCGAGGTGGAGGGCACGCGAGTGCTCTCGGGGCCGTTCGAGGGGTGGCTGCGGCCGTTCGCGCTCATGTGCGGGCTCATCGGGATGCTGATCTGCGCGTTCCTGGCTGCGGCCTACATGGTGCCGCGGACGGAAGGGGCGCTGCGGGAGGACTTCCGCCGGCGGGCGATTGGCGCTTCGCTCGCGCTGGGCGCGGCGACCACGCTGGCGATCCCGGTGGCGGCTGCCGACGCCGGGAGGTTCGCCGAGCGCCTGGATGACGTGCGGGCGGTGGGCGCGATGGCGTTGACGGCAGTGCTGGGGCTGACCGGCCTGTGGGCGCTGTGGGCGCGGCGGTACCGCCTTGCGCCGCTGCTGGCAGGCGCAACGGTGGCCGGGGTAGTGGCGACGTGGGGGCTCGCGCAGCACCCGTACCTGCTGGCGGATGCGCTGACCTACGAGGAGGCCGCGGCGGCGCGGGCGACGGTGAGCGCGTTCCTGGTGGCGCTGCCGATTGGCGCGCTCATCCTGGTGCCGTCGTTGCTGCTGCTCTACCTCACATTTTCGCGCGAGAAGCTGAGGGGCGAGGAAACCGCCCATTGAGGCCGACGCATGCAAGCGGACCTCGAAGGGGGCCTGAGGTTGCAGGGGCGCTCGAACGCCGCGAGAGGGGCCCATCGCCGGGCCCCCCTCGGACTCACCTTTGGTAGCGCATGCGGGATTCGAACCCGCGATCTCCGCCTTGAGAGGGCGGTGTCCTAGGCCGCTAGACGAATGCGCCCCGTGGACCTCCAGGATACCCGACGGCGCCTCGAACCGGCAAAATGCAGCCATCGTGACCGTCCTCCGTACGTTCGCCCTCTTCCTCCTCCTCATCCTCGCCCTCGCGGCTTGCGGCCCACGGACACCCGCACCGCCTGCTGCAACGGGAGCACCGCCGACGACCTCGGAGCCGACGGCAGCACCGACCGCGACCGCCAGCCCCACACCGTCTACGGACACCGCCTACCGGGAGATCTTGGCCGAGGTCGCGCGGCTGCGAGGGCTCCCTGCGCCGGCCGACCTTTACATCCGCTTCGTGGCCCGAGCCGACCTCCCGGCGCTGCTCGACGACCTCCTCACCGACGAAGACCGCCGCTGGTTTGCGGAAACCACGACCCTGTACCGGCTGCTCGGCCACCTCCGCACCGACCAGAACTACCTCGACATCTACCGCTCGTTCGGCGCGACCGCTGTGCTCGGGCTGTACTCCCCCGACCACGACACCCTCTGGATCGTCCGCGACGGATACGAGGCTCCCGATCCGGCGGACCTGACGCCCGACGAACTGGAGACGCTCGCCCACGAGTTCGTCCACGCGATTCAAGACGCGCGCTTCGACCTGGGCGAGACCTACCGCCGTGTGGTGGAGAATCTCGACCGGAACCTGGCCTGGACGGCCGCGGTCGAGGGCGATGCCGTCTACACTTCGGTTCTCTACCGGGGGCGCCGGGGCGCTTGGCTGCCGATAGGACGGACCTTCGCCCTCGTACGCGCCGAGCTCGAGCGGGGACAGACCGGGGATGTGCCGCCATCCATCCTCCGGGAGCTCTACTTCCCGTACACGACGGGCGCCGATTGGGCTCGTGCCGTTGTCGAAGGCCACGGCTGGGCGAAGCTCGACTCCTACCTTCGGGAGCCGCCTCTGGCCACGAGCGTGATCTTGCACCCGGACCTGGTGGCGAGTGCGTGGGCACCCGAAGCGGTTCCAGAGCCCGACCCCCGGGCCGCGCTGGCCAGCACGTGGCGCCGGGAGTCGGGCGGCCAGTTCGGCGAGTTCAGCCTTCGGAACTTCCTCCAGCTCCGACTGGGCGCTGCCGACGCCGGGGCGGCAGCGGCCGGGTGGTCGGGGGACGCCTACGCGGTGTACACCGACGGGACGTCGCACCTGGCCGTCTTCGAGATCCGGTTCGAGCAGCAAGGGGATGCCGAAGCGGCCGCCGCAGCCGTGTCGCTCCTGCTCGAACGCTCCGGCGGCCGCACGGTCGAGGCGGGCGCCGTGGCCGTGGCGGTATTGCCCGACGGCCGCGAGTTCGCCCTCCTCCGTGAGGCGCGGAGGGTGCTCCTCGCCATCGCCGACGCGCCGGGCATTGCCCGGTCCGCGCTGGAGGCGATCGCTCCCCGATAGCTCGTGAGAGCGGGCCCATGCTACCCTGGCTTCGCGGGTGGCGCGTTCGTCTAGAGGCCTAGGACGCCGCCCTTTCAAGGCGGAGATCGCGGGTTCGAATCCCGCACGCGCTACCACGAACCGAATCCAAGACGGGCCTCCGCGAGGGCCGCTCTCGCCTGTCTTGGCTACCGGTGGGCAATCGTTCGCCCACGAGCTCCCCACTCGCGCCACGTCCGCTCACTGCGTCGCTCGAACCGAGCCTCCCATCTCACTGCCGCGGGAGCTTCGCCGTCGCGGATTGGATCTTCTCCGTCGCCTGCCGGAGAAGGTCCGCGGCGCGGGTGATGCGCGCCGCGTCGAGGGTGTCGATGCCGCGGGCGAGCTCGGTCGACGCCTCGTCGAGCAAGTCCATCGCGGCCGCGAGGTCGGCGTGGGCATCGGCGAATCGAGGCGGCGGCGTGAGCCCGCGGATGCGGTCGGCGCCAACCTGGATGACGGCGAGCTGCGCGGCCACGTTGAACCGCCAGTCGGATTGCAGGATCCTCGTGGGCTGCTCTCCCGCCTCGCTCATCAGCCGGCCGAGCTCGGTGAGGGCGTCGCTGATGGGAGGGAGCTCGCGCAGCAGCGCCGCCCGATAGGCCGCCTCCCCCTCGTCGGGCGTCGGCGTGGGCGACGGTGCCGGTGTCGGCGTGTTCGTCGGAGTGGGAGTCGGCGTGGCGGTGGCCGTCGCCATAGGCGTGGCATCGGCCGGCGCGGCCGGCGGAGCGGATGACTCCTCACCCCCGCTGCCGCTCGCGGCACTGACGATGGCCAAGATGACGACCGCGGCCCCGACGCCGAGGAGCCACTGTGTGCGGCGCCGACGGCCGCGGTACCAGCGCCAGAGCCCTGCCAATCGATCCATCGCTGTCACCTCGTGCGGAGCTAGGGTGTGATTGTCGGACGCTATCGCGACACCTGATGACGTTTTGTCGCCATCGCCTTCTAGGCGGCGGCTGCGCCGGCCACCATGGCCCCTCGCGGCCGAACGTTTGTTCAAAGTCGGCCGGCCTGTGACCTGGATGCTCCTGATAGAGGGGGATGGTCCGGAGGCGCTCGGCTCCTGGAGGGTGCACGTCGTATCCGACCGGTCGCCCCTCCGCGAGTCGTTGGCGGGCGGTACGTGATTCGAGCGGTGCTCGGGCTGAGGACCGAGGCACCTCGCGGTCGGTCGGGGCCAGCCGCTCGGGAAGACACGCCTGCTCGCCTGGAAGACGTCGGCTGGAGACCTCTCCCGTAGGTGGTCCGAGTGTCGTCTCCTTATCGCCCTCCGTTCGCAACTCGTGCGGTCGACCGCGGCGGCGAAATCTGCCGGGCTTCCGTCTTTCCGACCCATCGCGACACCCGGGAGCACGCGCCGCACGAGTTTGCAGCGGAAGGGCTGGAGCGGGCTCGGGGGCGTACTTCCGGCCCGTGCACACCGGGTCGGCTCTTCGCCAGTTCCCCTTGGTGCGGGCGCGGAGAAGTGCGCGCGTAGGTGCTCCAAGCGCCCGCGTCGAGCGATCGGCCCCTCGGGCGGTCGTCAGATGCCGCTGGTACGGGTCGGTTCGGTAACCGTTCCTGACCCCGCGATTGCGCACAAGGGACTCCAGCCGTAGGGTCCCGATCGAGGAGGCGAACGGCGAGGCAGGCCGTCGCCAGAGCACGCGACGGAGGGGCGGCCCTGACCACCTGGTCCGAACGTCGTTCGATCGGGATCGCCGGTCGATTGGTTCCGCGCGCTCTGGAAGAGGTGCGGGCCCTCTGGGACCGCCGCCGAGCGATCCTCCCCAGGCTCGCGTCGGAGGACCCCGACGCGGAGGCCCGCGGGTGGCCGACAACCCTGGCCGCGGCCGTGGCAGTGCTGGCCGCCTGTGGTGGGTTCGCCCTCTGCTACCAGAGCCTAGCGGCACGTGGAGAGCTGGCCGCCGACTTCACCTGGGCGCTCCGAGGGGTGCAGCGCCTGCTCGCGGGGGAGAACCCGTACGACGACCCCGCGCTCGCTCCCTACCTCCCCTACCCGTTCGACGCGCCGCTCTTCTACCCGCTGCCCGCACTGCTGGCCGCGCTGCCGTTCGTCGGTCTGCCATGGGAGCTGGCCGGGGCGCTCTTCTTCGCTGTGGGGTCGGGCCTGTTAGCGTTCGGAGTCGCCCGGCGGGCGCCGTACCTCCTGCCGCTCTTCATCAGCGCACCGTACTACGTCGCAGCGACCGTCGCACAATGGTCGCCGCTGGTGATGGCAGCGGCGTTCCTGCCGTTGCTCTCGCCGCTCGCGCTCTGCAAACCGAACGTGGGCGTGGTAGCGCTGCTTCGCAGGCGAACGCCCCTGGGACTGGCGCTCCTTGCGGGAACAGCGCTCCTCAGTCTCGCGGTGATGCCCTCCTGGCCCATCGAATGGATGGCGAACCTGCGCCTGGCGGGCCCACAGTACCGAATGCCGCTGGCGGTGCTCCCGGGGCCGCTGCTGCTGTTGGCCTTCTGGTTGTGGAGGGAGCGCGACGGCCGCCTCTTCCTGGTGCTCTGCCTTCTGCCGCAGCGGCTCTGGTTCTACGACCAGCTCCCCGTGTGGCTCGTGGTGAGGGGGTGGGGCGAAAGCCTCAGCCTGGTGGCATCGAGCTGGGTCGGCTACACCCTGTGGCGGCTGCTGCCCGACGGAGACACCCGCGCGGGGACATCGCCCGAAACAGCCGGCCCCTGGGTAGTGCTGGGGATCTACCTCCCGGCCCTCGCCCTGCTCCTCCTAAGGGAGCTGCGGCGACGTGCTCAACCGCTTGGCGATGAGGGCGCCAGGACCGTCATACAGCACCAAGTAGCGCGGGCTGTTCCGCACGATCGCCTGGAGCGCTCCGGTGCCGTCGACTAACACGCCGGCGGCGAAGAAGGGCCGCTTGGCGATGTACACGTAATCGAAGTCCGCATCGAAGACGGCCGCCCAGAGCTCAAGACACATCGACCCCTGCACGGTACACGCTTGGAGGGCGTCGTGCCGTCTAATGCGCTCGGCGAACTCACCCGTCCATTCGTACCCCTGGACGACGTTGACCGCCTGCCGTCCCGTTAACGCGGGAAACCACTCGGTCGTGCGGTCGCTCCCGAACCAGCGGTCACCCGTAACCACGGCGAAGGAGGCGTCGCGCGGGGTGCGTTCGGCGACCACCGCCATCGCGGTGCGCTCTGCCCCGGGTAGCCCGCTCAGCAGGGGCCGATACGCCTCGAGCGTCGTGAAGGCAGTGAACAGCGCGATGGGCACCGCTGCGGCTGCCACCGCTCCCCCTGCCGGACGGGCGAGAGATCGAGGGTCCCAGTCCGCCACGAGCCTCTCGCGGAGTGCCGTCGCCGCGAGCGCGGCGAGGTCGGCGACGCCCACGGCCGCCAGGAGCGCGATGGGAACCACTGCCCGCTGGTCTGCAGCGCGGGCCTGTGCAAGGTGGGCAAGCACCACCCAAGCGGCCAAGAACCATTCGCCGCGGAGAAGGGTCCGGTAGGCACCGACCAAGGCCAACGCGCCGATGAGAGGGAAGAAGGGCTCGCGGGTAACGTCGAGGTGGGCGAGGCGCACCAATCCCGCGTACCACGGCCAACCCGAATCGGCAGCAGGACGGAGAAGGTCGACCCCGTGCCGAGCTCCCACCGTGGCGAGCCACGGGGCCGCGATGGCGAGGCCGAGCGCGCCCGCCATGGCGAAGCGGAAGAATCCGGCGCGGCTGCGGTCGAAAGCGAGCCACACCAGTGGAACGGAGTAGGCGACGAACCACGCCGCTTCGGGGTGAGAGAGCAGCGTCAGCCCGGCGAAGGCACCAAGGCCCACGACCGGCCTCCGTCCCCCCGTCCTGGCCAGCCGCACCGCCTGCCAGAGGGCGAGGAGGGAGAAGAGCTGTCCGACAGCCCTCGTAACGCCGCCACCCATGATCACCCAGACATAGGCCATGGGGAGGAGAGCGAACCAGAGTGCCGCAATCCACGCCAGGTGCCGGGGCCTGAACAGCTCGCCGGCGAGCAGCGCGAAGACCCCCACGGCGAGCACGCTCAGGGACATCGGAAGGAAGCGCATGACGTCGATGAGGGACCAGGGGCCGAGGCGATCCAGGGCGGCAGCGAGGTAGATGCCGAGCGGTGGATAGGCGAACGGCAGCCCGCCGTTGTACGACGTCTCGGCTGGAAGCCGGAAACCCGAGGCCTCAAGGTCGCGAGCCATGGCGTAGAACAACCCGCCATCGTTGAGGGGGAAGGAGCTCGGCAGCACGAAGGCCAGCCGCATCGCCGTCGCCGCGCCGAGCGCCTGCGCCGCCAGCAAGAGGATGCCCCAGGCCCGGCGCCTAGCCGTCTCCCTGCTGGCCGCCCTGACGACCGTTCCGGTATCTTCTCGTGAGGCTGGGGGCGCCGCCGGCCGCTCGGTGACGATGCGCATCTCCACGTTCACCATGAAACGGCGTTTCGGCCTTCACCGCGAGAGGACGGTAACGAATTCCGACAGGGAGCATGGCCGATGAGGGACGACGAAGCGGCGCGGGAGTACCGGGAAGCCTTCGCCGCCTGGATGAGTCAGCTCGAACGGCTACACAGCGTGCTGTTGGAAGGCAAACCGCTGGCGCCGCCGGCCCTGAAGGGGCTGCTCAACCGCGAAGCCCGGGCGAAGGAGCGGTACGAGCGCGCTCGCCGGCGCCTCTTGGGGATCGCGGACGAGCCCCACGGGGACGCCAGTAGCAATCCGTTCCCGTGAGCCGGCCTGGTCCGGAGACGTGCTCCGGAGAGGCTCCCGCCCCGGTGCCGCACCCGGCTGGAGCGCCTCCCGTTCCGGTGAGCCAGCCCGCTTCGAAAGACCTGCGCGCGAGAGCGAGGCGGGAGCGCGCCCCCCTACCATCGCGCTCCCGCCACAAATGGACTCGTCGCCCCCGCAGGCGTCAGGCGGTAGCGGTGGGCGCTGTCGCCTCCTCGAAGATGGCCACCAGGCGGCCGTTCAGGCTCTTCCGCTCGAAGGTGGCACGGCGGAGGTTGGCCACGTAGTCGTCGACCTGGGCCTTCCGCAGCTCGAGCAGCATGCGCCGCCCCTCCTCGATGCGATCGGTGCCGCCTCCGAGCAGGATGGCAAGCGGTTCCCAAACCGCGGGGTCGCGCCACTCCTTCGCGATGCGGCCCTCGGCCTTGCTGAAGTAGAGGTTCTGCTCCTCCCGCCGGTCGGGCATCTTGTACAGGAAGTGCTTCAGCCGCTCCACCTGATACTCCACGAGGCGCTCGCGGTCCCGAGCGCAGAGGGCGTAGAGCTGACGCTCGAGCTGGTTCTGGGCGATGCGCTCACCGTGCCGGAAGAGGGTGAGGAGCATGCTGTCCTGCACGAAGAGCACCGCTGCGAGCTCGGGGAACGTCCGCGCCTCCTTCACGATACGGTTGTAGTCGGTAGGGGCCTGGAGGCCCAGGCCGCCGCCGTTGGCAAGGGCGCGCTTCCGGAAGGCCTCGGAGTGCCGGGCGAGGTCGAAGATCACCGTGGAAAGGAACAGCTTCAGCTCGAGGAAGCCGTAGCTGATCTCCGGGAGCCAGCCCGCCCACATCGTCGCCTCGAAGTAGGCCCGCTCGCTCTGCTCGGTGAGGAATTGGCAAACGGCGCGTTCGATGTCGGTGGGTAAGGGTTCGAGGGTACTCCAAGGAAGGTCCGTCGCGGCCGCCCAGCGGTCCCGAATCGCGATCTCGTACAAGGGCACGACGCAATCGGCCCAAACGATCGCCTTCTCGAAGATCGTGTACCCCATGTCCTCGACGACGGGGTTCGGCCAGGAGCCGCGGGCGATCTCCGAGCGGTTGGTCCACACGTCCGGGACGTCACCGTAGGTGCCGACCATGAGGTCGCTGAGCTGCAGGCCCATGGCCGGGTCTTTCGGGCGCACGCGGATACCCCACTCGGTCGGCACCCGCATCCACCAGAAGTCGGGGCGGACGACCCGGGCGCCACGGGCAAGGTACATCTTCGCCTGCTCGCCTGTGACCCCGGCGCGGAGCGCTTGCCACACCTCCTGGAGGGTGTGTCCCTGCTGAAGGGCAAGCTCGATAAGCCCGTCCTCCCAGCCGAGCTCACGGGCGCGATCGCGCGCTTCCTGGGGGACCTCGACCGTGCGGGGCGCGGAGGGTGCTTCGGACATGGCGACGGACTCCTCAGGCAGCCTCGACGAACTGACGGAGCAGCGGACCCACGCGCTGCCGGCGGTCGCCGAGCCCGGCAACCTCGAGGCGGTGGAGGTACTCGTTCACCTGCCGCTTGCGAAGGAGGAGGAACTTCTGCACACCCTCGTCGAACTTGTCCTTGCCGCCTCCGAGGAGGATGCAGAGCGCTTCGAAGACGGGCGGGAAGGTGACATCGCCCGAGCCGCCCCCGGCGGCATCCCCCTCGGCCTTGTCGAGGTAGTGGTGGATCTCCTCGCGGCGCTCCGGCTCGGTATCGAGGACGTACTTCAGGTGCATCACGCCGAAGGCGAGATGCCGGGATTCATCCTGTGCGCTCATGCGGAAGATCCGCTTGTCGGCTTCCGTCTTCCCGATCAGCTCGCCCATGCGGAACATCGACTGGACGAAGCCTTCGGCCTGGATGTGCATGAGGACGGACATCTCCGTGAAGTCCCGCGCCTCGATGAGCGTTCGCAGGCCGAGCCCCGCACCCTGGGCCAGGAGGCCGCCCCCGTTGGCAAGGGCTCGCTTCCGGAAGACGTCGGTGTGGCGCGCCTCGTCCATGATTTGGGTCATGAGGAAGAGACCGGCCTCGTAATCCTGGGCGCTCACGAAGGGGAGCCACTGACCGGGGACGTCGCCGGCGATGAACTCGACCTCCGTGAGCATGGTGCAGAGCTGGCACATGGCCCGCTCGATGTCATCGGGCAGCGGTTCGAGCGTCTCCCAGGGAATATCGCGGGCCGAGGACCACTGTCGTTGGACCGCCTCCTCGTAGAGCATGAGGCAGTTCTCGGCCCACACGTCCGCTTTCGACTGGTAGTTCGGCCCGAACCGCTGGGCGTTGGGGCGTGGAATCGCCCCGCGGAGGCGGAAGGTCATGTCGCCGGCGCCACGGGCTTCGGCCGAGTACCGGCCGAGGTTGATGTCCGCGAGGGTCATCCCCTTCTTGCTCGGGGTGGCGGAGGCGGCGTCGTCGTACAGGTCGAGCCAGGAAAGGTCGAGCCCTTCACCCTGCCCAGTCGAGGGATTGACGGCCATCGCAGCTGCTCCCAATCGAGAATCTTTTCGCTCTGCCAAAGCGTACTCTATGGTGCGGCGCGAGGAAAGGTCCCCGAAGGGCGGAAAGGTGAACGAACGTGCATTCGCCTCCCTGCCGTCACCGCTCATCCCCCTCCTGGGCACCGCCGATGATACGTATAGGGGCACCGAGCCCCGCGACGGAGGAGGAGCAGTGATGACCCGGGATGCCTGTCCGCACGAACCGGCGGTCCGGCCGAAGCTCTGCAAGGACTGCTGCGCTCAGCACGCGCTCCCACCCTGCGCACGAGGGTGGCTCGCCGCTCAGCTCACCGAGCTGCGCTGGGAGCGGCGCAGGCTCCAGGCCCGGCGCGCCGCCGAGAGGAGGCGCGCCGCCTAGGCCGGCCCCCTGGGAGACCGTCAGCCCGCGCTGCTGGAACGGTTGCGTCCGGCGTTCCCGGGAGCCCGTCGGGCCGCCCGCTCCGCCAGGAGTTGCTCCACCGTACGGCACCACTCCAGGAACGCGCTCTCCATGGCGATACCGGCCGTGAGGGTGAGGTAGACGCCGTAGGTCTCGTCGGGGAGCTCGTTCGGGTCGGTCACCTGGAAGAGCGTTTCGATGGCGCGGTAGGTCGCCAGCCGCTCCTCGTGCCGCTGGCGGTGCTCGCGCAGCGCCGAGAGGGCGGCAGCCGGGTCGGCGAACCCGTAGTTGTAGACCTTCACGAGGAATTCGTCCTTCACCAGAGTCGGCGGCGAGGGCGTCGTGACCCACTGCCGCAACGCCGCGAGCCCCTCGGGCGAGATCCGGTACAGCCGCTTATCGGGCCGACCCGATTGCCGCACCAGCCGACTCGAAACCAGCCCCTCCCGTTCGAGGCGAGCAAGCTCCGGATAGATCTGTTGGGCGTGGGCGAACCAGAAGTAGCCGACGCTTTCGTCGAAACGCTTGGTAATCTCGTAGCCGGAAAGCTCTTCGCGCGCTAGAAGGCCGAGGATTGCGTAGCGGAGGGACATCGCAGGTCCGAGGCCGAAAGCACGGCCACCTCCTATCGTACGCGTCGTTCCTTGGCCACGCAGGGCGCGCGCTAGAATGCTGCCATGCCGAAGCAAGTTCAGAACGCCGCGGTCGACGATTACCTGACGGCCATCTACAGGATGTCGCACGACGAAGGACAGGACGTCATCGCCGTGCGGATCGCCGACCGGCTCGGGGTCACGCCGCCTTCGGTCGCGGGAATGCTGAAGCGCCTCATCCGCGACGGCCTCGTCTACCAGGACGCGAAGAAGCGCATCCACCTCACCTCCGAGGGGCTTCGCCGGGCCGAGCGGATGATCCGGCGCCACAGGCTAGCCGAGTGTCTCCTGACACAAGTGCTCGGTGTGGAGTGGTGGCGCGCCTACGAGGAAGCGCACCTCCTGGAGCACGGGATTTCGGACGTTACCGAGCCCGCCTTGTACGAGGCGCTCAATCGGCCCACGCGGAGTCCCTTCGGCTATCCGATCCCAGGAGCCGGGGAGGACGCCGACCTCTCGCGAACCACGCTCGCCGACCTGAAGGAGGGCGAGAGCGCGACCATCGAACGGGTCTTCGAGGAGGACGAGGAACTGCTGAAGTTCTTCTACGAGGAGGGGATCCTCCCTGGAGAGACGATCACGCTCGCCTCGATCGCGCCTTATCGCGGGACGGTGACGGCACGGGTGAACGGCCGCGACATCGTGATGGGGACGGAGGTCGCCAAGAAGATCTGGGTTCGCGACGGCGGCCAGGCCGAGCCTCGTGCCCAGCCGCAGGGGACCCCGAAGGCAGCCCGGCGCCGATGAGCCTGGACGCCCCCGCCGCCCGCCCGAGGCATCCCCAGGGAAGCCGAACGCACGGTAGACTGCCCGCGAACGCCCTGCGAGGAGGCCACGATGGCGCGCCTTCCCTTCGTTCGACGCGAGGACATCCCCACCGAGCTGCAGTACGTGTGGGATGCCGTGGCCCGGGACGGCGGCGAACCACCGAACATCTTCCGGGTCATGGGGAACAACCCGCACCTCCTACGGGCCTACCTGCGCCTGGGGAACGGTCTCTGGAACCACTGCGGCCTCGACGTCGCGACCCGGGAGCTCGCCATCCTGCGTACTGCGATCCTCCACCAGAGCAAGTACGAGTGGCACCAGCACGTGCGGTTGGCACGCGAGGCGGGAATCCCGGACGAGAAGATCCTCGCGCTCCATCACTGGCGTGAAAGCCCGCTCTTCGGCGAGGCGGAACGCGCGCTGCTGGCATACGTGGACGCGATGGCCCAGACGGACCACCCGCTGCAGTCGCTGCACGACGAGCTGGCTCGGCACTTCCCACCGGCCGCCATCGTGGGCATCAACCTCCTCTGCGGGTTCTACGCCATGACGGCGAAGTTCCTGGGAGCGATGGAAGTGCCGACGGAGGAGGAGTTCGTCGGCTGGCATCTCCAGGCGTCCGGCCCGCGACCGTAGGGACACCCAGCCGTCCCTTGCCCAACCTTGACGTTCACGGTAGATATGGGAGCGCCGAGCCGGGTACCGAGTTCCGGACCGGACTCTCATGGGAAGGAAGGGGTGGAATTGACCGAATACCGAAAGCCGATCCCGAAACCGACACCCGAAACCAGAGATTTCTGGGAGGGATGCAAGCGAGGCGAGCTGCGGCTCCAACGGTGCACCGTCTGTGGGCACGTGTTCTTCCCGCCGCGAGGGCACTGCCCGAAGTGCGCCGCCCGGAGCGTCGAGAGCTTCACGGCTTCGGGACGGGCGAAGCTCTACAGCTACATCATCAACCACCGCCCGGCGCCCGGCTTCGAGCAGGAGGCCCCCTACGCCATCGCGGTGGTGCAGCTCGAAGAAGGACCGCGGATGATGACGAACATCGTTGGCTGTCCCCAAACGCCGGAGGCGCTCCAGCTCGACATGCCGCTCGAGGTGACGTTCGAGCCGATCACGGATGAGATCTCACTCCCGAAGTTTCGGCCGGTGGATGCGCGATGAAGCGGAAGTCGGTGGCGATCGTCGGTGCTGCGGAGACGACGGAGCTCGGCGTCATCCCCCACATGTCGCAGATCCAGCTCCACGCTGACGCGGCCTTGAACGCGTTGGCGGATTGCGGCCTGACACCGAAGGATATCGACGGTCTGGCCTGCGCCGGCGCATCACCGGTCGAGGTCGCCTGGTACCTCGGCATTACGCCCACCTGGGTCGACGGCACGGCCGTGGGCGGCTGCTCCTTCATGATGCACGTGCGCCACGCCGCGGCCGCCATCAACGAAGGCCTCTGCTCGACCGTGCTCATCACCCACGGGGAGAGCGGCCGATCGGGCATCGGCAGGGCGCGGTTCGGTTTCGCGCCGCAATCGCTCCAAGGCCAGTTCGAGGCTCCATACGGTCCCTTCGGCCCGCCGACGCTCTTTACCCTGCCCGTGCTCCGGTACATGAAGGAGTACGGGCTCACCGAGGAGCAGCTGGCGATGGTGGCCGTCGTCCAGCGGGAGTGGGCGTCGATGAATCCGCGGGCCATGTTCCGGGACCCCATCACGGTGGAGGACGTGCTCAACTCCCGCATGATCGCCTACCCCATCAGGCTGCTGGAATGCTGCCTGGTGACCGACGGCGGGGGCGCGCTGGTGCTCGTCTCGGCCGAACGGGCGAAGGACTTCCCCACCAAGCCGGTGTACATCCTGGGCACGGGGGAGAGCGTCGAGAGCCCCATGATCAGCCAGATGGAGGATTTCACCACTTCGAAGGCGTTCCGCGTCTCCGGAAAGAAGGCCTTCGAAGAGGCCGGCATCACCCATGACGACGTCGACCACCTCATGATTTACGACGCCTTCGCGCACCTGCCCATCTTCGGCCTGGAGGACCTCGGCTTTGTCGGTCGGGGAGAGGCAGGGGCGTTCATCGCCGAGGGGAACACGCGGCCAGGAGGGAAGCTGCCGCTGAACACGAACGGCGGAGGGCTGAGCTACACCCATACTGGGATGTACGGGATGTTCGCCCTCCAGGAGAGCGTCCGCCAGCTGCGGGGAACGGCGCCGGCTCAGGTGCCGAACTGCCGCATCAGCGTCTGCCACGGCGTCGGGGGGATGTTCGCCGCTTCGGCCACCATCATCCTCACGAACGAAGAGCCGTAGCGTCCCCTCGGGAGTGGTCGGGGGTCCGCTCACCGCGGACCCCCGAAGCGCATCCGCTGGCTCCACGGAGAGGTCAGTTCGGGACCGTCACCCCAGGGTCGGGGTACCGTTTCTGGTCGGAATTGCCCGGGAAGGCGACCGTCGGCATGGTCGGCGCGATGTACTGGTCGAGACAGACGTTCCGGTAGGTGACGCCGTACTTCGTGGTAGTGCCGGAGCAGCGGGGGTCGTCGTGCCCCGAGACGATTTCGCCGAACTGCGTGGCGACGAACGCCCCACGGATAGGGTTGCGGAAGGCGTACCAGGCGGCCTCGAGGCGGCGCTCGACCCCCGTTTCTCCGGTGAGAATCCAGGTGCTCCGGTCGTAGGCAGTGGCGTTCTCGCCTGGCTGGTAGAGCGTCGTCGCTCCGCAGATGGTCCAGCCGAAGTCCCAACTCCAGTCGGGCTGCCCTGGAGCGGAGTACCACTGTTCACAACCGATCCCCTGAGCGACGGAGGTCGCATCGCACACGGCGATGATTGGGCGCTGCTCTTCGGCCGGAGAGGGGTTCCGCCGGCGGGGGACCCGTGCGCCCCCTTCCGACGCCGGCCGGGGGTCACCCGCGTCGAACCAGCCTTGCCAGAACGAAACGTTGCCGGCCGGGTCGCGAGCCCACACCTGGTACGAGTGGTACCGGCTCATGCGGTCCATCGGATTCGAGGCGGCGTGGATGCGGAAGTAGAGGTCGACGCCGTTCAGGCGCGTGCTGAAACCCTTCATGCCGGCGTGCTTCTCGACGTTCTCTTGCGGTGAGGTGTTGAACGGCCCGGAGAAGCGCACGGTGTACCCCGCCGCAGCGATCCAGTCCGGTGGAGGGTCGCCGTGTTCGTGGCCCGTGTAGCATGGCTTCCCGTCGGGCCCGATGACGACCGGCGGATGCCACTGGTCCATCGGCTCGCCGCACCGCCCGACCGCCCCGGATGCGGGTGGCTCCGGCGTTGCGGTCGGGGTCGGTGAGGGGTGCGGCGTGGGCGAGACGGCGACGCAGGCCAGGTGGGCCTCCCCTTCACCCTTCTTCGTAACCGCGAGGCTGCCGTCTTCGCAACGGACGATGAGCGTCTCACCCGGACGCAGCGAGGCGGTGCATGCCGACAACGCCAGGAGGATGGCGAGCAACGCGGCTGCCGTCCGAAGCCTCGTATTCGCTGAGGACACCTTCATGGCGTTCCGCCCTCCGTCCGCCCCCCGTCGAAGAGAAACTTCGGACGCGAAGCGGAGCTGCGAAACCCGCCGGTGAGTGACCGAGCGGTGACCGCGAGCCCAGTGGTGCCACCCACCTCTCCGAGGTCAGCGCGACGAGCTGGCATCCTGGGCGCATGCGGCCAGTCTACCGCGAAGAACCGTGCAAGACGGCATTGAACCGCGTGGAGGGGATGCCGTTCCGTTGGTCCCTCAACCCGTACATGGGGTGCGCGCACCGCTGCACCTTCTGTTACGTCCGCTCCTTCGAAGCGCGCGCCGAGCGGCCAAGCGGAGCCGCATACGGCGCCTCCATTCGCGTGAAGACGAACGTCGCGCAGGTGCTTGCAGCCGAGCTTTCGCGCCCCGGTTGGCGGCGCGAACTCGTGGCGGTCGGGACGGCGACCGACCCGTATCAGCCGGCCGAGGGTCGCTACCGCCTCACGCGGGCGTGTCTGGCCGTGCTCGCCCGCGCCCGAACGCCCGCGAGCCTCGTCACGCGTAGCCCGATGGTCGTGAGGGACATCGACGTCCTTCAGGAGCTGGACCGCGCGGCCGGTGTATCCGTCGCGTTCTCTATTCCGACGCTCGACGAGCGGCTGTGGAAGGCCACGGAGCCGGACACACCGCCCCCTACGCAGCGGCTCCGCGCCCTCGAGCGGCTGCGGGCGGCAGGGCTCGACGCTGGCGTAGCCTTGGCCCCGCTCTTACCGGGCCTGAGCGACGCTCCGAGCTCCATTGCCAGCGTGCTCCGGGCCGCTAAAGAGGCGGGGGCAAGCTTCGTCTGGGCCAGCCCGCTTCGCCTGCCGCCAGGAACGCGCCCGTATTTCCTCTCCCAGCTTGCCGGGGAGTGGCCCGCCCTCGCCTCGATCTACGAGCACCGCTACCGAGGCGCGAACCTCCCGCGCGCGCAGGCGGAGGCGATCGTGCGGCGCGCTGCCGCCCTGGCAGCCGAGTTCGGCCTCTCCTGCGACCGGCCGAGCCGCGCGCGGCCGGAGGCGGTGCAGCTCCCCCTCTGGGAAGGCTAGCTCACGGCGCCAGCGCCCGCGCATCCCGTTCCGACCGCAACCGCTCCACGATCGCGTCGACGGGCATCGCTCCGAGGTCGCCGCCCCCACGGACCCGGAGGGCAGCCGTCCCCGCCTGCACTTCCCGATCGCCGACGACGAGGATGTACGGGACCTTCTGGAGCTGCGCGTCGCGGATCTTGGCGTTCATGCGCTCGTTCCGTTCGTCGACGGTGACCCGCAGACGAGCAGCGCGGAGCTTCGCCGCCACCTGCCGGGCATACTCCACATGGCGGTCGGCGATGGGCACGACCACAGCCTGGGTGGGGGCGAGCCAGAGCGGGAAGTTCCCTTCGTACTGCTCGATGAGCAGCGCCACCATCCGCTCCATAGTGGAGAGCACGCCCCGATGGACGATGATGGGGCGATGGGGTTGGCCGTCCTCCCCGATGTACTCCAGCTCGAACTGGTTGGGGAGGTGGAAATCCACCTGGATGGTGACGAGCGTTTCGTCCTTCCCCGCCGCCGTCTTGAACTGGACGTCGATCTTCGGCCCGTAGAAAGCCGCCTCGCCCGGCGCCTCGACGAAGGGGAGGCCGAGCTTCTCGAGGACGCGGCGGAGGAGCGATTCTCCGGCGTCCCACATCGCGGGGTTGTCGACGAACTTCGGCGAGCCACGTTCTCCCAGCGAGAGCCGGTAGTAGTAGTCGCGGAGACCGAGGGTGGCGTACACCTCCTCCATGAGGCGGAGGACTCCCTCGGCCTCCTGCTCCACCTGTTCGGGGCCGGCGCAGAAGATGTGGGCGTCGTTCAGGGTCATGATTCGGACGCGGCTCATGCCCGTGAGCTCGCCCGACTTCTCCCAGCGGTGCATCGTGCCCAGCTCCGCGATGCGGAGCGGGAGTTCGCGGTAGGAGCGCTGCTGTGAGGCGAAGATGAGGATGTGGTGGGGGCAGTTCATGGGGCGGAGCACGTACCGCTCGTTCTCCCGCTCCATGACCGGGTACATGGCGTCCTGGTAGTGCTGCCAGTGGCCGGAGCGCTGGTAGAGTTCGAGCTTCGCGACGGGCGGCGTGACCACGTGCTGGTAGCCCCGCTCCACCTCCAGGTCGACGATCCAGCGTTCGAGCTCGCGACGGATGGTCGCACCGGCCGGTAGCCAGACGACGTGCCCGGGCCCGACCTCGTCGAAGAGGGCGAAGATCCCGAGCTCCCGACCGATGCGCCGGTGATCACGGCGCCGTGCTTCCTCCAGCTGGCGTTCGTATTCGGCGAGCTCTTCCTCGGTTTCGAAGAGGATGCCGTAGACGCGCTGGAGCATGGGGTTCTTCTCGTCGCCGCGCCAGTACGCTCCCGCGATGGAGGTGAGCTTGAAGGGGCCGATTTCACCGGTGTGGTTGACGTGCCCGCCCTTGCAAAGGTCGGTGAAACCGTTGTGGGTAACCTGGGTGATTTCGCCATCGGCGAGGTCCTTCAGGAGGTCGAGCTTGAACGGTTGGTTCTTCCAGCGCTCGAGGGCCTCCTGGCGGGTGATCCGCTCCATGCGGAAGGGGTGACAGGCGGCGACGGAGCGCCGCATGCGCTCCTCCAGCCAAACGAGGTCCTCCTGGGTGAGGGGCCGCGGGAGACGGAAGTCGTAGTAGAACCCTGTCTCGATGGGCGGGCCGATGCCCAGCTCGGCTTCGGGCATGAGGTCGAGCATCGCCTCGGCGAGGACGTGCGCCGCGGAGTGGCGCATGCGGGCGAGCCGCTCCTCTTTGGGAAGGGACGCGAGGTCGACGTGCTCGTCGATGGGCTCGGGCACGGTGCGGCCTCCTCTCGCGGATGGGCTGGCAGTCTCGAAGGCGAGTGTACGGGCCGGCGGCGTTCCGGGCATGGCAGCCGATGGCATCAGGCGGGGGCCTTCGCTATCCTTGGGGTGTCCGGGGCGATTAGCTCAGACGGTTAGAGCGCTGCGTTGACATCGCAGAGGTCAGTGGTTCGAGTCCACTATCGCCCACCAGGTTGCGAACACGAAGCGGGCCGGGGCTTAGAGCCCCGGCCCGCACCCTTCCGTGCGATGACGGCTCGCTAGCCGCCCCGCTTCTTCGAAACGTCGATCACCTCGCCGAAGCGCACCCACCGACCAGCGGCGGGGTCGAACTTCGCCAGCTGCTCGGCCTCGATGGGGTAGTAGTCATCGGGCGCGGTGTTGATGAGGATGCCCGGCAGGAGCATGTCGATGCGGAGGTCCTTGATGCTCGTGGCCATCTTCATGATGTTCTCGCGGGTGAGGTTATCGCCCGCACGCTTCAGGACCCCCTCGACCAACGTCTTGGCCACGGAGTACCCGAACACGTTGAACCCGTCGTTCGGGTTGCCATCGGGGTAGTACTTCTTCATGAAGTCGAGGTACTCCTTCATGGCCGGGTCGTTCGCCCACTCCGGGTCCGCCGGGTCCTTCGTGTAGATGGTCGTGATGACGTTGCTCACGGCTTCGGCACCGGCCTGGTCCATGGCCGGCTTCATCACCGCCGGGATGGAGCTCGAGACGGAGTTGAGGAGGATGAAGGGCTTCCAGCCGATCTGAGCAGCGGCAACGAGCGCCTGCGTCGCGAACTTCGGCGTGGCGATGATGAAGAAGGTGTCGGCGCCGGACTCCTTCAGCTGGGCCACCTGCGGCGCGACGCTGGCATCGGTCGTGGCATAGGTCGCTTCCTTCACCACCACCTGGCTGTACTTGGCGCCGAGGGCCTTCTTGAAGCCTTCCAGGTAGTCCTTCCCGTAGTCGTCGTTCTGGTACAGGATGGCGACCTTGGCGTTCGGCTTCTCCTTCGTCAGGTATTCAACGTAGATGGCCGACTCCGCCTGGTAGTACGGCTGCCAGCCCATCGTCCACGGATGCGACTCGGGGTCCTCTCCCCACTTCGTCGCGCCCGTTGCCACGAAGAGGTGCGGCACCTTCTTCTGGTTTAGATAGTCCCAGATCGCTGTGTTCGACGGGGTGCCCAGCGTGTTGAACACGAAGAGCACCTTGTCCTGCTCGACGAGCGTCCGGGCGCACTGCACCGCCTTGTCCGGCGAGTACTGGTCGTCGTAGGTGATGAAGGTGATCTTCCGCCCGTTCACGCCGCCCTGCTCGTTCACCATCTTGAAGTACGCCTCGGCCGACTTCCCGATGGTGCCGTAGGCAGCGGCGGACCCGGAGAACGGATAGCAGCCACCGATCTTGATCTCCGTGTCGCTGGCCCCTTCGTCATAGGCCTTCACCGTCGTCGGCGACGCTTCGGCCGTCGCCGTCGCCGTCTGGCCGGCGGGTTGGGTAGGCGCCGGCGTCTCCTCTTCCTCGTCATCGCCACCGCACGCCACCAAGGCCAACGAGGCGATGGCGACGACGAGGAGAAGCAGGAACGTGAACTTGGACCGTTTCATCTGCCTGGTCTCTCCCTCCGTCGTTGGTATTTGGCTCACCGCCGCACCGGAGTGCGGCGGGGAAACCCGAATGCAGGTTACTCGCTTCCGCTCGGCGACGGTGCGGAGGCAGCCGCGGAAGCCTCGGTGGCCGGCTCGCGCGACGCAGCAGGCCGCAGGAGCTGGACGCCGCGGCGGCCGTAGTGCCACGTCTGGACGACGAAGCCGGCGAACCCACCCCGCATCGCATACATGAATACGATCAAGATGACCGCTTGGACTGCATCGGCGGCGGCCTTGCTTACATCGGCAGCGATATCCGGGATGAACTGGGTGAAGAGGCCGCCGAACACCGCGCCAGGCACCGAGGCCACGCCCCCGATGACGGCGCCGACGAACACCCGGATTGAGACGAGCGTGGAGTACTGGTCGGGCGAGGCGAACTGGATGACAGCCGCGTTCACCGCCCCCGCGAAGCCGGCGAACGCGGCAGCGATGCCGAAGACCGTGGTCTTGTAGAGGGCAACGTTCACGCCCATCGCCGAAGCCGCGATCTCGTTGTCCCGGATGGCGATGAGGGCACGGCCGATACGCCCGTGCATGATGTTCCAGACGAAAACGAGCATGAGGACGGCAGCCGCCAGCGACAAGTAGTACCAGAAGTAATCCGAGTGGTCGGCGAAGACGTCCCACAGCTTGATCTTCCCGAACATGGCGATGCCCTGGACGCCGCCCGTGAACTCCTCGAAGCGCTTGGCGATGGGCATGACGATCACCGCGAAGGCGAGCGTCGCCAGGGCGAGGTAGGGTCCCTTCAGCCGTAGCGACGGGATCCCGACGAGAAAGCCGAGGATGCCGGTGATGACCGGCGCGATGAGCAAGCTGATGGCCCAGGGAAGGCTCCACTCATGGAACGATGCGATGCCCAGGGTGTAGCCGCCGATGGCGAAGAAGGCGCCCTGGCCCAGCGAGATCTGGCCCGTGTATCCCGTAAGCAAGTTGATGCCGATGATGACCATCACCCACTGGAGGGCGATGGTGAGCTTGTACAGCGTCGCGTAGGGGAAGATGTCGTAGTACCAGGGGAGGAAGACGAAGGCCAGGAGGAGAATGGCCGCTCCTAGCCCCTGCATGAGCCGCCGGTTGGTAGCGCTCTTCGCGGCGATGGGGCCGAGAACGCGCGCGGCAACGAGGGTGAGGATCCCGACGACCCCGAAGAAGAGCAGACCGACGCCGATAGGCCCGGCCAGGGAGAGGAGCCCCGACCCTGGGGCATCGGTGCGGGCGTTCACCTCATCGAGAGGCCCGGAGAAGGCGTAGAGCAGGACGCCGACCACCAGGCCAATAATGAACCAGTTCCGCCGCCATTCGATCCGTCGAACCATCTCCATCGCTTACACCCTCACCACCTGTGGTCGGCCGAGGAGGCCCGCTGGCCGGAAGAGCAGGACGAGCACGATGAGCGCGAAAGCGAGCACGATCTGGAGGTCGTTCCCGATGAACTCGATGTACCTGCCTCCCAGCGCGCTGACTTCTCCCACGATGAACCCGCCAAGCACCGCGCCCACGGGCGAATCGAGACCGCCGAGCACCGCCGAGGCGAAGGAGAAGATGAGGATGGTCGCCATGAAGTTCGGCTCGAGGACGACGATGGGTGCGGAGAGCATGCCTGCCGTGGCCCCTGCCGCCGCCGCGATACCCCACCCGAGCATCATCATCATCGGCACGCTGATGCCCACCAACGTGCTGGAGAGGGGCTGGGCTGCTGCGGCGCGCATCGCGAGCCCCACCTTCGTGAAGCGGAAGAAGGCGAAGAGGAGCATCATGAGGCCAAAGAGGATGGCGAAGATGGTCACGTGGTAGGGCACGATGAACACCCCGCCCACTTCCCACGATTGGCGAGGAACGCCCGCCGGGATGGGGTACACCTTCGGCACGCCCGAGTAAATCCAGAGGGCGATGGAGTTGAAGAAGAGGTAGATGCCGAGGGTGACGATGACGATCGTGAGTTCGGGTGACCCCTCCAGCGGGTGAATCAGCACCCGGTGAATGATGATGCCGATGAAGAAGGCGATGACGATAGCGGCGAAGAAGGCACCCCAGAAGGGTACACCGGCATCGAGGAGCGACCAGGAAAGATACGTGGCGAACATCGCCATTTCCCCCTGGCCGAAGTTGACGATGTGCGTGGACCGGTAGATGAGCACCAGCGCCAAAGCGAGCAGGCCGTAGATCGCGCCGTCGGCGGCGCCGGCGAGAACGAGCTGGATGAAATCGGTCATGCCGTCTCCCTCCCCGCGTCAGTAACCGAGGTACGCTCGGCGGACATCTTCACTCGCTCGGAGCTGCTCTGCGGGGCCGTGGAGCGCCACCCGCCCCGTTTCGAGCAGGTAGGCGTAGCCGGCGAGCCGCAGCGCGCGAACCGCGTCCTGCTCCACGAGCAGCATGCTCACCTTCTCCTCGCGGTTGATCGTCTCGAGGATCTGGAAGATCTCCTGCACGATGAGGGGCGCGAGGCCGAGCGAGGGCTCGTCGAGGAGTAGGAGCCTCGGCCGCGACATGAGCGCCCGGGCGATGGCGAGCATCTGCTGCTCGCCGCCGCTCATTGAGCCAGCCCGCTGGTCCCGGCGACGGCCGAGGACGGGGAAGTACTCGTACATGCGCTCGATATCACGCCGGATGCCGTCCTTGTCACGCCGGGTGTAGGCGCCGAGCAGCAGGTTCTCTTCGACCGTGAAATCGGTGAAGGTGCCGCGCCCCTCCGGGACCATGGCGATGCCGAGGCGGACGATTTCCGCGGTGCTCTTCCCGATGAGGGGCGTGCCAGCGTAGACGAGGCTGCCCCATGTCCGGAGCTGCCCCGTGATGGCGCGCAGGGTCGTCGTCTTGCCGGCGCCGTTCGCGCCGAGGACGGCGACGATCCCCCCTTCGGGGACGGTGAAGTCAATCCCGAAGAGGACAGGACGCTCGCCGTAGGCCGCGCTGAGACCTTTCGCCTCGAGGATCGGGGTCATTCGTCCACCCCCAGGTACGCCTGGATGACGTCCGGGTCGCGCCGCACCTCGTCGGGCGTGCCGTCCGCGATCTTCTTCCCGAAGTCGAGGACGACGACCTTGTCGGAGATGCCCATGACGAGGCCCATGTGGTGCTCGACCAGGAGGACCGTGACATCGAAGCGACTGCGGATCTCCTTGATCAAGTCACCGAGAGCGGAGATCTCCTCGTGGTTGAGGCCGCCGGCCGGCTCGTCCAGGAGGAGCAGCGTCGGCCTCGACACCAATGCTCGGGCGAGCTCGATTCGCTTCAGCGTTCCGAAGGGAAGGCCCGCACAGGGGAGGTTGGCGACGTCGCGCAGGCCGAGGAAGTCGATGACCTCGTCGACCCGGCGTTCAACCTCTCGCTCTTCGCGCAGGGCCCACGGGAGCTTCAGCGCGTGGCTGATGAACCCCTGGCGCGTGACGCTGTGCATGCCCACCGCGATGTTGTCCCGCACCGACATGGTGGGAAAGAGCGCAAGGTTCTGGAACGTCCGGGCGATGCCGAGCGGGGCGATCCGATGCGGCGGCAGGCGGAGCAGATCGTGGTCCTTATAAATCACTTCGCCCGATTGTGGCCGATACAAACCGGTGATGCAGTTGAACATGGTGGTCTTGCCGGCACCGTTCGGGCCAATGAGACCGGTGATCGAACCCGCCGGCACGTCGAACGACACCGAATCGAGAGCGACAAGGCCACCGAAACGCATCGTGACGTCTCGGACGCGCAAGAGCGGTGGAGCGGCGACGACCGTCATGGCTGACCTTTCCCGCGGGCGGCGTGCATGCTGACCCAGCTTCCCTCCGCGCAGCAAGTGTTGGGGGCATTGCGCCCCGGACGCAGGTACGGCAACTCGCCGTAGTATGGTGCGCGAAGTTGGGCAAATGCAAGGCTGAACCTACCGGTCAGGAGGAACCGAACCACTATTGCTGGCGAGTCTTTCTCGGCCGGGCGCCCGGCATTTACGAAAGTTCGGGAGCACCGTAAGAATTCCCCCATGGAAACGATTCGCTGGGAATCGAACGGGCCCGTCGGGTTCCTCACGCTCGCTCGGCCGGAGCGGCTGAACGCCCTGAACTACCAGATGGTGCGGGAGTTGCGCCGCTTCTTCGAAGCGCGCCACCGCGACTTCGCGACCCGCGTCATCGTCATCACCGGCGAAGGCCGCGGATTCTGCGCCGGCCTCGACCTGAAGGCCGGCGCTGAGCAGGGCCCCTGGATCGAAGGGGTGGGCCCCGTCCAAACCCTCTTCGCATTCCAAGAGGACATCGCCGAGCTGATGGTGCTCATGCGACGCTGCCCGCAACCGCTGATTGCGGCGGTGAACGGCCCGGCGGCCGGAGGCGGCCTCTCGCTCACGCTCGCCTGCGATTACAGGATTGCGACGGACACGGCGCGCTTCGCTTGTTCCTATGTCAACCTGGGCCTCTCCGGGTGCGACGTGGGGAGCAGCTACTTCCTCCCGAAGCTCGTCGGCCCGGCCTGGGCAGCGGACATGATCTACTCGGGACGGCTCGTCGACGCCTCGGAAGCGCTTCGCATCGGCCTCGTGAACGAACTCGTTCCTCGCGAGGAGTTGCTCGCCCGGGCCCGGGCGGTTGCAGAGGAATGGATCCGGCGTTCGAGCCCGCTCGGCCTCCGGCTCTCGAAGGAAGTGCTGAACGAGACCGTCGCCGGGGTGCCTCTGGAGACGGCCCTCAAGTTGGAGAACCGGAACCAAGTGCTGGCGGCGCAGACCGCCGACGCTGCCGAGGCGCGGGCGGCTTTCCTCGAACGCCGGGAGCCGCGCTGGGCCGACGCCTGATCCTGCCGCGGTAGGCGTCGCTGCCGTATGATGCCGAACCACCACTTCCCAGAGAGAGGTTCTACGGCCATGACCACGCTCGACGGGGCAACGCTCATCGCCCGAAGCCTGCGCCAGCAGGGCGTCGACTACATGTTCGGGATCGTCGGCATCCCGGTGGTTCCAGTCGCCATCGCTTTCCAGCGCGAGGGCGGGAAGTTTTTCGGCATGCGGAACGAGCAAGCGGCCAGCTACGCCGCCGGTGCCGTGGGGTACCTCACCGGGCGTCCCGGCGCTTGCCTCGCCGTGAGCGGCCCGGGAATGGTGCACGCCATCGCCGGCCTCGCCAACGCCTGGGCGAACGGATGGCCGATGATCCTCCTGGGCGGGGCCAACGATTCGTACCAGAACGGCCAGGGAGCCTTCCAGGAGGCACCCCAAATCGAGGCGGCGCGTCCGTTCGCGAAGTACTGCGCACGCCCCGACAGCACCAGGCGGATTCCGTTCTTCATCGAGCAGGCCGTCCGCCACTCCATCTACGGACGCCCGGGCCCCGTGTACGTCGATTTACCCGGCGACATCATCACCGGTACGGCGGAGGAGTCGGAAGTGCGATTCCCGCCCCGCTGCCCGGACCCGCCGCGGGCGCTCGCGCCGGAGGAGAACGTTCGCGCCGCCCTGGAACTGCTCAAGCAGGCGGAACGGCCGCTCGTCATTGTCGGGAAAGGGATGGCGTACGCCCGCGCCGAGGACGAAGTGCGCGAGTTCATCGACCGGACGCGGCTTCCGTACCTCCCCACACCGATGGGTAAGGGGGTCATCCCCGACGACCACCCGCTCTCGGTAGCGCCGGCACGCTCCTTCGCGCTGCAGAACGCGGACGTCGTCTTCCTCATGGGCGCGCGGCTGAACTGGATCCTCCACTTCGGACTGCCGCCGCGGTTCTCGCCCACCGTGAAGACGATCCAACTCGACATCGAGCCGGAGGAGATCGGCAACAACGTGCCCTGCACCGTCCCGCTCGTGGGCGACGGCAAGGCCATCGTGGGTCAACTGAACGCGCTCCTCCGCAGTGAGCCGTGGGAGTACCCGTCCGAGACCACCTGGTGGACGGCGCTCCGGCAGAAGGCTGCCGAAAACGAGGAGATGGTCCGGCAGATGGAGAACGACGACTCGGTCCCCATGGGGTACTACCGCGTGCTGCGGGAGGTCCGCGAGCTGCTGCCGAAGGACGCCATCGTCGCGAGCGAGGGTGCGAACACGATGGACATCAGCCGGACGGTCATCCCGAACTACTTCCCTCGTCACCGGCTCGATGCCGGCACCTTCGGGACGATGGGCGTGGGGCTCGCCCAGGCGATTGCCGCCCAGGTCGTGCACCCCGATAAGAAGGTGGTGGCCATCGAAGGGGACTCGGCCTTCGGCTTCAGCGGAATGGAAGTGGAGGTGATGGCGCGGTACCGGCTGCCCATCACCGTCATCATCGTGAACAACAACGGCATCAGCGGCGGGCCGACCCAGCTCGACCCCAACCGAGTCCCGCCCAACGCCTACCTGCCGAATGCTCACTACGAGAAGATCGCCGAAGCCTTCGGCGGCAAGGGCTGGTTCGTGACTACTCCCCAGGAGCTGCGGCCGGCGCTGGAAGCGGCGCTGAACTCCGATACGTTCAGCATTGTGAACATCATGATCGACACCCGGGCGGGCAGGAAGCCGCAGCAGTTCGCCTGGCTCACCCGCTGAAGGGCTCGGCGGAGGGTTCGGTGGACCTGAAGTCGTACATCCGCAACGTGCCCGACTTCCCCCGGCCGGGGGTCCTCTTCCGCGACATCACCCCGCTGCTGAAGGCGCCCGACGCCTTCCGCTACGTGCTCGCCCAGCTCGCCGAGGACGTACGGGAGAAAGAGGCGGAGGCCATCGTGGGCATCGAGTCCCGAGGGTTCATCTTCGGCTGCCCGCTGGCGGACCGGCTCGGGCTGCCGTTCGTGCCGGTCCGGAAAGAGGGAAAGCTCCCTGCCGCCCGCATGACCATCGAGTACGCCCTGGAGTACGGGGAGAGCCGCCTCGACATCCACGCCGATGCCCTGGAGCCCGGCACCCGGGCGTACATCGTGGACGACCTGCTGGCCACCGGGGGCACCGCCCGCGCGACCGCGAAGCTGGTGGAGCTCCTGGGGGCCGTGGTAGCCGGTATCGGATTCGTCATCGAGCTCCGCCCGCTGGGCGGCCGACGCCAGCTGGCCGATTACCCGGTCTTCACCCTCATCGAATTCGACTGAACCTGGCGGCAGGCCAGGCCGATTCGGGCATTGAACGAGCGAACCCCGGGGACACGCAGGCAGTCCCCGGGTGGGCTCCTATGGCGTATGCTACAGTGGCGTCGATGGACGGCATGCCGGAACTCCATCTGGTGACGACCATCTATCGAGCGACGAACGCCATCGTCCGCGAGCTCGACCGACGCCTGCTCCGTGACTACGACGTGACGTTCGTGCAGGCCCTCACGCTCCTCGCGATCCAGTCGTTCGACCAGCCCCAGCCCCGCCTCGTGGCGGAGTTTCTCTCGCAGCAGTCCCAGACGGTCACCGGCGTGCTCGACCGCTTGGAGCGGGCCGGACACATCAGACGCTCCCGCGACCTCGCCGACCGCCGCGGCGTCCGGCTCGAGCTCACGGGCACAGGCGCCCGCCTCGCCGAATCGCTTCGGGAGAAGCTGAGCGATTATATGGAAGAGCTGTTCCGCGGCGTTCCCCAGAGGGCTCGGCAGCAGCTACGGGAGCTGCTCGACCAGTTGAACAAGAGCGTGAAGGCTGCGGCGTCCGCTGCCGCGAGCGAGGAGCTCGGAGCGAGCCGGAGTGCCTGAAGTCGTGCCCCTCCGCATCGAACGCGGCCGCGGGGTTCGCATCATCGACCAGACGCGGCTCCCCCACGCACTCGTGGAACTGGAGCTCCGCACCCTCGACGCCGTGTGCGAGGCCATCCGCTCGCTGCGGGTCCGCGGCGCGCCGCTGCTCGGGGTCGCAGCCGCCTGCGCCATGGCCATCGCGGGTGAGACGGTGGGAGCCGACGACGAGAGCCTCGCCCACGCCGCGACCGCCGTTCGGGCAACGCGGCCGACGGCGGTCGACCTTCATCGCGCCGCCGAAGCCGCCCGCGCGG